>OGDF01001479.1_pt1 | contig 34598 bp, 25 predicted proteins | sample 1570141 | NCBI WGS metagenome assembly OGDF01 (sample SAMEA4370581, study PRJEB24528) | human gut metagenome
TACTGACTGCTCCTTGTAGCTCCTGTCGTATTTCTTTGCTTCTGACATGTCCTTCGCCCTCCTGATTTTAGTATATTATTTTGAGCGTGGGGTGTCAAGTTTTATTATACAACATCACAATTACCTTGAATGCGGAACGTTTACGGAGGTGTTTTTCCCCGAACACAACTGCCGATACATAGCAATAACGGACGGCGTAGACACGGCAAAAGGCTCAACAATGGACATCACGCCGTTCAAAAATCTGCTCAACGATATGTACGCACAGGACATCAGCAAGAAAATCAAGTCCTCGGTGCTGACACGTCAGAAACAGGGCAAATTCACGGGCGGAAAAGCTCCCTACGGCTACAAAAAATCTCCTGATGATAAGAGCCGACTTGTCATTGACGAACGCTATGCGCCGATTGTCCGCCGAATTTACGCAATGGCAGAAAGCGGCTTGGGAATAACGCAAATAGCCAAAGCTCTTTCGGAAGAAAAAATACTCCGTCCCGGGGCGGTAGCTGCCGAAACTCACGCAAATTTTGAGAAGTACGCAAACGACGGCAAGGAGTTTGAGTGGTCGGTAGCAATGGTGCGGAATATTCTCCGAAATGCGACTTACAAGGGTGCAGTTGTGGGGCAGAAAAAGCCCACAATCTCGCTGAAAAGCAAAAAACGCAAGGGTGTTGGAATGGCAGGAACATTTGTGGTTGAGGGTATGCACGAACCGATTATCGAACCCGAGCGTTGGGAGATAATTCAGCGAATGATAACAAGCCGAAAAAAGTGCGACAAGGGCGATTGCGCTAAATATAACAACATCTTTTCGGGCTTGGTGAAATGTGCGGACTGCGGCTATGCGCTTATCCCTTACCGTTCGGGGAGAACGCAAAAGCCCGATGCGCGTGAGAATTATGATTATTATTGTCGTATTCATCGCGAGGACGCAAGGAATTGCAGTAAGCACAGAATAGCCGCAATAGACCTTTACAATGCCGTTTTGTCGGATATACAGCGGATTGCAGGGCAAGCTATAAGGAGTGACGAGAAGATGATTTCATCAATCGCGGCAAGGCTCGGCAAAGCCGAAAAGGATAATGTTCGCCAAGCTGAGCGGGAAATTAAAAAGGCTCGGAAAAGGCTTGCGGAACTCGATACAATGTTTGTGAAAACCTATGAGGAACACGCAAGGGGCGAGATTTCAGACCGCAACTATAACACGCTTGTTACAGCTTACGAAAAGGAACAGGGCGAACTTGAAGCGGCTGTCGGCGAATACGAAACGACAATCAGCACCAACCGCACTAACAACGAAAACGCCGCAAATTTCGTGGAATTGATAAAGCGTTACGCGGACATTGACGAGCTGACGCAGGCGCTGCTGAACACCTTGATCGACAGAATTGAGGTACACGAGCCGGAGGAAATTAACAGCGAATATAGTCAGAAGCTCGATATCTACTACAAGTTTATCGGTATTATCGACTGATTAGGAATGGCTTTGCAATAGAATTTATGGACATAGCGTTAAGTTCGTTCAGCACCCGCAGGCTTTAATTCAGCCTTTGAAACGACCTCGCCGAAATTACTTGCCCAATCGTCAAACGTCTGTAATCCGGCGTTCCGCAGCAGGGACGGGCGGAGATACCTCTGCATAATGTACAGCTCCGTCATGGAGTTAGAAACAGGCGTTCCTGTGGCTACACATTATCAACTCAACGAACGCCGATACAGAGCCAATCCGTAGAAATACCCCGCTGAATGTAAACTCAGCGGGGTAAAATCGTGTTCGGAAATTGATGTATTTATTTCAAGAAACAGTAATCTGCTGTGGAATAATAATTTCGCAGACGAACAAGCTCTCATCTATTTTGTAATTAGCATGACCGCCATATTTGTTTGCAATTTTATTTATTGTAACTGTTCCAAACCCGTGCTGCGACTTATCAGGCTTAGTGGTGATAAGAGAAACATCACTCTGCTTTGTCGGATTTTTGCAGCCTATATACAACATACCGTTTATGCAACGTATTTTCAGCTCAATTATTTTTTTAACAGACAGTTGTTCGCAAGCTTCTATAGCATTATCGAGGATATTCCCCAAAAGAATGCAGATGTCAGTTTCTGCGATATGAATATCACATGGAGCAATATCATAGTGAAGTGCAATTCCCAGTTCTTCGGCTTTAGCTTTTTTAGCACAAACAATATAATCAAGGGCGCTGTTTCCTGAAACGGCTACTGATTTTTCCGAAATATCACAGCAGCACTTTAGATATTCGTCAATCATTCTATGAGCCTCATCGGTATTCATTGAGTTAAGCGCACCGTCTAATCCGATAAGCATATTTTTCATATCGTGATTTAAGCGCTGGATTTCTTTGCGATGCTCGTTATCCTGCTTATACATTGCAATTTCTTGCTCAAATCTCAATTGTTCAGCAGTTAGAAGCGCAGTTTTTCTCTCGGATTTGATAATAACATTGAAAATATAAAATGTGCATATAAAAGAAATCAAAATGATGATTGTAACTGCTAATGCGGCGGCGCTTTCAATAATGTTGTTCATATTATAAACATACATTGCAATGAAATATACCGACACAATAGATGAAATAGTTATAACCGACAACGACAGTACGGTTTTTCGGTTGATAAGAGAGTAATCCTTTTCCTTAAAATAACGAAATATTGACAGTTCAATAAATATAAACAACTTTGACAAAATTGCACCTTGAAAATAGAAAATCAGATTGTTCTGAATGTAATCAAGATTGCCGTGATGTATTGTCATAAGCAGTATTCCGGAAAATAGCTCTCCTAAAATCATTGAGAGAAATACGGTTACTGCGCTAAAAAGCTTTGTATGCAATTTACCGCCAAACATCAGCGAATAACATATAAAAGCGGCGCAAACAGAAACAGGTACAAGAGGCGTTCCAGTGAAAACCGAGCTTACAGTTGTCATTACAGCGCACAGTATCACACCGATGAGATAAGTGCCATATTTCCGGTGCTGAAGACCTAATCTTTGTGAATAAAAACTCGTTACTATAACCACATCAAAAGCTGATGATATTCCGTTCAGAAACCACTGTCCCATCACACCAGAACCTTTCCGATATATTTTGTAAATTCATCGGCGGCAGTGTTTTGATAACTTCTGCCGATACTGATACATTGACCGTCCTTCAGAATAAACTGAGTTTTCGTCCAGTTGCGGACATACTGCATATTAACGATACAACCTTGATGAGCACGAACAAAGTCAAAAGGCCTTAGCTTGTCATATTCGCTTTTTATTTTGTCATTGTATTCAAATTTATCTTGGTTAGTCCAAATGCGAAGTCGTCTGCCATATGTTTCTATGTACATAATATCTCTTATCGGAATATATAATTCGCCTTTATTGGAATGTATTTTATGCAGGTAGTGAGCTTTTTTATAGCTATCGAGCGCCTTGTGAAATACCTCGCAGAATTTATCTCTGTCAACAGGCTTTACCAAATACTGAAAGGCTTCCAGTGAAAAAGCGTCGGTTACATAATCTGAATAGCTTGAAATAAAGACAATAATAATATCAGGGAAACGTTTTTTCAGTTCCGCCGCAGTATCAATGCCGCTTGCTCCGCTCATCTGAATATCAAGAAAAGCAATGTCAAACGAGCCGTCCGAAAGAACATCTTCTCCGCAAGAAAACATATCTACTTGAAACTCGGGAGTTTGTTCTTTGATTAAACCCCGTATTTTTTCAGCAGTGTGTTTATCATCATCACAGACACAAATTTTCATTTTTCGCCTCCATAGAGCATACAAGATGTCGATATTTTATATCTATTATACACTATTTTGGCGAAAAATGCAATAAAAAAGCGACTGATAACCTGAAAAGGTATCAGCCGCAAGTATTGCAATTCCGTACAGATTATTTGACCAACCAAATGCTTAGAATGCAAAAACAATGTCATTAAGCAACCACTCACCGTTTTCAAACACAGCTTCGCACTCATGTGGCAACAAATCATCGCCCCAGCATTCTGCGAGTCTGTTATACTCGTCATCGGACAACAATTCGTATAACGGAACATACGAAAATTTACATAGACTATCAGACTGCTCAGTTATTTCGACTTTGTATCCAAGGTCACTAAAATACGGTCCCGTAGTAAAATACGTATAATTAGGATTATACATAATCATTCCATCTATTTCAAGGAAAGTAGGTTCACCGGGGGTTATATATCCATGAATAAGCTTGTTGCTGATGGATTCGGTGTATGTGCTTTCAAGCATTTCATAAAATTCCGGCAAATTATCAAAAAAACGCAGATCTATCGGATAATAACCATCATCGTCAACACTTGTGGAGAGATTATGAGTTTGAAACAATGCCGAAGTAAAGTAAGTGTAGATACAAATCAAATTTTTATCCATCAGCCGTGAAATAGATTGTTCAATGCTATTGTCTGCATTATTATCTGAGGATATATTCTCGTATGCCTTACATATGCCGGGGTAAGACCAGCAAAACAATTCGTTGCCGAAATTATATTCTGTGTCGGAACTGCTCTCCGCTACATCTGTCACCGTTTTATCTGGGACTCTAGATGGTTCTGTTGTTAACTGGCTGTCCGTTATTCCTGACAAACTATCTGTTGATGTTTCAGAATGCTCATCTTCTGCAACATTGACCATTACCGAATCTACCATAGATACGTCAATTGAGTTGCATATTTCATTGTACGAACATGCATTCATTAACGAAATGCAGATTAACACAGTAGCCATAGATATTTTATTGCCCAAGAGCTTCACTTATTTCCCACCTCGAATTAAACACAAGTATTTCATATGTTAAACCTATTTGCTTGCAAGGATTTGGGTAATGGTTAGGAGCGTAGAAATCATCCATTGTACGCGGAAAATCAAAAGTATGGTATGGGTCAATAACAATGTAATCGGAAAGAGCCATGCCATCATTTACATATCCTACAACAAGTACAAAGTGGTCTCCGTATGCAGTTCCATCATTACCTGAAATAATTACCGGTTTATGCTCATTTAGCTGTTGCCTGATTTCATCTAAGCTTTCTTGTGGAGTGTGAGCATTTGTAATAACGTTTTTATTGATGGTGCTATTCCATCTTGCTACGCCATTTTCGGAATAATAAACACCAATGTATCTTTTTAGGAATTCATTGGGGGATTGTGATGTTTCAGACATATAATATGCCCCCATCATTATTGATAAAGCTATGCAAGGTCCGTACTGCTTTTGTATAAATCTTGGAATGGGTCTTGTCACACCTATCATTCCGGGCATTGGATAAAACCACTGATCATAAGCGACTATTTTACCGTTTGTACATATTATATCAGGCGCCGCAGAAGAGTGTTTCAAGTATGTACCTGATATAATGGAGGTGATATCAATTTGATTGTCATCACACAAAACATACCCCCATACCCCATAAAAATCGCCGGAATTAACCTTTATCCAATACTCACCATTCGCATAAATTAATGCGCTTGCGTGATATTGGAAATTTTGATTCGTTTCCTTTGTGACAAAAGCCTCTCCACAACTAGAGTTCGGATACCCATATGCAACTGTACCAGCCGGTATACTGATAATATCACCATACATCGATGAAATATAAAATGATTTACCGAAAACATCAGTACTGTTTACTCTATCATAATCGCTTTTTCCAGTGTTTTCATAGTCACCAGCCAACGGATTTGCTCCGTCAACTAATTCAAACTCAAAACACTGATAAGTATAATTGCATTTCTTAAGTCTAATTTCTGATCCATCAATCAAGCCGTCACCATCGGTGTCAATTTTGAATGGGTCGGTAAAAATAGTATTGCCGTTGGAAAGTATCATTCCTTTATCTTCAAGAACATCATACAAACCATCTTCATCATTATCTACAGTTGACATTCCCGAAAAAAGTGTGATTTCCTCATAAGCTGCAATTAAATCTTCCGTTGTCGATGCTGTATAAACATTACCGTTGCCGGCATCACTTAATTTGTTTAATACCCTGTTAGATTTTCCATAACCAACACAATGGAAAATCACATTGCTATCTGAAATTAGCTTATACAAAGTATCGCTTACATTATCAGAAGGCTCACCATCGGACATAAAAATGGCTATTTTCATAGTATTAGCTGTATCATCAAAAGCGTCGATAGTAGCTTTAATAGCTTTACAATAATATGTACCACCTGAACTCTTGAGACCATTTAGTGCATCATATAATTTCTGCTTATCATTTGTCATTCCTTGAAGCACAGTTGCATTATTACTAAATTTTACAATTGCCAAACGGTCATCATTACGCATTGTTGCAATATAATTCTTGGTAGCTGTAACTGCAGCCGCAATGTCTGATGCACTCATACTGCCTGACACATCAATGGTAATAACCGTATCAACACTTTGAGATACTTCACCTTCTCTATAATCAGGTGCATTTCTCCAAGCATTAAACCAAGCTGCACTGTCAACAATCATATACTTGCTGAAATGAGTAGTAATAATGCTCGCTTTGCTGTTTTCTACGTCAAAAAATGTTTCAAGCTCGACAAATTCGTCCTTTTCTTCATTATACCACAAGAACATCAGATTGTCAAACTCTGTATCGCCTAATTTGCTCTTGTCTATGGTAAAAGTCAAAGTTGCGGTATCAAATTCTGATGATGTTTCAATCTCAAAAGGCTCGCCAACAAGACCTACTACTTCGGTGCAAAGGTAATGCTTACCCATGATACTTTCAACAGAAGTAGTTCTATTGATATTTCCCGTGCATTCCATATCAACTATAACTTCGGTAACGGCGCAGGCTTCATTCGTAACCTTATGAGTATAAGTCTGCTGAATTTTCTCCTTGCTGTCAATAATTCCGTTGTCATTTGTGTCCTGTTTCAGCGGATTTGTGCCAAGGATTATTTCATCGCCGTCCTCAAGTTCATCACCGTCCGTATCGGCAACAAGCGGGTCTGTTCCAAAATTGTTCACCTCAGAACCGTCAGACAAGCCGTCATTATCACTATCATCTATGTAGGGATAAGTATTATTCAAAAATTCATCAAGGTTTGTGAGTCCGTCCTCGTCAAAATCCTCATCAGCGTCACTAACACCATTTTCATCTGTGTCAGCCATAGTCGGGTCGGTGTATGTAACAAATACCTCGTAATAATCGCCAAGTCCGTCGCCGTCAGTATCTATATTATTAGAATCGCTGCCGAGATATTCTTCAATGCTGTCGGGCAAGCCGTCGCCGTCCGTATCTGCAAGTTTTTCCCAGTTATCGAAATCCTCAAAGAAATCCGGCAGACCGTTTCCATTTTCGTCTTTCATATACTGCCATTCATCTTTGGGAATATTAAGCGGCTCGGAAACTGTTCCTACAAAATCCGCTGCGTTCGTGCTGTAATTCGCGTTAACATTCGGGCAGTCGAAAACAATGCTGTCGGCGATAATGACAACGTTGTTGAGATTGAGGTTCATCGCCTTAACCTCAACGCTGCCGAATGGGTGCTGTCCAGTTTGAGGAACTGTGATTTTACAACGCTCTGCGGGAAGTCCTCGCCGTTCACCCGGATATACTTTTTTGTGGAACATACCACGTCAATCATTATCCCGATGATTTCGTTTATCCTGCCTTTCTGTGACGGGATGCTTTCGAGAAGATAATCATAACCGATGTTCTCCCGGATAATATCTGCGTAGTCCGTCCGTTCATCGGAAGAAACCATATTTGGAATTGAAGAATCGATCCTATCCATCAAATCAGCGCCGTCCGTTGGATTGATTGATAGAGGATTATTTTCTTTTAATTTATTATCTTTAGATTTATATAATGAGGGGAGGACAGATTTTTCAGAGCTTGCTCCGCAGTTTTTCGGGAGCAGTATGGTAAGTTCCTCGCCCGGCTGCTCCGCAGTTTCTTCGGAGCAAGCTCCAAAGTCGTTAATGGTGGTGTTTTTCTCCTGCTCAGTAGTTTCTGCGGAGCAGGGCTGCTGTGCGTCAATCCTGTTCTTACGTTTCTTTTCGTAGGACTGCACAGCAGCCGGTTTTATGGACAACTGATTTTTCTCTCCCTGTGAAATGAGGGTTGAGATAAGTTCAATATCCTCGATTATGCGAAAACAGCGCTTGGCGGGAAGTCCACGGTTCTTGCTTTCGATAAGCCCGGCGTCCACCAGATTCTTTATAGTCGTTTTGCTTTTTACAATCTTAATATGCTCTTCCTCAGCAGCAGCTACACTATACAAAGACTCATTTGGATTGTACATCTTTCTGGATGCCTCATTATACTGCGCCGTTTCATACGCATCCAGGAGCATATACTGACATGGGCCTCCTGGTACTTATATCATATAGCTGCCATAATAAAAGAAAGTGTCTGGATTATAGACAAGAGCTTCAAAGAATGTACCTGCTGTATTTGTCATACGCTCTACTAAAGGTTCGACGACACATGCCCACTGCACCACACAATCGGAGGTGACAGGAAGCAAGAGATCGTAGGCTTTCATTCCCTGTGATGCATAAGCATCTGCCAACTTTTTACCGACAGTTGTGCCAAACTTACAAGCCCCCACACTGGCAATCCTCGCATAAAGAGGCTTGAGATTGTCGGTGGTGCCGCCGAGACGATCATTCAAATCTTCGATAACTTGCTGAATAAATGTCTCGGATCCGCTAGGGGCATTATTGTAAGCCCCATACATAGGTAATTCAGCAGGTCCACTAGTTTTGTGGTAGATCTTGTCGCCACCACCAACTAAAGAGTAATCTGAACCTGGTATCTCATCGTCAGTGACCTTAACCGGAGAAGTATAAGCGAAAAGATTCATCCAATTCGCTGAACGGGTCTCAGCGTGTTCGGTCGTCTGTATGAACACATATGCATTGGAATCTATAGCAAAGATATTATTATACACAATGGTGCCAACTTTGGCCAGTGTGCTGCTGCCGATTGCGTCAGTTGCCGGATCTATAGTTCCGTCATCCTTTGTTGAAACATAAAGCGTAACACGCCAGGAATTAACTGCAACATTGCCGCTTTGACCCCAAGCGTAGCCATCGCCTGCCGCAGAAATCTGATATCCGTCGCCATCACCCCATACAGCTGCTAGAGCTTGGGGTGACAGCGCTGACAAAAACATTGCCAGTGACGCAGTTAATAGGTTTCATGAGTATTCTCCTTTCTGGGTAATAAAATCTTTGTTAATAATTAATAAGCCATTATGCTAAAAATTGAGCAATAGGCAAATTTATTAACAAAAAGGGAGAGCTTGAAAAAACTCTCCTTTTTGGTTATTCGATTTCTGGTTTGATGAATGTCTATACTATATTTATATAGAAAAAGGACGCTTTTCAATGAAAAGCGTCCTTTTTATTGGTTTGGGTATGATCTGCGTAAGTTATGCGGCACTACAATTCCTTTTGTAATGCGGGTTTATGGCTATATCCCTTTGATGTTACCTGTGAGCCGAGGCAAAAAACGGATTACAAACGCCTGCTTCGCAGGTAAAATTAACTTTTTCTACAAGCTGTGCGGCGTTCCCCGAACGGAGCGCCACTTTTAAACATTTTTTCAAAAGCACTTGAAAAATTCCAGCCGTTGAGCTATAATAAATATAACTCATTGTCAGGAGGTAATTTTATGGCAGACCGTCCTAAGCTCCCCAAAAGCATAGTTGTGCTGAATATAATAATGGCCGTTGTGTTACTGGCGATATGCGCGCTGGCTGTAGCGCTGTTCGTCCAGGCGAAGGATCTCGGCTGGAGCCTTCCCACTCCGGACAGCTCTCCGGTATCCTCTGCCGCTTCAAACGCTGACGCCGCCGGCTCGGACACCGCCGAGGCTTCCCGGGACGACGGAACTATCACCGTCCAGGCTCAGACCGCCGAGTAAGAAAGGAGCGCTATCATGGCTGTTGAATGTGCAGTTATCTCCGGAATATTCCTGCTGATGTCAGTGATCTTCTGGCGCAGGCACCGCATTCAGTGGGTGTGGGCTACACTCCCGCTCATGCTGGTTCCACTCTCTTATTTCGTGACGATATCGGTTATTTCCCACCTGATGGACATCGACGTGAACGTACTCGCCGTAGTTGTCGTGCTTATCGCCGCAGTCGGTATTTCCTGCGTGTGGCTGGGGTTCGTTTCGAACGGCTTCAAGAGCAAAAAAACACGCGTCAGCTACATCACTATCGCTAATCTGTTCAACATCGCTCTCGCGCTGATACTCAGCGTGAACGTACTTCAGCACGCCCCGGAAAACGTCACCCAGCTCGTCTGAACGCCTGACCGACGTGCGCAAAGAGGATAAAATGACCGAAAAGGAAAAAATGATCTCTGGAAAAATATACGATCCCTCAGACAAGGAACTGACCCAGCTTAGGCAGAACGCCCACAGGCTGTGTACTGAGTACAATGTGCTCACCGAAACGGACGAAAAGCGCGGCGAGGTGCTGAAGTCACTCGGGATAAACGGGAGCGCGTTCTATTTACAGGGACCCGTGCAGTTTGACTACGGCTGTTTCACGACTATAGGTGTGAATTCCTACGCAAATTTCAACTTCACCTGCGTTGACTGCTGCCCGGTAACCATCGGCGACAACGTATTCATGGGGCCTAACGTATCCCTTCTTACCCCGATGCACCCTCTGCGCTGGCAGGACAGAAACCAGTACGCAAAACCGGACGGCACAATGACCGACAAAGAGTACGCGAAACCAATAACTATAGGAAATAACTGCTGGATTGCCGGGAACGTAACGGTATGCGGAGGCGTTACCATAGGCGACGGCTGCGTTATCGGCGCAGGAAGCGTAGTCACCCGGGATATTCCTCCGAATTCCCTGGCGGTCGGAGTTCCGTGCAGAGTGATACGCGAGATAACGGAGGCCGATTCCCTCGAGAATCACTCGGAACTGTTCTGACTATAATACAAAACGATCCCCGGACAGCGCGGCTGCCCGGGGATATTCACTGCATTAACTGCACTCTACTCTATCACCCCTACCTCCTCGGTATAGGGCGAAACATCGCTGAAAAACACCGCCAGCTTGTTACCCGGCGACCTGAATGTAAGTATATCCCCGGTGGAACTGTCGGCGGTCACGGTGCAGGCACTGCCGTCAGCCTCGGTCTTTATCGTCAGCACGCCGTCCTTTTCGGAGGCGCTCCCGGCATTCTCACCGGCGGAATCTATCCCCTCGGCGATAAGCATGGGGAGTATCGTGTTTTCGCCCTCCCCCGCCGTGACGCTCAGTTCACCCAGGCTCGCTGTCAGCGTGCCGTTTTCAAGCTTCATCGTAACTCCGCAAAGCTCCTGCGGCTCTGTGAAGCCGAATTTCCAGCAGCCCGGCTCGCTTCGCGTGACCTCCGCCCTGGCGTTGTTGTCGCCGAATTTTATCTCCGCCTGAGCCGTCCACGAGCTGGAAAGCTCCGGCGTTTTCGCCGCCGCAAACGGAAGCTCTCCCTGGCAGCCGCTCATCAGGAGCACGGCAGTCAGCGCCGCCGCGCCCGATATAATACGTATCTTCATGTAAAACTCCTCCCGTGTCATTTGTGGAAGGAGCCGCGCCTTACCCGCAATAGACCTCCGGCAGAGCCGCGATAACGTCCGTCGGCAGAATGCTCTCAGCGGGCATTCGGTGCGTCAGGATATCCGCAGCCTTCCAGTGGCAGTAGACCCCGGCGCACGCCGCCCTGAACGGCTCTATTCCCTGCGCCACGAACGCTCCGATGATACCGGTCAGCACGTCGCCGCTGCCTCCCTTGGAAAGCCCGCGGCACGCTCCGGAGTTCACGCACATCCTGCCGTCCGGAGAGGCTATTACGGTGTCCGCACCCTTCAGAAGCACGGTCGCGCCGTATCTCATCGCAAACTGCGAGGTCATGCCGAGCCTGTTTCGCTGTATCTCAGCCACCGAAACTCCGGTCATTCTGCTGAATTCCAGGGGGTGAGGGGTCAGAATCGTATCGCCTGTCCGCTCCTTCAGTACATCTATATTCGCGGAAATGGAATTTATGCCGTCCGCGTCGATAATTACGGGACAAGTCGCGCTGCGTATGACGAATTCGGTCAGCCTGCGGGTGTTTTCGCTGTTCCCAAGACCGCAGCCGACAAGCACCGCAGAAGCCGAATCAAGCTTCGGGCGGACAATTTTTTCGAGAGTATCTCCGGAAATGTCAGCGAAACCGTCGGAGGTCTCCGGCAGCGGAACGTACACCGCCTCGTGAAGTCCGGCAGCGATTATCCTGACCGCGCTTACCGGAGCAGCCGCGAAGTACAGACCCACGCCGCTGCGCAGCGCTGCCTGAGCGCACATGAATGCGGCTCCGTTAAAGCTGAGGCTCCCGGCGAACCCCGCCAGTCTGCCGAACGTACCCTTATGAGTATTTCTGCCGTGCGGCGGGAACGGTCTGCGGAGGGTCTCGTCAGTCAGGAACGCCACGTTGTTTGAAGCGAAGCAGTCCTCGCCTATTCCGATATCCAGCAGGTGGAGTTCCCCGAGGATATCCGACGCGGGAGCGTTCACCATTCCCTGCTTAAGCGCCGCAAGCACGAGCGTGTGCGTAGGCCGTAAGCAGCGCGTATCAAGTTCGCCGGTGTCGGAATTAACGCCGCTGGGCACGTCCACGGCAATGCGGTAATTGCATTTGTTGGCCGCCGCGATTATCTCCGGAACGTTCCCGCGAAGCTCCCCGTGAAAGCCGGTGCCGTAGATACAGTCTACCACGCACTCCCTGCCGCTGAACGCTTCGTCGAGCTGCTCCGGCTGGTACACCGAAGTTCCTGCGGGGAGCCGCCTGAGATTCTCAGCCGCGTCCGCGGTCTTTGGAGCACCGGAAACTAGCAGCACCGCGGCATTACGTCCGTTCTGCCTCAGCAGCCGGGTTATAACTAAGCCGTCTCCGCCGTTGTTCCCGGCGCCGCACATCACGAGAATATCGGCGCTCACCGGGATAGTCCCTAGGATAAATTCGGCGCAGCGGGTTCCGGCATTCTCCATCATCTGGTAGTAGGACGTTCCTGACTCATTGCAGCGGCGCTCCGCTTCCTTCATCTGCTGATTTGAAACAACGTACTGCATAGTTATACCTCCGTTAAATTTATAGGTCTAGTATATCACATTTTCCGCCGGGAATCAACCCTGAAAACTAAAAGCCCCGCGGAACACCACGGGGCTTGGATTATTCAATTTTAAGCTATTCAGTTCATCGGAATGTACCGCCTTTAATGATAATGCTTGTTGATCATCAGGTTTCCATCGGACTATGATCCTTTCGTAGATTTTCCTGCTGTAAATATGTGTTTCACGGCAATCACCTGCTTTACTGGTCTGTAAGATCTGAAGGGGTGATCTATGTAAACGCATATAGCGGTAAGATCATCTGCGGAGCCACGAGCCGAACTCTTTCGATTTGGCTAGACGCCGTGTTAAGCGAGGATTTGCACCTTCTGGGTCAGACAGCACCCGGTGCGTTCGTCGCTGGTAAAACTGTTTTCAGCTCCTGTCACGAGCCGCAGATGATGAAAACTGTGAATCGGTACTCTCCACCGGACTCGCTTCCTTTCTGCTTAAAGCTAAAATGGCGATTTCAAAAATCAGAGGTGCATCGGAACCTTTCCTTTCACGATACTTATTGAATTGAGTTGTTGAACTTAATTCATGGGAACTTACCTCTTTCATAGATTAGGATCGGATATTTGGTGAGACGTCAAGCGAAATTTACATCTAAAGCGTTTGTATTGATTTCCTTTCCTTGACTATATATTACCACATTCACTGTAAAAAGTCAATAGTATTTTTCAAAAAAATGCGTATTATTTGTGATTTTTAACAAATGCACAACAACCCGTCACCTGATTTACCAGATTTCAACAAACTTTCGAGTACTGCACTGCTTTTTTTCGCAAAGTCCTTGACAAATGGCCTGCTTTCTGGTATAATACTATTGTTGTCAATTCAACGACTCATTAGCTCAGGCGGTAGAGCACCTGACTTTTAATCAGGGTGTCCCGGGTTCGATTCCCGGATGGGTCACCAGACTTAATTAAAGTCGAACACTTATTTTGAGTGCTCGGCTTTTTTCTTTATCACCGAGTTCGTCAAGGCTGATGCATTTTTCGCCGTCCTTGTAGTTGAACAGCACGATGATTTTATCATCATAAACATGAACGCTATTTACGAAAACATCGATCAGCCTTACCGGAAAAATAAAAGACCCACCGTGTAGACGGGGAATAACGGTGCAAATAAAGAAATTTAATAATGCACAACTATCAGGCTGAGTTTTTGGCGAATAAAGAGAAAACGCCCTCTTGAAAGGATCAAGAGGGCGTAAACCGTGCTGTAATCAGGTCTGAGGAATACAACTGCTATAAATACCGTATCTAGGGCATATAAAACGAAAAGCCTTTATTCAGCGAAACCGCATGAATAAAGGCTTTACAAGTGGTTGCGGGAGCCAGATTCGAACTGACGACCTTCGGGTTATGAGCCCGACGAGCTACCGAGCTGCTCCATCCCGCGATATCAGTACTCAGGAGGTTTTCTCTTGAGTACTCATCTATTATATCATGTTGAATGCGATTTGTCAAGTGTTTTTTCAAAAAAAGCTAAAAAAATTTTATTGAGTTGAAAGCACCCTGACAGAAAGCAGTCCGGACTGCTCGCAGACCTCCGCTCTGGAGCCGCTTCTCAGTCCGCCGGAGATCATCATTCCGGAGAGCATGTTCTCGATTTCCGCGGTGATCGTCCTGCGGAGCGGACGCGCTCCCATGCCGCGCTCCCTTCCGGAGGAGCTGTCGCGGCAGAGGTGCTTCACGGCGTCGTTGGTGAAGCTCAGCTCTATGCCGCAGAGCTGAGCGCGCGCCGCGAGTTTCCGCAGAAGTATGCGGCAGATTGATTCCATCTGCTCCTCGCCCAGCTTGCGGAACACGACCACGTTGTCTATTCGGTTGATAAGCTCTGGGCTGAACCGCTTTTTCAGCTCCGACAAGACTTCGGATTCCCCGTCGTCCTGCTGCCCCGAACCGAACCCCAGCGTGTTTTTAGAGAGCTGCTCCGCGCCGATGTTTCCGGTCATTATCACAATGGAGCTCCGGAAATCCGCCCGTTTGCCGTCGGCGGCGGTGAGAGTCCCCTCTTCGAGTATCTGAAGAAGCAGATTCAGCACGTCCGGGTGAGCCTTCTCGACCTCGTCGAAAAGCACGACTGAATATGGAGCGCTCCTGACTCTTTTAATGAGCTGCCCCTCCTCCTCGAATCCCACGTAGCCGGGAGGCGACCCTATCAGCTTCGAAACCGAGTGCTTTTCCATGAACTCCGACATATCAAAGCGTATCATGCGCTTCTCATCGCCGAAAACCGCTTCGGCAAGCGCCTTAGCCAGCTCAGTCTTTCCCACTCCGGTCTGCCCGAGGAACAGAAACGAGCAGGTAGGGCGCTCCGGCTCTTTAAGCCCCGTTCTCCCGCGGCGGACCGCATTCGCGACCAGCTCCACCGCCTTATCCTGACCTACCACGCGCCTGCGGAGCTGCTCCTCAAGCCCGGAGAGCCGCGCGGCTTCGTCCTGCGAGAGCTTCTGCGCCGGGATACCAGTCACCGCCGAGGCGGCGCATGCGATGTCCTGCCGGTCGACTGCCGCGCCAATGCCGCCGCTCAGCGCCTTAACCAGCGCATATTCCTCATTGCGGAGCTTCTCCGCCTCCGCAGCGGATTTTACCACTGCAAGCCCCCTGCGTACCTCCGAAAGCCTGCGGGCATACGGAGCATTCAGAGCCCCCGAGCGCACCCGCGCCGCCGCTTCGTCCACGAGGTCAAGAGCTTTGTCCGGGAGGTTTCGGTCGGTGATATACCTCACCGACAGCCTTACGGCCTCCTCAAGCGCCGCGTCGGTTATCGTAACGCAATGATGGGTCTCGTAGCTGCGCCGCATTCCACGGAGTATCTCCAGAGTCTGCGCTTCCGTCGGCTGCTCCACTGTTATTGGCTGGAATCTCCGCTCAAGCGCGCTGTCCTTCTCGATGAAGCGTCGATATTCCTCGGTGGTAGTGGCTCCTATAAGACATATCTCGCCACGGGCTAGCTGGGGTTTCAGAATATTTGCCGCGTCTATCGCGCCCTCGGCAGCTCCGGTGCCGACAATGCTGTGAAGCTCATCTATAAACAGTATCACATTCTGACAGCCGGCGGCTTCCTCTATCACGCTTTTCAGGCGCTCCTCAAAGTCGCCGCGATACTTCGCCCCGGCGAGCATCGCCGTCAGGTCAAGGGAATATATCCGCTTCCCGAGAAGCCCCTGCGGGACGCTCCCCGCCGCTATGCGCTGCGCGAATCCCTCCACTACGGCGGTCTTGCCGACTCCGGCGTCCCCGATGAGGCAGGGATTATTCTTGCAGCGCCGCAGCAGCACCCTTATAAGGCGGTCGGTCTCCTGCTCCCTGCCTATCACCGGGTCGAGCTTCCCGGAGGCTGCAAGCTCGGTGAGGTCCCTGCCGTATTTCGTGAGCGCCGGGAATTTCGCGCGGCGCTCCTTTTCGCTCTGCTGGAAGTCCGGCTCGACATAACGCTGCGCGCAGACCTCCCCCGCGAGCTTCACCATATTCACGCCAAGCTCCGCGAGTATCGACCAGGCGCAGCACTCCCTGTCGAGCACCACCGCGCGGAGAAGGTGCTCCGTCCCGGCCTTGCGCTTGTCCTCGGCGGCGGCAAAGGAGAGCGCGTTTTCCATCAGCCTGCGCGAACGCGGCGTGAGGTCGTTCATGCTCAGGCGGGTAGGTCTCCCCTTGCCGACCAGCGTTTCCAGCCGCCGAAGGACTTCATTGCGACCTACGCCGTACCTCCGCAGCACCGACGCGGACGGAAAGCTGTCGTCGCTTACCAGCCCGTAAAGCATGTGCTCGCTGCCGACATAGGTGTGACCATATCCCATAGCGGCTCCCAGCGCCGAATTGAGCGCCTTCACCGCACTATCAGAAAATCCGCTTATTGAATTCATGTTGTTGACCTCCTCGTTGATACACATAGTATGAGCAGAAATCAGGAATTTATTTCATCATCAGGAAAATTTCTGTAACAGATTTTCAAACTCTGCATACTATGTACTATGAAACGGAAGCTTCAAAGGGAAGCGGAAATTTCTACTATAGTAATTAGGAGGACACGAATATGTCATGCTTCAACGTTGGCGGCGGCAACTGCTGCTGGATCATCATTCTTATTCTTATCCTGTTCTGCGGCTGCGGCAATGGCTTCGGTAACGGCTGCGACAATGGCTGCGGCGGCGGCTGCGGCAACAACTGCGGTAATAACTGCGGCTGCTGATCGTTTCCCGGGTATAGCCTGATCCGGCGTCAGTGAGCGGTGAGCGCTGACGGCTCGGCGCGTCAGACCTTAACACGCTCCTGAGCAGTGACAGAGGGCGCCTTTCAAATGAAAGGCGCCCTTTTCTCATGGGAAATCCGGGAATATTTGCCGCACTGGAATATTCCACACAGATCAAAGCCGGGTCAAATTTATACCGAGCAGGATTTTTCAGCCGCCAGCAGTCTGCCTATCCTTGCTGAAAGCACGCTTCCGTCAGCAGGCTTGCGGATAACGTCTGCCGCGCCGGCATTCAGGAACATCACTTCTGCGGCAGGCGAACGATCCGCCGTGTAGACCACTGTCGGTATATCCTTCAGCCGCCTGTCAGAGCGCAGCGACTTCAGCAGAGATACATCGTCCGCGCCTGCGGATAGAAGTATCAGCTCTGGAACATGTCCCTCAAGATACTCCAGCGCCTGCCCGCCGCTGCTTACCGACGCCACGCCATATTCCTGGAGCATACGCTCGGTCAGGCAGCGGAACATCAGGTCGTTTTCGATATACAGCACCCTGCCCTCCGCATTGCAGGAACCGGCTTCAGAGCCGCCGGCAAGTATGCCGCGTATACGCCCGGCAAGCATTCGGTACTGCTCAAGAACACGCCGCGTGTTCTCGGTGATATACCCGGTATCGCCGGACTTGGCCGCCTCCTCAAGCCGGAGAGCCTCCTCGTACAGCGCGTTCGCCCCTATGGTGCGGGAGCCGCTCTTCAGCGCATGAACCTGTATGCGGTAGTTCTCCAGATCCTTGGCGGCGAAATATTCCGAAATGAGGCCGTACCTGTCCTCCTCAAGATAAGTGCCGACTATATCAAGATAAAGCTCCTCGCTGTCGCAGCAATATTGCAGCGCCGACGAGACGTCCAGAAACTCCCCGAGCTGCTCCATTACGCCTTTTTTCGGAGCCGCAGCGAACCCGGACACCGGCTCGCCGTCTCCCATGCGGACATACTCGGCGGGAAGGTACTTCATAACAGTATCCCAGAGCTGCCGGCTTGAAACCGGCTTTGCAAGGTAATCGTCGAAACCGGCGTTGAGGTACATATTGCGCTCTCCTGAAACCGCATTCGCTGTAACAACGATTATCGGGACGCCCGGACACAGCTCCTGCTTTTGTATCGTCCGCAGGGTCTCCATGCCGTCCATTACCGGCATCATATGGTCTAGGAGTATGAGGTCGTAGCGGTTCCTGCCGATAAGCTCAAGTGCTTCCACGCCGTTTACCGCGGCGTCTATCGTGACCCGGGTCTCGCGCAGGCTGCGGCGGTAAAGGTCGAGGTTCATCTCGTTGTCGTCGGCTATGAGTATCCGCGCCTGCGGAGCCGTGAATCCCGGCTTGCTGCGCGAAAGCTCTCCGGGACGCGTCAGCGCCGCCGCATCGCCTACCGGGCTTGGATCCGAAACGCCCTGCCTCAGCCGGAAGCTCATGCAGGTACCCTTGCCGTAGGTGCTTTCCACCTCCAGGAAGCTGTCCATCATCGAAAGCAGCCTTGTTACAATGGTAAGTCCCAGACCTATCCCCTGAATATTCTGACTTCGCTTTTTGTCCATTCGCAGGAAGCTCGAGGATATCCGCGCGACGTCCTCCCCGCGCATGCCGGTGCCCGTGTCCTTGACTTTAACGCACAGCCAGCCGCTGTCGCCGTCAGGTTCCCAGCCGACTTGTATCTCCACCCATCCGCGCTCTGTGTACTTCACCGCGTTGGAGGTCAGATCGTTCAGTATCCTGGTTATGCGAACGCTGTCTCCATGGAGCGTCCTGGGAATATCCGGGGAGAAATCAAGCCGCAGCTCGATATCTTTTTTGTTTGCGTGGTATCCCGCGAAAGAAGCGATATCAGAAAGCATGGAAGCCGCAGAGTAGTTCGTTTCCTCAATACGGAAGCTGCCTGTCTCCATCTCGGTGAAATCCATCATGTCGCTTATCATCGCAAGCAGAGTCTTGCCGGCGCTACGGATATTTTCAGAATACCGCGTGATCTCTTCGTCCCGGGACTCACGCAGCACCATTTCATTGAAGCCCAGCACGGCGTTGATAGGCGTGCGTATCTCATGAGAGACAGTGCTCAGGAATTCTGTCTTGACCTGGCTGGCGCTCTGTGCCGCCGCCATGGCCTCCTCCGCCTCGTCACGGGTGTCGCGGAGTTCCTTCATGGTTCGCTTGAGCACCTTGAGATCCGGGGTCTCCATCGCAAACATCAGCATCATCAGACCGATGGATACCGTGAACAGCGTAAACAGCACGTTCGGGAAAATAAGCTGCACAACCGGTCCGGAGATCAGTACGAGAATATACACGGATACCGAAATGCGCTGCGCACTGCTGAATTTTCTGAAATTCACGATCATCATTATACTTGTAATGATTATCGCAGCTATCGGGATCACATGTATCAAAAGGTAAAGCGGACCGTGAACGTATCCCGTCTCATCAAATGAGAATATCCACCCGGTGAAGATGTTGATGGCGAGCAGTACGACCATCGCCCCCGCCGCGCCGAGCGTGAACTCCGGAATATGGCGGTGCCGCGCCGTGCCGTAGATGGCGCAGGTGCAGTAGATCACGAACTGACATTCAAGGAACACGTCTGAGATCAGGTAAATAGTATTGAGCGCGGTGTTGAGCCATATCGGAACGCTGTCGGCATAGCTTATGGTTATCGCGGTCACGACGTCCAGGTTCACTGCAAGGAACAGCACTCCTGCGAGCCGCTTGAAATGCCGGTTGCTTGGCGAATCCGACGGATATTGCAGATATACATACAGGTTCAGGACCACTAGCAGAGCCGCTGCCGCAAGCTCAAAGTAGATGTTGTATTTCATGCTTCGGAGCCGAGCAGCGCGGCTACCTTATCGGTAAGCTCCTTCGGCAGGAAGGGCTTCCTGAGGTAAGATGTGACGCCCAGCCGTATCGCCTCGCGGACAGTTTCCTGTGTGGCGGAGGCGGTCAGGAACATCACCGGGATATCCTTAAGCTTCTCCGACTGGCGAATGCTTGAAAGCGTGTTGAACCCGTTGAGCAGCGGCATTTCGATATCAAGCAGAATGCAGTCTATCCGAGGGTTGGAGGGTTCTCTCAGGAACTCCAGGCATCGCTTTCCGGACTCGGCAGTCACCACCTCGTGATCCTGCTTTTCCAGAATAAATTTACACATCTTAAGCGTTATCTTGTCGTCGTCGACTACCATTATTCTCTTTTTCATCAGTATTTCTCTCCGTTCTCGGTATATTTTTGTATGTAAGCTGCCGCCGCTTCGTCAAAGCTCCTGCAATTCGATATCAGCCGCCGCTCATGCGACCTTAGTTCCGCGATGTTCCCGGCTGCAAGAAGATCCGCGGAGTACTGTGCGGACTGAGCCAGACGTTCAGCTCCCACCGCCGCGGCAGCGCTGCAAAGCTCGGTGCAGGTCTGCGCGTACTCCTTCCAGTCGGAGTTATCCAGAGCCTTCTCCAGCGATTCCGCCCGCGAGGTCATATCCGCCATTCCAATGATCCTGCGGAACAGCTTTTCGTCGCCGCAGCAGCAATTTATTCCCGCAGCAGCGTTCAGTTCCGGAAGCTCCCTTGCGCCGGAGGCGGCTTCATGCGTTTCCGAGCCGGGAGTTATCGGAAGGATCAGCTCCCGCGGAAGGTACTCAAGCAGCACCGATTCCAGACGGTCGCTCTGCACCGGCTTTGCGAGGTAGTCGGTAAATCCACAGGCGGCGTACTTCTCCCGCGCCCCGACCATCACGTTGGCGGTCAGCGCGATAACCGGGGTTCCGGCATTGGGAGAGCCATCCTGTGCACGGAGCTGTTTCAGGGTCTCAATGCCGTCCATATCAGGCATAAGATGATCCATGAATATCAGGTCGTAGTGCGTCCGCGAAACCAGCCCGAGGCACTCGCGCCCGCTGTAGGCGGATTCGGTCCGTATCTGCGTCAGACGGAGCAGTCCCTTTATGACATCTATGTTGAGCTTCACATCGTCCACTACCAGGATCCTTGCTCCCGGCGCCCGGAAGCGCTCGTGATACTCCTCTTTCTGACCGCTGGCGGCACGGCGGTTCTCGATGAACACCCCGACCGGTTCGTATGACACCACGCGCTGCGGTATCTCCACAGTGAATTCCGAGCCGGAGCCCAGCGTGCTGCGCACCGCGATGGTACCTCCCATCATTTCAGTGAGATGCTTTGTTATATTGAGCCCAAGACCGGTGCCTTCGATGTGGCGGTTGGTCATTTCGTCCAGCCGGCGGAACGCCTTGAACAGGTTCTGCTGATTCTCCTGCGATATACCCATTCCGGTGTCGCGGACGGATATTTTCAGCATGATCTCGTTTTCAGCGGTATGTTTGAAATCAACGCGCATAGTAACCTCGCCCGCGGAGGTGTACTTCACGGCGTTTGTCAGCAGGTTCAGTATGACCTGCCGCAACCGCACTTCATCACCGGCGAGCTTCGCGGGAAGCTGAGGATCGTTCTTTATCTCAAGCAGCAGGTCTTTTTTCTCAGCCCGCATTATCATCATGCTGTAACAGTCGTTCATTAGCTGCTGCGTACTGTATTCTGCGGTTAGAAGCTCCAGCCTGCCGGATTCTATCTTCGACAGGTCGAGGATATCGTTTATCACCGATAGCAGAGAGTGCCCGGCAGACTGGATATTTGCCGCATAGCTCAGGATAGACTCGTCGCTGCTTTCCCGTAGTATCATCTCGTCCATTCCCAGGACCGCGTTGATGGGCGTGCGTATCTCGTGCGACATGCTTGCGAGGAAGGATGTTTTGGCTTCGTTGGCACGGTCGGCGGTGCGCATCGCTTCCAGCAGCTTTTTTTCCTGCTGTTCCATTTTGCGCTGCTGTCGCTTGAAAACTACGCTCTGGTACTTAACGGTAAGCCCGATCATCACCGGGACCGTCACCATCACCTGAGCTACGTCAAGCACGGCCATTTTTGTGAGGTCGCCCTCGGGGAGCAGGATAAGTTCCGGGAAGAACATCTGGACTGCAAGGCAGCCGAGCGCGGCGATAAGGTCAAGCGCGAACATCACGCAGCACCTGGCGCCGTCCATCGCGAACCACGGGAACACCAGCCCGAATGCGAGCCAGAGGGGCATTCCGCTGTAGACTCCCCCGTTCAGCATGTACATCAGCGGGAACAGCACCAGATTTACCGCAATAGTGATGAGGTAGGACGCAGCTTCTTTCTTTTTGCGAATAACCGAGAGATAGAACGCCAGGAACAGCGTAAGCAGCCCGAGCAAGGAGGCAAGGTTCCCCGCGAGACTCATCTGCGTCGCGAAGGAGATCACCACTGACGCGGCGCAGCCCGCCATGCTTATAGTAATCAGTATATTCTGAAGTTTGTGGCGTATGTCGAGGTCGTCGCTCAGAAGGAGCGTACGGAGTTTGTTTTTGTCTGAGAGCATGCGCAGTATACCCTCCCTGAGTTGGCTCGCGGGGATTTCCCGCATTTGGCATTTGATATATTGATTATAGCATAAATCTATATAAAATGCAATATACATTAAATTATTTTTGTGCAGAAAAACAAAAGATTACAGAATTATAGTCCGAAGCATACGCTTGCAACAAAACAAACACGGGCAGACAAACTGCCTGCCCGTTGTTAAATAATTGCCGTAACCGCCGCCGGAATTCAACTCACCGCGCCTCCGGAACGCTCTCCGTTTTCCGGAGCTGGATCTTCTTTTTGAGCCTGCTCCGGCATATGAAGAAGCAGATAACATGCGCCGCGACCGTTATCACCCAGGAAACCGGATAGGACAGGTACACAGTGTCCGGCGTATGGAACTGCTCCATCTGGAACACCGTCCCGAGCCACACAAGTCTGAGTCCGCACGCGCCGAGCAGCGAAACTATCATCGGCGTGACTGAATAGCCCATTCCGCGCAGGGAGCCAACCATGACGTCCATAATGCCGCACAGAAAGTATGTGCCGCAGACGTACATCATACGGCGCACGCCGGCGTTTATCGCCTCGTCTCCGGAGGTGTAGATACTGAGCAGCGGCCGGCTGAACGTCATCGCAACGCCGAGACCCAGGATAGCCCACACTGCCACCACGCACAGCAGTCCGCAGCGAAGTATCTTGTTGATACGCTCGTATTTCCCTGCGCCAATGTTCGCGCTGGTGAACGACAGCGTGGACTGATAGCAGGAGTTCATTGCCATGTAGACGAATCCCTCGATGCTTGCCGCCGCGGAGTTACCCGCAATGACCGCCTCGCCGAACAGGTTTATGGAGCTTTGGATAACCACGTTCGAGAGCGAGAACACCGTTCCCTGGAATCCGGCGGGAAGCCCGATTTTAAGTATCATCAGCAGCTTGTCTTTGTGGATACGCAGGTTTTTCAGCCGCAGCTTCAGACCGTTCTCGTCCTTCTCGCGCATGAGACAGCGAACCATCAGCGCCGCCGAAACACCCTGGGAAATCGCGGTCGCGAGACCTACTCCGGCGGCGCTCATATCCAGCGCGATGACGAACAGCAGGTCGAGCAGCACGTTGACTACTCCGCCGCAGATGAGGTATATCAGAGGGCGGCGGGTGTCCCCGGCGGCGCGAAGGAGCGCGTTTCCGAAATTGTAGATCATCATGAACGGCATTCCGCAGAAGTAGAGCCGCAGATAATCCGAAGCCATGCCGAGAATGCTCTCCGGCGTAGACATCAGCCCGAGTATCTGCTCCGCGAAAAGCAGTCCAGCAGCCATCAGCAGGAATCCGCTGATAACGCTTAGCAGCATTGCCGTGTGGACTGTCCTGTTAAGCTCGGAGTAGTTTTTCGCGCCGCAGTAGCGCGCCGCCACGACGTTCGCGCCGATGGAAATACCGATAAACAGGTTGGTCATGAGGTTGATGAGCGCGGTGTTCGAACCTACCGCGGCAAGCGCGTTATCGCCTGCAAACCTTCCCACGACGATGATATCGGTCGCATTGAAAAGCAGTTGGAAAAGCCCCGAAAACATTATCGGAAGTGTAAAAACTATCATCTTGCGCAGCACGGGGCCGCTGCACATATCAACGTATTTTGCTGATCTCATTGGTCGCTTCTTTCTGGAATTTCGCTATTTCACCGGTTCAAACCGGTATTTCTGTCTTGCCTCGGGGTATTTCTCACGGTCGGTCTCGGAAAGGAACATCTCAAGCGGGCGGGCGCATATCCTGTGCTCGCCGTAGAGCGCACGGTACACCACCAGCATTTCTCCGGTCTCTGTGTGGCGGGCAACTCCGAGTATCTCGTAAAGGTACATCGCGCTGTCAGCGCGCTCGCTTTCCGGGAGCATTCCGCGCTTGAAGTGCTGCACGACGGTTCCCGGGAGCAGGTCTTTTTCGGTAAGCTGCATATTACACCACCTGGAAAATATAGAACTTGAGGTAATCCGTCTCGGGAACGTTCCAGAGTATCGGGTGATCCGGAGCCTGCCTGCGCGCCTCTATCTGCCGCAGCGAGACTCCCGCGTCGGCTGCTGCGTCATGGAGCATATGCCGGAACAGAGTTTCAGTCATGAAGTGCGAGCAGGAACAGGTCGCAAGGTAGCCGCCCCTTGGCAGCAGCCTCATTGCCTTGAGGTTTATCTCCTTGTAGCCGCGCTCCGCCGCCCTTACGGTGCTGGAGCTCTTCGTGAACGCCGGCGGGTCGAGGATTATGAAGTCATAAGGGTGACCTCCCGCGCGGTAAAGCTCGGTGAGCAGGTCGAACACGTCAGCCTGCCGGAACTCCACGTTGGTGAAGCCGTTCTGCTCAGCGTTGCGGCGGGTCATCTCGACGGCGTCCGCGGAGATATCCACGGCGGTCACGGACTTTGCTCCGGCTGCTGCGGCGTTCAGCGCGAACGAGCCGGTATGCGTGAAGCAGTCGAGGACGGTACGTCCCTCCGCAATGCGGCGGATAGCCTGGCGATTGTACTTCTGATCGAGGAAGAATCCGGTTTTCTGACCATTGATGTAGTCCACGGTGTATTTTATGCCGTTTTCAGTTATTTCGGTCACGCCGGAAAGGTCGGTGCGAAGCCCCGCGCCAGCCCAGAAGCCCTTGTATTCCTCCATGCCCTCAAGCTCGCGTATCTTAACGTCGTTGCGCTCGTATATTGCGGAGATATGCTCGCCCATATCCGCGAGGGTCTGCACAAGCAGCTCGTAGAGCGCGTCCTTTACGCGCTCCGTGCCGAGGGACAGCACCTGCGCAACAAGGACGTCACCGAATCTGTCGACGGTGAATCCGGGGAAGCTGTCAGCCTCGCCGAATATGAGACGGCAGCAGCGGAAATCCTCCGCGCCCATGACGGTGCGGCGGTAGTCCAGCGCGTAGCGTATCCTGCGGGCGTAGAAGTCCCGGTCGAATTTGTCGTTGGCGTTGCGGGAGATGACGCGTATGCGTATCTTGGAGTTGTCGTTTATGTAACCTGTGCCGAGGTAGCGCCCCTTGCGGCTGAAAACGTCGGCAAGGCCGCCGTTTTCGTATTCGCCGGAGACCTCTGTGACCTCGTCGGCATAGACCCACGGGTGTCCGCCGCGGAGTGCCCTCTCGCCCTTTTCGGTGATGGTCGCCTTGGGATAGTTTCTTTCCATATTATATAGTATCCTTTTCTTTGAAATTGAGTACTTTTCATTATACATCTTTTCGCAGGAATAGTCAAGACATGGCGGGAGCTCCGCGGGATACTTTTTGCAAATACCTCCCGGGACGTCAAAGACCCTCCTGCGCCGCAGCGCGGGAAGGTCCCGGGTCATTTTCTTTTGGGGTCGAAGCCGGTCACTGATTTCAGGCGTATCTTGTCGGCGTACATCGCTTCGTCAGCGCTGGAGAGCATTTTGTCGCAGTCCGGGATATCGCCGGGGCTGCGCAGGCAGGTACCTATCGGCATGTAGATCGGGTAGGGCTTGCAGGAGGTGCTGTTGGTGATGTTCACCTTTTCGCTGATCTCACGGCGGAATTCGTCGATTCCCTGCTGAGTGATATCGCCGTAGGCAGCCTTCACGAATTCGTCGCCGCCGATACGGAAATTCTTCTCGCAGGAAGCTCCGCTGACGCGGGTGCAGGAAAGCAGTCCGGCGGCGGTATTTATCAGATTATCGCCCTCGCTGTGACCGAAGCTGTCGTTTACGTATTTCAGTCCGTTCAGGTCGGACATTATCAGCAGGAAGTTCTTCCCCGCCTCCCGCGCCTCGGTTATCATCTGTGGAAGCATGGAGTTGAAACCGTTTCTGTTGAAAAGTCCGGTCATTGAGTCCGTAACGGCGTCCTGGTTGACCTTTTTATAAAGGTACCGCATTATAGTCAGGCGGCGTTGGGATTCAACGGCGTTTGCCAGGACGTTCACCCAGAAATCAAAGCTTGCCTGCGGTGAAATTATTTTACTGCCGTATGAGAGCACGGCGTACCCGTAACACCTTTCGATAAAATGTAGCTGCCTGAAAACATACGCGGCGGGGTCGCCGTCGGCGCTGAACAGCGGAGGGTACACCTCGCTGACCGGGAACCGCCTGTCCGTTCCGACGAAAGCGTCTGAGGTCCCGTCGGGGAGGCGTTTGTGGTCAAGCACCATCAGCATTTCATCGGTGTAGCTTACGCAGACATCGTTCTCGTCAAGCGACAGCTCGGGCTTCACTACATCGTCGCACATGCACACGCTGAATCTGGTGAAGTCCCCGAACAGGTGTGTATACCAGTTTGCGGTCCACAGGGTCTCGCGGATGTTCGGGCGCCTTATCAGGCTCTCGCTCATGGTGTTGTACTCGGTGAAGAAATCGCTGATCTCGTTGGGATCCTTCACGCGGAAATCCAACAGGTTGTATTCGTCCGGGTGCATGCAGCCGCAGGTCATCGCGGGGCGTTTCTGGAACTCGGTAGGAATACGGTTGACGCGGGGAATGCTGCCGCCGTTTATCATGCTGAACAGACCTTCGCAGGCTGAGAATCCGAGGCTATCGGTGGCTCTTATCGTTGCGGAGATGTATTCCGAGGTTTCGGTCTTTTCGCCGTAGCACGCGAGCTTTATATCCCTAGGCGCGCGAAACCCGCGCTTGTACAGCGCTTCGTATATTCCGTCCGCCATGTAGCTGTTCGCGCATATTATCGCTTCCGGAAGCCCGCTTTCCCCCGCCAGCAGGGAGCTTACGATATCTTCGCCGCAGGTGCGCCAGAAATCTCCATAAAATATGCGGTTTTCGCGTATTTCAAGGTTATTTTTCGACATTGCCCGGCTGAACGCTTCCAGGCGGTGTTCAGCGTGAGGGTGGTTCTTTCTTCCGGTAACGAACGCGATATCCTTACAGCCATGCCCGACGGATAGGTGCTCCACCAGGAACTGTATCGGCTCAGAGTCGTCCGAGAGGAAGCAGGGGAACTCATCATAATTGCCGTCGATGGTCACGACCGGGATTTTTATTTTTCTGGAAGCCGCAATCAGTTTTTCGGTGATCAGGGTGTCGCGCATGGAATAGTCGATAGTATCCGGAAGGTATATCACGCCCGAAAAACTGGAGTAATCCCCTAGGAGTGAAAATATCACCATTTCACCGATCTGGTAGGCTTCGTCGCTGCGTGTGCTTGTTACGCAGAATACCGCTACGTTGGCATCATGGCTGAATGCCGATCTGTATATTCCTTTAAGTATTCCGGACTGATAGTCCAGGCTAGGTTTCTCAGTAAGTACAGCAATACATTTTCTGTTTTCCATAATCCACCCCTTATTCATGCAATATATATTTATTATACATCATCAAAAGTCACCATGTCAATGACCTGAGATAATTTATCAGCTATTTTTTAGAAAAACCCAGTTGTGAATTATGATTCAACAGCCATACAAATGTTGCATATCTCATTGACAGACGCATCAATACGTGATACAATAATATAAGCAGACCTCCAGGTGGGTCTGATTTTTCTTCACTCAAAGGAAGTGCGTTTTATGTGGCTGGTGTTCGCGGCCGGGTCGGCGTTCTTTGCCGGATTAACTTCAATTCTTGCAAAATGCGGTATCCGCAAGACTGATTCTACTGTGGCAACCGCTCTGCGCACCATCGCGGTGCTTATCATGGCGATACTCATGACCATGATAACCGGCTCCTGGAGCGGCATCACGAACATAAGCGGCAAAACATGGCTGTTCCTCGTGCTTTCGGGACTTGCGACCGGCGGTTCCTGGCTGTGCTATTTCAGGGCGCTTCAGGTAGGCGATGTAAACAAGGTCGTGCCGGTGGACAAATCCAGCACGGTGCTTACAATGGCGCTCGCTTTCATCTTCCTGAACGAGAGCATTTCCCCGCTGAAATGCATATGCATGGTGATGATACTTGCCGGAACCCTGCTGATGATCGAAAAGAAGAAAACCGACAGTCCCGGCTCAAACAGCGCGAAGTGGCTTCCCTACGCGATTCTCTCGGCAGTATTCGCCGCGCTGACCTCGATACTCGGTAAAATAGGTATCGACGGCGTAAGCTCCGACCTCGGTACTGCGATACGCACTGCGGTGGTCCTGGTGATGGCATGGCTGATGATCCCTGTAACCGGCAAGGTGGATAAGCTCCGCGGGCTGGACAAGCGCGAGCTGCTGTTCATCGCCCTCTCGGGACTCGCTACCGGCGGCTCCTGGCTGTGCTACTACAAGGCGCTTCAGGACGGCCCTGCAAGCGTTGTTGTTCCGATAGACAAGCTTAGTATCCTCGTGTCGATACTGTTCTCCTACATAGTGTTCCACGAAAAGCTTACGAAACGCTCCGCTGCAGGTCTTGCGATACTCGTCGCGGGAACTCTGCTCATGCTGGTCGGATAATACAAAGATGGCTACTCTTTTTAAGGCAGCTATTGAATTGTTTAGAGGCGATGTATGCTTCCTCAACAGTCCACCGGACTGTTGAGGAGGAAAGGCGCAACTAGATTTTATATGTGGCTTGTTTTCCCCACACCCCTTTAGCGCTCTTTTGGCGTTTAGCCGTGCTTCCGCACGGAGTAACTGCGCGCCAGCGCGCAGAGTGCGAGGGTTTTGATCTTTCGGTCAGCCCCTCCGGCGCTTTGCGCCACCTCCCACACTGGGGGAGACACCTCACGCTCCCGCTTCCTTTTGTAAACAAAAGGAAGCAAAAACCAATTGCTAACGCGGTATTTAACATGCAGCTGCTAAATAATAATTTGTCGGCAGCTCTCTTTTTCATTCCTTCGTTTTCCGGTTGTTATATCTGAACATCACAAACGCCGCTGCGATTATCACCGCGTAGCCCACGAAACTGAGCACGTCCGGAACCTGATTCAGCACCACAAACCCGATGAGCGCCGCGAAGATTATCTGCGAATAATCGTAGATTGAGACCTCCTTCGCCGGAGCGTAGGAATACGCCGTAGTTATGCAGAACTGCGCAATCGCCGCGCTGACTCCCGAGCCTACCAGCATTAGGGTCTGCACCAGGGTCATGGGCTTGAAATCCAGCAGCATCAGCGGGAACGCCACAAGCGTAGAAAACGCCGAGAAAAAGAACACCACATAGTAACTCTTGACGCCCTTCCCCGTTGCCCGGCGGACGAAAGTATACGCCGCGCCCGCGCACATTCCCCCGCAGAATCCCGCGATGGAGGCTCCCAGCTCCGCATTCTGGAAGGACGGCTTGATAACGAAAAGCGCGCCGATAAACGCAGTCAGGATTATCGCCCACTGTACCTTATTAGCGCGCTCCTTCAGCAGGAATGTCGAAAAGATGATCGCGAAAAACGGCGACATTTTGTTCAGCAGCGAGGCGTCCGAAATGCTCAGCCGGTCTATCGCGTAGAAATTCAGCACAACGCCGGCGTAGCCGCACGCCGCGCGCATAAACAGGTCGAACCTTGCGCCCTTCGGCGGGATTATGGAGCAGCGGTTCTTTATCATCGCGCCGCTCGCAATGAAAAGCGCAAAGAAGTTCCGGAAGAACGTCTTTTGAATCGTCGGGACATCGCCGGAAAGCCGCACGAACATGTTCATCAGCGCAAAGAAAAACGCCGATGTTATCAGGAACAGTATCGCCTTATTCAGCCGGGAAAGTCCCTTCCTTTTCTGCTCAGCCATCAGACCGCCCCTTTTCGACGCGCTCCAGCATTCGGATATACTCCCCGAGCACCGGCTGGAAGTGTATCCCGTAGAATCTGCGGTCGGATGCCGCCGCGGTGTACTCCACAGCCGCATATGTGAACTTTGTAGCTATCTCCAGAGCCTGCGGATAATCCGCGCCGCGCAGCACCGCTCCAAGCAGCGCCGAGGCAAATACGTCCCCGGTGCCGGAGCATGCAACGTCCTTCTTCGGGGTGAGGCACTCGGTGAAGGCGCCGTCAAAGCAGCCGACCGCCCCTAGCTGCCCCTTCTCCGAAAATCCGGTGATGACCGCGAACCTCACTCCGAATCCGCACAGCTCCCGGAGCATTTCCTTCGTTTCGTGGAGCGTCGGGCAGGGATTGAAGCTGCGCCCTGTCAGCAGGCATGCCTCCGTGATGTTCGGGGTGATGATGTCCGCACCCTCGATGAACTTCCGCATTCTTTCGGGGTAGTCTTCGGTGAGCGCCGCGTACATCTTTCCGTTGTCGCCCATCACCGGGTCGATGAACAGCGGGTCCCCCGGCTTCCTGAAACGGCGTATGAACTCCTCAATGTGCTCTATCTGATCGATGGAAGCAATATATCCGGTGTAAACGCCGTCGAAATCAATGTGCTCACGCTTGAGCTGATCGCTTATCGGAGCCAGTTCATCTGTGAGGTCTATGCTGTAAAACGTCGGGAATCCGGTGTGGTTCGAAAGGAGCGCCGTCGGAATTCCGCAGCACTCCACCCCCGCCGCCGACAGCACCGGTATCGCGGCGGTCAGCGAGCAGCTCCCAACGCAGGAAAAATCCTGTATCGTAACAATTCTTTTCATTCTGTTCAACTCTGATTCTTAGTTTTAAAGCCGGGTATCCACTTTTTCAGCGCCGCGGTAAGCTCCCTTACCTCCAGCGGCTTTGCAACGTGCCCGTTCATTCCGTGTTCCTTTGCGGTCTTGACGTCCTCTATGAAAGCGTTTGCCGTCATCGCGACTATCGGCACGGTTTTCGCGTCGGTACGGTCCAGAGCGCGTATTTTGTCCGCCGCCTGATAGCCGTCCAGAACCGGCATCTGGATATCCATGAATATAAGGCTGTAGTAGCCCTCCGGCGAACTGCCGAACTTCTCCACTGCCTCCGCGCCGTTGCATGCGGTTTCAGTGACAAGCCCAGCTTCCGCAAGGAACTCCGACGCGATCTCCGCGTTGAATTCGAGATCCTCCGCAAGCAGTACGCGCTTCCCGCCGAAGTCGTAGTCCGACATGCGCTCGCGCCGCGGCTGCTCCTCCATGGAAATGCCGCCGATGTACGCAGGCTCCTCCGCGCCCTTTTTCAGCGCGACGGTGACTTCAAACACCGAACCCTTGCCGACTTCGCTGTTTATTCCGATGTCGCCGTTCATCATGCGGGCGATGTTTATCGCGATCGCCATTCCGAGACCGGTTCCCTGTATTCCGCTTATGCGGTGGTCGTCGGCGCGGACGAACGGGTCGTATATCTTGTGCAGGAATTCCTGGCTCATGCCGATTCCGTTATCCTTCACTGTGAAAAGATAGCGGCACACGCCGTGGTGGTCGGGGTTCAGCTCCTTCACGGAGAGGTGTATCTCGCCGCCGTCCGGGGTATATTTCACGGCGTTGCTGAGTATGTTCATAAGAAGCTGCCGCAGCTTCGCCTGGTCGCCTATCACCGAATAGTTTATCCCCTCGGAGATCTCCACGACGAAGCGCTGACGCTTCTTGTCGGTCAGCGTGCGTATCGTGCCCGCAGTGTCGTCGATGAACACCTTCAGGTCGAACGGCTCGCTGGCAAGAGTGGTTTTTCCGCTCTCTATCGCCGAAAGGTCGAGGACGTTGTTGATTATCTCCAGGAGCTGATGTCCGGAGGTCTGTATTTTTTCGAGGCAGTCGTTGACCCGGGCGGCGTCGCTGATGTGCTCCTGCGCTATCATGGACATTCCTAGTATCGCGTTCAGCGGCGTGCGGATATCGTGGCTCATCTGACTCATGAACAGCGTCTTTGCGGAGTTCGCGTGCTGCGCCTGGTCGAAGGCGTCGCGCAGAGCCTGCTCCACCTGCTTTGCCTGGTCGTGTTCGCCGGTGACGTCCCGGACGTAGGTCAGACCCCAGAGGTCGCCGGTCTCCATATCCTGGGTTATTATTACCGCCTCGCGGAAGTACCCGACCATGCTGCCGATCTTGAATTCATATTCCGTATCAAAGCTGCGGCGGTGGCTGTTGTACATATCAGCAAGAGTACGTGTGCAGAATGTCCTGCGGAAATTCTCTGCGGTCTGGCGGTCAACGATAAACTCGGACTTTTTGCTGATGTACTCGTTATAGGAGCACGGCACAGTAAGCCCCATCTTGGGAAGCAGCGGGTCAACGCCCTCCTGTTCGATTATCTCGTCGTATATCGTGTCCTCGGTAATGTTATAGGTGTACACCGCGATGGCGTTGGACAGGATAGCCTGCCTGTACTGGCTCTCCGTGCGGAGCGCCCTTTCAAGCCGCTGCTGATAGCGAAGCTCCCGCAGCTTCTCGGTAGTCACCTGCTGAATGCTGAGTATAGCAAGCGCCGGCTCTCCGTTTTCGTCGGCGGAGGACATGAACGCCTGGATTCGCAGCCACTCCGGCTGACCCTCCGGGTTGCGGCAGACCTCGCATTCGATCATCTTTTCCCCTGCCCGGAAACGCTCAGTCATGTGCTCCACGCTGAAATTGAAAAGTATCGCGTTTCTGTCCGCGAAGCTGCACCCGCTGTTTTCCACGAAGCGATCCAGCGCGTCGCTGTAGCTTCCTATCTCGTTGAAGTGCTCCGCGAAAAGCCCCTGATTGTCCCTGGAGGAATAGAAGCTGCCCGCGCGAAGGTCGATAAGGTCGAGGATCATATAGGGGATCGCAAGTCCGTTTATCAGGCGGTTGCGCAGCTCCTCCATGAATACGGCGCGGTGGTCTGCGTCGATACGCCGGAACACGATGAACTCAGGATAACGCCCGGCAAGGCGCTGTTTCATTCTCACCAGCCGCAGATTTACCCAGCATGGACCGTCCGGGCGCATAAAGCGGAACTCACCGTGCACCTCGTCGGACTTTGAAAACGCATCTGCAAGATTCGCACGAGTCAGCAGTTCCGTCAGACAATCCCGGTCGTCCGGATGAATGCAGAACTGGAATCCCTCAAGCCACTCGTCATAGCCGCATTCGCAGCCTGCCGAGGAGCCTGTGTTGAAGTAATCGTTGAGCAGCATCAGCTTGTTCTGCTGTAGGTCTACCAGCGCGCAGAACGCGAAGCTGTCCAGCATTTTCTCCGCGAGAAGCCTGGTCAGGAGCTGAAGATCCGGGTCGTAGCCGTAGAGCTGCGTGCGGTCGGCGGGTACGCCCTTAAAAAAACCGTAGATGGTGACGCAGCCATCCCCCTTGCCTGCAAGCATTCCGGTGCTGTAGGCGGTGTAAAGTCCGCGGGTCTTGTGGCGCCAGCGGTACTTCACCTCGGCACGGATATTGTGCTGAGTGCTCTCTATCGCCTCTTTTACCAGCGGCATGTCGTCCGGGTGGACGCACTCCTCCCACAGACGGTAGTTTTTCTCGGGGTCGGAGTTGTCCTCCGCGCCGATTATCCGCATGAAATCCTCGTCGAAATAGAGCTGATGGGGGAAACCCCTGCGGATAATCATTCTGAATGTTCCTGAAATAATCGAATCCATCGGGAATCACCCCCATCTGTAATTTTTTAGTCTCTGCTGTAAAGGTCTCTGGTGTAAACCTTATCGCTTACGTCGTTAAGCTCGGCGCTCATGCGGTTCGCAAGTATAACGTCTGAGCGGCGCTTGAATTCGTCGAAATCCCTGCACACCTCGTAGTTATAGAAGCTCTGCCCTTCCTTCAGGGTCGGCTCGAAGATTATCACCTTTATTCCGCGCTTTTCAAGGCGCTTCATGATACCCTGTATAGCGCTCTGGCGGAAGTTGTCAGAATTGGACTTCATCGTCAGCCTGTAAACTCCGACGGTCTGCGGCTCCATCGACGCGATGTGATCCGCGATGTAGTCCTTGCGGGTCTTGTTGGCGTTAACTATCGCAGTGATGATGTCGTTGGGGACGTCCGCGTAATTCGCGAGGAGCTGCTTGGTGTCCTTCGGCAGGCAGTATCCGCCGTAGC
>OGDF01001486.1_pt1 | contig 34458 bp, 29 predicted proteins | sample 1570141 | NCBI WGS metagenome assembly OGDF01 (sample SAMEA4370581, study PRJEB24528) | human gut metagenome
GATTACCATGGGAAGCACCGCAACAGGGGAAGGCAAGGCTGCCATAACCCGCTCCATGCCTTTGCGCGTAGCCATATATTTTGGTGGCATTTTGATTTTGGGCGTTGGTGTTGTCTTGAGTGCGCGAAGTGATTTCGGCGCGCCGGCATTCCAGTCGATACCGTTGGTGTTCAGCGAAGGCACCCATCTGCTTACCTTGGGGCAATCGTGCATATGCCTATACTGCATCGATATCCTTATTCAGGTTCTGGTGTTTCGAACTCTCAATGTCAAAATCGCTCTTCAGATTCCTTTTGCCTTTGCGTTCGGTTGCCTGATCGACCTATTTGACTTCGTATTGGGGCTTGATTTCTTCTGGTTTTGCCATGACCCAAGCCTGCTAACCAGCTGCATTATGTTCACGATCGGCATCACGCTTATCGGCATAGGGGTGAGCGCCATGGTGGCTATGAATTTCGTTTTGAACCCTGCCGATGGTTGCACGCAGGCCTTTATGAAAATCACCCATCTTCCCTTCGGTAAGGCGAAGATCATCAACGACGTGTTGCGTTTCTCTATTGCATGCGTAATGGCGCTTGCGATGACTGGCCACCTGTTCGGCGTGGGCGTTGGTACGGTTATTTCAATGGTTGCCATTGGCGCCATATGCCAGGTGGTATCTGATGGCGCCCGCGGTTTTTACCGTCGTGCCTATGTGCCTGCGAGCTTTGCATAATGCTTTGAACCACTTATTTCATGCGTGTTAACTCTTGAAATCTGCTTTGTTACGTATCGAAACGAAGCCAAAAGCTGTCTGCCGAAGGCGGTACCTTGTTTGCTAGCGAATTATCCCCACCTTTCTTAAAACGGGAAAGGCAAACGGTTCGCGTAAGTCGTTGAGCGGAGAGGACAAGCACTCAGCGGCTTTTCGATTGTGAGAGTGAGAGGTTCAGAATGCAAACACGGAACGTGCCTGTGCAAAACGGGTTGTATCGTCCTGAGTTCGAGCATGATGCGTGCGGTATTGGCGCGCTGGCACACCTGAAGGGTGTGCGCTCGCATCAGATGATCGACGATGCCCTTTCGGTCCTTGTCAATCTGGAGCATCGCGGTGGTAAGGGTTTGGAGCACAATACGGGCGATGGTGCCGGTATCTTGTTCCAGGTTCCGCACCACTTCTTCCGTAAGGAAGCGCAGAAGTACGGTCACCTTCTTCCCGACGAAGGCGACTATGGCGTGGCTATGCTCTTTTTTCCCCAAGACGAGCGTGGCGTAGAGGTTTCCAAGCGCATTTTCGAAGAAGGTTGCGCGAAGGCTGGTTTGCCCCTGCTGTTTTGGCGCGAGGTTCCCATCGATCCCCACGATTTGGGTTCCACCGCACGCGCCTGTATGCCTACCATCCTGCAGGCATTCGTAGGTCGCCCCGAAGACGTTGAGCGCGGAGAGGCTTTTGAGCGCCGTCTGTACGTATGCCGCCGTATGGTGGAAAAGGCAGCCGATGCCGAGCATGCGCTGAAGGGCCATATCTTCTATGTGTGCTCTTTCAGCGCACGTACCATCGTGTACAAGGGCATGCTTGTTGCTACCCAGATGCGCCGTTTCTACCTGGACCTTTCCGATGCAGCGGTGAAGACCGCAATCGCATTGGTTCATTCGCGCTACTCCACGAACACCACCCCTTCGTGGGAACGTGCCCATCCGAATCGTTACATCATCCATAATGGCGAAATCAATACGTTGAAGGGCAACGTGAACTGGATTCGCGCCCGCGAACCAAACCTGTACTCGCCGGTTCTGGGCAAGGATCTGGAATCTGTTCTGCCTATCATCAACAAGGAAGGTTCCGACTCCGCCATCCTCGATAATGTGCTCGAGTTCTTGGTGATGAATGGTCGCGATATGACCCGCGCTGTTTCCATGTTGCTGCCCGAGCCGTGGGACCACAACGAAACGCTCCCCGCTCGTCGCCGTGCCTATGACGAGTACCAGTCCATGCTCATGGAGCCGTGGGACGGCCCCGCTGCTATCGCCTACACCGATGGCTCCACGTTCGGTGCTGCGCTCGACCGCAACGGCCTGCGTCCTGCTCGTTACTACGTCACGCGTGACGATCGCTTCCTGCTTTCATCCGAGGTTGGAACCATCGAAATCGAGCCCTCCAACATCCTTACCGCAGGTTGCCTTGGTCCTGGCGAAATGGTGGAGATCGACACTACGGCCGATCGCGTTATTTGGAATGACGAACTGCGCGCCCGCTATGCAAAGGAAAAGCCCTACAGCGATTGGGTAAAGGAAGAAAAGATCGAAGTTTCCGATCTTGACGCACCTGTTCAAAACGATGCTGCACGTGATGCCGAGGTTCCCATGACCGTACGCATGGCAAAGCTGGGCTATCACTGGGATGACGTGGATGAGGTGGTTCGCGCCATGGCTGAAAAGGGCGGTGTGCCCCTGGCTTCCATGGGAATCGACGCTTCTCTCGCATGCCTTTCGAAAAAGAACCGTTCCTTCTTCGATTACTTCTACCAGCTGTTTGCCCAGGTAACCAATCCGCCTATCGATGCTTTGCGTGAGAGCCTGGTTACTTCGAGCGTGCTCTATATTGGCAACCACGGCAATCTTCTGGAAGATTCCCGCACGGCATGCCAGCTGATTCGCCTCGATGGCCCTATGCTGACGAAGGATCAGTTCGATCGCATCTGCGCGGTTGATCGCGTTGGATTCAAAGCCCAGCGATTCAGCGCTACGTATCGTCGCGAAGACGGTGAGAATGCCTTGGAAGAGGCGCTGGAGAACTTGGCTTGCAGTGTTGAAAAGGCCGTGCGCAACGGGGTAAGCATCATCGTGCTTTCCGACCGTGCTGCAGAAGGCGAAGTGCCTATTCCTTCGCTTCTGGCGGTTTCTTCTGTTCACAACCACCTTATTCGTGTGGGCGTTCGCACCTTTGCCGATTTCGTGGTTGAGACGGGCGATGCCATTTCCGCACACGACTTCGCTGCTTTGGTTGGCTATTCCGCTTCGGGCATTTACCCCTATATGGCACATGAGTGCATTGCCGATTTGGCGGCAAAGGGCGCTTTGTCCGTATCTGCCGAAGAGGGCATTGCGAACTACAACAAGGCGGTAACCGCGGGAATTACCTCCATCATGTCGAAGATGGGTATTTCTACGGTTCAGAGCTACCATTCTGCTCAGATCTTCGAGGCTGTTGGTTTCAAGCAGGAGTTTGTTGATCAGTATTTTGCTGGCACCGTTTCCCGTGTGGGCGGCTTGGGTGTTGCCGATGTTCAACGCGAAGAGAACCAGCGCTACGACGACGCGGTGGCTATCCTCAACACGCCGGCACCCGAACAGCTGCCTTCCTTGGGCCTTACCAAGTGGCGTCCGCAGGGCGGTGAAGAACACCTTATCGATCCGCAGACCATCTACCTACTGCAACATGCTTGCCGTGAGGGCAATTATGATATGTTCAAGGAATACAGCGATCATCTGCATCAGGAAGGGCGTGCGATTCGCTTGCGCGATCTGCTCGACTTCGTAACTGATCGTACCCCTGTTCCGTTGGAAGAGGTTGAGCCTGCCACAAGCATCGCTAAGCGTTTCAACACGGGCGCTATGAGCTACGGTTCCATTTCCGAGGAAGCTCACAAGTGCATGGCTATTGCCATGAACCGTCTGGGCGGCCGCTCGAATTCTGGTGAAGGCGGCGAAGACCCGAAGCGCGAGACTCCGCTGCCTAACGGCGATTCCATGAATTCTGCCATTAAGCAGATTGCTTCCGGTCGCTTCGGCGTAACGAGCCGCTATCTTTCTTCGGCTATCGAGATTCAGATCAAGATGGCTCAGGGTGCAAAGCCTGGCGAAGGCGGCCACCTGCCTGGTAAGAAGGTATATCCCTGGATCGCCGAAGTTCGCCAGTCAACGCCGGGCATTGGCTTGATTTCGCCTCCGCCGCATCATGACATCTACTCCATCGAAGACTTGGCAGAGCTGATCTTCGACTTGAAGAACGCAAACCCCAATGCGCGCGTTTCCGTGAAGCTCGTTTCCGAGGCCGGCGTTGGTACCATCGCAACCGGCGTTGCCAAGGGCGCTGCCGACAAGATCTTGATCTCTGGTCACAATGGCGGTTCGGGCGCTGCTCCGCGCGATTCCATCTGGCATGCAGGCTTGCCTCTCGAGCTTGGCATTGCCGAGGCTCAGCAGACGCTGCTGCAGAACGGCCTGCGTTCGCGCGTTGTTCTTGAGGCTGACGGCAAGCTGATGGACGGCAAGGATGTTGCCGTGGCCTGCTTGCTTGGCGCTGAAGAGTTCGGTTTTGCGACGATGCCGCTCATTGCTATGGGCTGCCTGATGCAACGCGACTGCCAGCAGGATACGTGCCCCGCTGGTATTGCCACGCAGAACTGCCGCTTGCGCAAGTGCTTCCGCGGCAAGCCCGAGCACGTGGTGAACTTCATGCTCTTCGTTGCCGAGCAGCTGCGTGAGGTTATGGCATCGCTTGGCTTCCGCACGGTAGATGAAATGGTTGGCCATCCCGAGTGCTTGCGCCAGGTTGAAGTGCCGGGCAACTGGAAGGCTAACCTGCTCGACCTTTCTTCGGTGCTCGCCAATGGCGAATGCGAGTTCGGCGCCCATATTCCCGGTGCTGCCGGCCGTCATTTCTTGCCTCAGATGAAGTACGACGTGGAGCTGGAAAAGTCGCTTGACTCCACGTTGTTCCTGCCCATGACCGAGCAGGCTCGCAAGCACATGAAGCCGGTTCGTTTCCGTGCCGATATTGCCAACGTAAATCGTTGCGTGGGCACCATCTTGGGCGCTGCGGTAACCAAGGCGCACCCCGAAGGCCTGCCCGATGGTTCGGTGACGGTTGACTGCGAAGGCTCTGCCGGCCAGAGCTTCGGCGCCTTCATCCCGAAGGGCGTTACGCTCAACGTTACGGGCGATGCGAACGACTACTTCGGCAAGGGCCTTTCCGGCGGTATCCTTTCGGTTCATCCTTCCGAAGATGCCACGTACAAGTTCGACGAGAACACTATTGTGGGCAATGTCGCCTTCTTTGGAGCAACGTCGGGTCGCGGTTTTGTAAACGGCCTTGCTGGTCAACGCTTCGGTGTACGCAATTCCGGTGCCACCATCGTGGTTGAAGGCGTTGGCAACCATGGCTGCGAATACATGACCGGTGGCACTGCCCTGATCTTGGGCGAGGTTGGCTTGAACTTCGCAGCGGGCATGACCGGTGGCGTAGCCTACGTGTACGACGAGTACGGCACGTTGGAAAGCCGCTGCAACATGGGCTCGGTAAAGCTTGAAATTCCCACCGAGGCCGAAATTGAGCTTATCCACAGCCTTATCGAAGAGCATGTCGGTTATACGCAGAGCCCCCGTGGCATCAAGATGCTGTATCGTTTCGAAGCTATGAAGCAGCACTTCGTAAAGGTAATTCCGGTTGAATATGAGCGTGTTCTGCAGATCGTTGCCGCGGCAGAGGCCGAAGGCAAGAGCCATGAAGAAGCGCTTGAAGAGGCATACGAGATTGTAGGAAAGGGGCGCCAGTAATGGGCAAAGCAGGAGCATATCTCGAGCACGATCGCGTTGCTCATGGTGAACGTGCGGCGTTGGAGGCCATTGAAGACTTCAAAGAATTCGCCTTGCCGCTTTCCGAAGAGGAGCAGCAGATCCAGGCGAGCCGTTGCATGATGTGCGGTGTGGCGTTTTGCCAAGCTGGTTACAGTTTCGGTAAGGCGCGCCCTTCGGGCTGCCCGCTGCACAACCTTATTCCTGAATGGAATGATTTGGTGTATCGCGGTTTGTGGGACGAAGCGGCCGAACGACTGTCGCTCACCAATCCATTCCCTGAGTTCACGGGCCGTGTATGCCCGGCGCTGTGCGAGGCTGCTTGCAACCTTGCCTCCATCGAGGGTCCTACCACCATCCGTGACAACGAGCGTGCCATTTCCGATCATCAGTGGGCAGCGGGCGGTCCTAAGCCCTTGCCGAAACCTGCGGCGGGTGCGCCGAAGGTTGCGGTGATTGGTTCTGGCCCCTGTGGTTTGGGAGCTGCTTGGCAGCTGGCCGAAGCGGGCATTCGCGTAACCGTATTTGAGCGCCATGACCGCGCTGGCGGTTTGCTGATGTACGGTATCCCGAACATGAAGTTGCCGAAGGAAATCGTTGATCGTCGCATCAAGTTCCTCGAAGAAGGAGGCATTTCCTTCGAACTGAATACCGATGCATCTGAAGAAGCAGTGGCAGCGCACCTGAAGTCCGACTTCGACGCGGTTGTTGTTGCCGTTGGCGCAGCGGCTCCGCGTGGTCTTGCCGCTCCTGGCGCCGACCAAAAAGGCGTGGTGTTCGCGGTTGATTACCTTACTTCTTCCACGAAATCGGTAATCAGCGGCACTGAACCGGCAATTTCTGCCAAGGATCTGGACGTTGTTGTTATCGGTGGTGGCGACACGGGCACCGACTGTATCGCAACGGCTCTTCGCCAGGGCGCAAAGAGCGTGCATCAGCTGGAGTACAACGCCGCGCCTCCCGAGGTGCGTGCTGCTTCCAACCAGTGGCCCGAATGGCCTTTCGTGAAAAAGACCGACTACGGCCAACGTGAGGCAATCGAGCATTTCAAAGAAGATCCCCGCTCGTTTGCTGCCGATACGGTAGAGGTTCTGGGTGAAGAAGGACACGTAACTGGCTTGCGCGTGGTTACGCTTGATTGGAGTCAGGGCGCTCCCCAGCGTCAGATGGATACCGAGCGCGTTATGCCTGCTCAGCTGGTTCTAATTGCATGCGGTTTTACGGGACCCGAACGTGGCATCTATGATGCTCTGGGTGCTGAGGTTGTCGACGGACGCGGAGTTCGCCCCGTTATGGTCGAGGGCACGCATCGCGTTAAGCACGAGGGCGATACGCCCATCTATGCTGCAGGTGATGCGAAGCATGGTTCCACCTTGGTGGTCAATTCGCTTGCCGATGGCTTGGCTTGCGCAAAAGAAGTTGCTGCTGATCTGCTGAAATAGTATTTGGTGAAGCAAATGGGGCTCCTTGGTGGAGCCCCATTTTTTATGCGCTGGTACCGGTGTTATGCGCTAGGCATCGCTTCCAAAGACATTTCGGATGCTCTGTACCGTGGTATCGCGGTTCATCTGGGCGATAGAGGTGGTAAGGGGAATGTCTTTGGGGCATACTCGAACGCAATTTTGGGCATTGCCACAGCTGGTTATGCCATCGGCTCCCATGATTGAACGCAGACGCTCTTGTTTGTTCAACTTGCCGGTGGGATGGGCATTGAACAAGCGGACCTGGGAAATGGCGGCAGGTCCGACGAACTGATTTGCATGCCCGGTATTAGGGCAGGCTTCGAAGCAGCAGCCACAGGTCATGCAGCGAGACAGCTCATAGGCCCAGCTTTGAGTGCGTGCGGACATGCGTGGTCCTGGTCCTAAATCGAAAGGACCATCTATGTCGATCCAGGCATGGGTCTTTTTCAAAGCATCAAACAAAAGGGTTCTGTCCACTTTCAAGTCGCGTACCAGGGGGAACTTGGTTAGTGGCTCCAAGCGAATGGGTTGCCCTAGATCGTCGATAAGAGCCGAACAGGCTTGGCGTGGTGTGCCGTTGATGATCATGGTGCAGGCTCCACAAACCTCTTCAAGGCATACGCTTTCCCAAACCACGGGGGTGGTTGGTTTGCCTTGGGCGTTTACGGGGTTCTTCCTAATTTCCATCAGGGCTGACACCACGTTCATATGCGGTTGATGGGCAACGCTGAATTCTTCCCAATGCGGTTTTGCGTTGGGGCCTTCTTGTCGCTTGACGATGAGACGAATAGGGTCATGGCCTGCGGTTTCGGTATTCATGGCAAGCCTCCTTCTAATGAGCTTTCGTGTAATCGCGTTTACGGGGCGCAATAAGTGAGGTGTCTACCTTTTCGTAGCTGAGCACCGGGCTGTGCGAAGCAGCATCGTAACGAGCGATGGTGGTTTTAAGCCATTCCTCATCGTTGCGATCGGGGAATTCCGGTTTAAAGTGGCTTCCCCTGCTTTCGTTTCGCTCCAACGCGCCCTTTGTGATGACCATGGCGAGATCAACCATGCCATAAAGCTGACGAATGAACGGCACATTTGCGTTGCTCCAAGTTGCTTTGTCTTGAACGCCGATACGGGAAAGTCGTTCACCGATTTCTTCGAGCTTAACCAACGTTTCGGCCAAATCCGCGTTGTTGCGAACCACGGTGACATTCTTTGTCATCAGCTCGCCCATTTCCTGATGCAGGCAGTAGGCGTTTTCGGCGCCATCAAGCTTCAAAATGCTTCGATAATCTGATTCATCTTTTGCAGTGGCTGCTTCGTAGACGCTTTGGGGGATGTTCTGGCCTTCTGGGAGCCCCTTGGCATAGGCGGCGGCGTTGGGTCCGGCTGTCATGCCGGCGAACACGGCAGAGAGAAGGGAATTCGCTCCAAGGCGGTTGGCTCCATGTTGGGTATAGTCGCATTCACCTGCGGCAAACAAGCCTGGGATGTTTGTTTGCTGATCGAGTCCGACCCAAAGCCCGCCCATTGAGTAATGGACGCTGGGCGCCACGCGCATGGGCACCTTGCGCGGGTCGTCGCCTACGAACTTCTGGTAGATATCTAGTATGCCTTCCAGCTTCGCGTTCAAAACGGATGCGGGGATATGGGAAACGTCCAGATACACCACGTTTTGGCCGTTGATACCTAGGTGCTGGTTCACGCATACGTCGAAGATTTCGCGTGTGGCAATATCGCGTGGCACCAGATTGCCGTACGCGGGATACTTTTCTTCCAGGAAATACCAAGGCTTTCCATCCTTGTAGGTCCAGATCCTGCCGCCTTCGCCACGCGCCGATTCGCTCATCAGACGGTTTTTATCGAAGCCGGGAATTGCAGTGGGATGGATTTGGATGAACTCGCCGTTGGCGTAGAGCGCTCCTTGTTGGTAGCAACGAGCTGCAGCGTAGCCGGTGTTGATGGTGGAGTTGGTTGATTTGCCGAATACGGCACCGCAACCTCCGGTTGCGATAACAACCGCATCGGCGGGGAAGGCGCGTATCTCCATGGACGAAAGATCTTGCGCAGTGATTCCGCAGCATACGCCGTTATGGATTATGGTGGAAACGAATTCCCATCCAACATAGGTGCGTACCTTGCCTTCAACTTCAAGAGCGCGCACCTGTTCGTCGAGCGCGTAGAGGAGCTGCTGACCGGTTGTAGCACCAGCAAAGGCGGTGCGTCGTTTTTGCGTACCGCCGAATCTGCGCAGGTCAAGCAAGCCCTCAGGGGTTCTATTGAACATTACGCCCATGCGGTCGAACATGTTGACGATTTTTGGGGCGGCTTCGCACATGGCGCGTACCTGCGGCTGGTTCGCCAAAAAGTCGCCACCGTAAATGGTGTCGTCGAAGTGCTCGTCTATCGAATCACCTTCGCCTTTGGTGTTCAGCGCGGCGTTTATGCCCCCTTGCGCACAGGCGGAATGCGAGCGCTTGAAGGGAACGAGCGAAAACAAGTCAACGCTCAAGCCCGCTTCTACGATTTTCAAAGTTGCCATCAGCCCCGCAAGGCCTCCGCCAACAACTGCGATTGATCCTTTGCCCATAACAGCCTCTTTCTTGTAGCGTGCGGGTTTAGCCGGCAAAGGCGGACAGTGCCTTTAGGCCAAACGCAGCGAATGCGATAAACAGGGCGAACAGTACGTAGCCTGATATTTTTTGGGAGCGGGGTGAAACGGTGATTCCCCAGGTAATAAGGAACGTCCAAAGGCCATTGCAGAAGTGGTAGATGCTGCAAAGAAGGCCTATGGCGAACAGCGCAAGCCCGATTGGTGTGGCAACGATTCCTGCCACCATGGCATAGCTTGGATCAACGCCGGTAAGTTCAACTTGTAGCTTTGTGCCATAGATATGCCATGTCACAAAGAGCAGTGTGACGATGCCCGCTATACGTTGCAGCACGTAGCACCAGTTGCGGAAGTAGCGATAGCGTTTCACGGTAACGCTTGAGGTGAGGGAGATGTAGACGCCATAGAGGGCATGGAATAAAAGGGGCAGGAAAATCACGAATGTTTCCAGCACAACCTTGTAGGGCATATGGGCCATAAATGAGCCCATGGTGTCGTATGGGGTGGTTCCCCAGTTTGCGGAGTAGTTTACGCACATATGGAAGCAGAGAAAGATTCCCAGTGGAAATACGCCTGCGAAGGAGTGCAGTTTCCGCAGGAAGTTGGCGCGGCGGTCTTTGTCCATGATCCCCTCGATTCCGTCGCCTTTTGGTTGTTAGACGGTTTGTGTTCAGGCGGGCGCTGCGATTCCCCGTGCAGCTGCTAGCCTGATGCTGAAGCTGGGCATCAATGCAAAATCCCAGTTCATCTTTAAAAAGTATACCGTTTTCCTTGCGGGTGCTTGTGGAGTGCCCGGTGCCGATTCATTGCATTTTCCCGGCGATTCATACATTGGTAACCAGGTAGAGCTCGTTCCTGCACCTGAAGTTGGCGCTGAGCCCTAGCGGTACCGCAAGCTGAGGGCAATGTGAAACAGGGTGGGTAAGAAGCTGGTTGGCCCAACAAGGTGCCTTCGCTAGGCGGCGGTGGGCGAACACCGTTAACAAAATTGGAGTGCATAGTTGCTCAGGAGGCTTTGGGGCCAGCAGCAGACCAAATTCCATCAACAGCATGGTGACCGTTGGTTTTTAGCGGGCTTGAACAGGGGTATTCTTGTGGATGGAAAAAACGAGGGGGTACCCATGAAGAGAGCAAACTTCCATGCAGCTAATACCGTGTTGATGTTCGAGGGCGGTGGGATGCGTGCGAGCTATACGGCCGCAATGGCATCGCTTCTGCTCGAACAGAATATAACCTTTGGTCACGTGTGCGGTATTTCTGCTGGTTCAAGCCATACCGTGAATTATCTTTCAGGAGATATCTGGCGCACCCGTGCCAGCTTTACTGATTTGGTAATGGAGCCCGAATTCGGTGGCGCTAAAACATTTGCTCAGGGTAAGGGCATGTTTTCAGCTCATTGGATCTATGAGGAAGCGGGTTTGCCCGAAGGCGTATTGCCGTTTAACTTTGAGGCGTTTGCCCGGAACCCAACTCCTTGCTCAATTCAAGCATTTGATCGCGATACGGGCGAATCGGTGGTCTGGCATAAGGAAGATATGGCAACGTTAGAGGATTTGATGGTGCGTGTGCGTGCCAGCAGTACGCTCCCTGTGGTGATGCCGCCGGTTCATATTGGCGATCATGTCTACTACGATGGCGGCTTGGGCGTTGGCGCCGGCATTCCGTTGCAGCTGGCACTCGATTCGGGATGTCCCCGTATTCTGGCTGTCCTCACGAGGGCCAAGGGCTTCCGCAAGCCTGTTGACGACATCGGCGCAAGCGCCAAGGCCATCGCTAACAGCTATCACAGGTACCCGAAGGTGAAAGAAGCCCTGCTTACACGCAATAAGCGCTATAACGCTGAACTTGAAAAGCTCGAAGCGCTGGCGGAAGAGGGGAAGGCATACATCGTATATGCCGACAAGATGGCCGTAAGCAACAGCACCACCGATCTGGAACGTTTGCGTGCTAGCTACTTTGACGGGTACAACCAATATCAAGATCAGCTGCCAGAAATCCTGGAATGGCTTAAAGCGGGGGAATAGCAACTACATAAAGGTGATGCCCAACGTTTGGAACAGGAGCCCCCATGCAACGCCCGTGGCATACAATCCAGCGAGGATTGCCACGTTTTGCCTGATGCGGCGATTTTCGCCGAAGAGCACCAGGATACCCACTCCTGCAGACACCAACAGGCCAGAAAGCATGGCGCCCGTGCCCAGCATGCCATCAAGATACAGCTGAGTTATCACTACGCTGGCTCCGCAGTTGGGGATAAGGCCAACCAGCGCCGAGCCGAAGATAGCAAGGCCGGGGTTCGAAGCGAGGAACGTGGCAACTGCCTCTTCGCCGGCAACTTCCATGACGGCAACCAACGCGAGCGAGATAAGAAACATGATTATCGAGACTTCAAGAGTGTGCTTAACCGCGCTTACTGCAATTTCGGTCCAGCCAGTATGTGCACTGGCACAATGGCAACTGGGGTTGTGGCAATGGTCGGGTCCGAAAGCATGGTCTTCGGCATGCTCGTGTTTGCAATTGCAGAAGCGGGCGTGTTCGTGGTTGTGCTCTTGCGTTGCTCTGGTTTGGGCAAGATGGAGGCGGAAACGCAAAACTCCATCGATTGCAAAGCCCATGATCATGCCGATGGCGACCTTTACGCCAACAATGCCTGCCATTACGTGCCAATCAACCTGTTCGGCGATGAACAGCGGCAGCATTTCATCGGATGTGGAAAGCAGTACCGCAAAGAGGGTGCCCAGAGTGATGGCTCTGCTAGAAAACAGCGCAGCACCAGCGGCGGAAAAGCCGCATTGGGGAATGGCGCCCAGCACGGCGGCCACGGCGGGGCCGAGCCTGCCTGCTTTCTGTACCAATTCTTCGGTTCGGTTGCCGGCCTTGTGCTCGAGGGCTTCAAGAAGGAAATACGTCACCAATAAAAACGGCACCAGATAGATGGTGTCTTCGAAGGCGTGTTCGAGAAGATGGGGGATAAGCTCGAGCATCCGCTACTCACCGCGCTTTGCCAGGCATGCTTCGCACAGGCCGTACAACACCGTTTTCGTGGGGTTGATGCGTACGTGATGATGCTCGATCACATGCTCGTAGAGCTTCTGCAGCTCACCGCAATCGATAGGGGAAAGATTCCCGCACTCTTCGCACTTCAGGAAGAAGTACACGTCTTCAGGGGCGTCGGGAAGAAAACGGTAACAAATGCTGGATGTGCCTTCGATGCTGGTGCGGGCGATGATGCCCTCTTCTTCAAGACGCTCAAGGTTGCGATACACCGTGGCGGTTCCCACTTTGGTGCCCTGATCGGCCAAGGCATTTACGATGTCCTTGCTCGTGAAGAAGGCACCCTGGTGTGCCTGGATGCATGAAAGGATAAGCTCCTTTTGTTTGGTGCGGTATTGCTTGGTATTGCCCGTGCTTGCCATGCCTTGTCTTTCGTTGGAGTACGTGGATGCGTCGCCCAAGAGGGGTGGCGCATAAAATGAAAACGAATCTCATTTTATTGGTGGAACGACGTTAGTCAATAGAAATGAGAAAAGTTCTCATTTCTGAGAACTTTCGATAACACATGCAGGTATGTTCAAATGAGGGCGTGTTGCTGCCAAGTGGATATGCGTGAGACATCTACCTGGCGCTTCCGTGGAGCTAAGGCAAATTGCGAACTATTTTCAGGCAGTCGCCGCTGAAACCTCTATGCGATTTGCCCCACGTTTTAATGGAGGGCGATTGTGCAACGTGTGATGCGATGAAGGCGTTGGGCGCGTGACCAGACCGGGTGCTACTCCTGGTTCGTTGGGTCTTCATCGTTTTCTGAATTGTCCCCTTTATTTTTGTCGGCTTTCTTTTTTTGCAAGCCTTGCCCAGGCTGAGTCGGAACAAACAAGAAGCACACCTAGTATGAACCAGACGGCAGGGTGGATGCCCAGCACGGGAGCTTGCCCGGCAAGGTCGACGATTCCGATGCATATCATCGCAAAGCCAAGGATGACCGATCCGATTTTCATGAATTTGCTCCTTTCTGTGTCGGTGCTGTTATTCGCAGGTTACTTCCCATGATAGGACTTAATGGGGAATCGTTTTCCCATATCGGCAAAGGATCTGGTAATCTCGTGCATTCCCCGTGCGCGTTTCCTGTTGCATTCCTTTGGGCAGCGCGGCGCGGAGTTGGGGGATCTATACTTATTGGGATGCAGGTTGTCCTGCGTTTGTGATATTTGCGCTTTCGGCGCCGCACAAAGAAAGGCTAGCTTCTATCATCATGCAGGGAAGACACGCGAAGAATACGCAAGGCGGTCAATCCTTCAGGGAGCGCGCACGCACTGCTGCGCAGCAGGCGAGCAAAAAGGGGTCGACGGTTTCTTTTGCCGACACCTTCCGCGAAACGCGCGGCAACGGCAGGCGTCGGCAGAGGCCCGATAGCAAACCCCGCAAACCCCGCAAGATGAATCCAGTCAAAAAGGCGGTTAACAATTGGTGCAACCGTCTCCTTGGCGTTGTTTCCGAAGGGTCGTTCGACCAGGAAGAAGAATTTGCTTCTCATAAAACAACGCGTGATTACATTTGCAACACCATCGGCACGGGTGCGTGGGGTATGGTATTCCCCATCCTTACTATTGTGGTAACGCAGCTGTGCGGTGTCGAGCAGGCGGGCATGTTTTCCATGGCGTTCATCATCGGCACTCTGCTGATGATCATCGGCAATTATGGCATGCGTACCTATCAAGTTTCCGACATCAAGGAAACGCATTCGTTTTCGGACTACCAGATCAGTCGCGTAATCACGTGTATCGCGATGATGGCAGTGGCATATGTGTACTGCGGAATTCGCGGTTACAGCGAGCAGATGTTCACCATCTGCATGGGCGTGTGCGTGTACAAGATGATCGACGGCTTGGCTGATGTGTATGAAGGGCGCCTTCAACAGAAAGACAAGCTGTACCTTGCGGGAATCTCTCAGGCATTTCGCTCGGTAGTTGTGTTCGTGGTGTTTTCTCTATTCCTTCTGGTAACGCGTGACCTGGGGGTTTCCAGTATTGCAATGGCGGTGGCAGCCATTGCCACGTTCTTGGTGCTTACGTTCCCCTTGGCGTTGTTGGAAACGCCGAAATCGCGCAGGCAGAGCGTCCAGAGCATCATCGCCCTCTTCAAACAGTGTTTCCCAGTGTTTATCGCGCTGTTCATGTATGCCCTCATCGACAACATGCCGAAGTTCGTTATGGAAACGGCGCTCAGCTATGACAACCAGCTGTATTTCAACGCGTTGTATTTCCCCGCACAGGCTATCCTGCTTACGGTTGGCTTTGTATACAAGCCACTGTTGGTGCGCATGGCTCAGATGTGGGCCGATGCCGAAAAGCGCAATCGATTCCATCTGGTTATCTTGGCCATTGTCGCTATGGTTATCGCGCTAACGCTGGTGGTTATCTTCCTTATGAGCTGGATTGGTATCCCCATCATGAGCTTCATGTACGGTGTCGATTTTGAGCAATTCAGGGGCTTGAGCTTCATCATGATTGCCGCAGGTGGCGTAACGGCCATTATCGACTTTCTGTATCAGGTAATCACGGTGCTTCGTCGCCAGAAGTCGGTCATGAAACTGTACGTTATCACCTTCGGCTTTTCGCTGTTCGTGCCCATCTTGCTCATTGATTTCACGGGCTTGCCTGGTGCGGTGATTGGTTATCTTATTGTTATGACTATCTTGATGGTTTTGCTGGTGTGGGAGTACGTCAGCATCTGCCTCGACCTTTCCAAGCACCCCGTTTCGCAAAATCCTGTCTCTGTTTCCGTCGATGAATAGTGTCGGGGATGCCCCGATGGGTGTAGCTGTGATTGGGGAGGAAGGTATCTCTTCGGATTAAAAAGGAGCGGCATCCGCGTTGACTGCGGATGCCGCTCCTTTAATAGCTAGCAGCTTTGAAGTTAAGGTTTTGCCGTTAAGAGCGCGCCAAGCCGTCTACAGAAAGAACCACACCTGAGATGTAGCTTGCCATGTCCGAGGCGAGGAATACGTAGGCGTTGGCAATGTCTTCCGGTTCGCCCATGCGACCAAGCGGAATAGTGGCAATAAGAGGATCAATTATTTCTTTGGGCAGGGCATCTACCATGTCGGTGTGCGTAACGCCCGGTGCCACTGCGTTGACGCGAATCTGGTCAGCGGCAAGCTCTCGCGCGAGGGACTTTGTCAGGCCGTTTACCGCAAATTTGGATGCAGGGTAGGCGCAGCCTGAAGGTTGACCGTAGATGCTAACCATAGAGCTTGTGTTGATAATGGCGCCGCCGCCCTGGGCGCGCATGAAAGGTGCAACTGCCTTGCAGCAGTAGAACACGGCATTGACGTTGAGCGCCATGGTTTTATCGAATGCGGCGGGGTCGTAGTCGTAGAGGGACTCGCGGGCGGAAACACCAGCGTTGTTGCCAAGGATATCGATGCGGCCGAAGGCTTCGTTTACCTTCGCGAATTCTGCAGCAATGGAGTCTGGATCCGTCATGTCGGGCCAGATGCCCATTACCTCATAGTCGGGGTTGATCGCCTTCAGCTTTTCAACGGCTGCGCTTGCCGTTCCTTCGCGTGAGCCGCACAGGGCAACTTTGGCCCCGTTGTCCAGAAATGCCTTAACAATAGCGAATCCGATACCGCGCGTACCGCCAGTAACGATTGCGGTTTTTCCCTTGAGCAATTCCATGTCATCCTCCTTGGAGTGGAATAGGTACCTCTCCATTCTTTCATTCAGCCATAGGGAACGGAGGGGGGTTTGGAGCGAGTGGGAGAAGTTCACGGCCGTCGGCTAATTATCTGATTTGAGAATAATTGCGTTGCTGGTTGCTTGTATGGTCGACTGCCACCGTCTGTTGCGTCATTGATTGTCTGTTTGAGTGGCTCTGCCCTTGCTGCGCAAGCTGGGCCCGGGCTGGGGCATCCCTTGCTCGCAAGCTGGGTATCAGGTTGGCACAACCCTTGCCGCGCAGGCCGGGTACCAAGCTGGCAAAGCCCTTGCCGCCACCAGGCTGGTGCAGCCCTTGCCGTGTATGTCTGCGACGGATTGGCGCCAGCAACACTAGTGAGACGCCGCTGGGTAAAGTTAAGCGACGTCATGCGGTAAAAGCACGCCGAAACCCCTCGATTTCGTTGCCTTGCCCACTACTAACCAATATCTAGCGATGCGTTTTCCCCGATAGGTGGGCATAATTCGCGCTAATGCTGCCGCGCAAAGGCAGCTGAGGATTTGAGAGGAGAGTAATAATGGCTATTTCGACTGAGATCGTAGGCAAGACCTTCGGACCGTTTGTGCGCGACTACACCTTCAAGGATTTGGAGATTTGCGCGTTGGGGTGCGGTGCTGGCTGGGACGGCCATGTCGATCTTGACTATGTAAACGAAGGCGATGCGAAAAACCCTGAGCTTAAGGTTCTGCCCATCTTCGCAGTGCCGCTTACGGTTAACGAGGAAATGACCACCACACTCGATTACGGTTTCGATTATTCCGGATCGCTGCATTACGGCATTGACGTTCATTTTCATGCGCCGTTCAAGATGGCCGACCACATTGAGACCTATGTAACCCAGGAAGCCATTTGGGATCGTGGCGAGGGACGCGGATCTCTTTCCAAGCAGGTAGGCAAGTCCTACTCTTCCGACGGTACGCATCTGTGCACGGTGGATACGTACGACTGCTGCATCTATGATGGCGGCTGGGGTGGCGAGCAGCCTCCGAAGGATGTTGTCGAGTATCCCGACCGTGAGCCCGACTTCGTTTATGAGGAAACCTATGGTTTGAATTGGCCTCTTGTGTATCGTTTGATGGGAGACTGGCATCAGCAGCACATCGACTGGTCCTATACCGAGCAGACTGGCCTTGAGCGCCCTATCGCTCATGGTGTAAGTAGCGCTGGCGTGGCAATGCGCCATGCAATCTCCCTGCTATTCCCTGGTCATCCCGAGGCAATGACTCGCTTCAAGTGTCGCTTCACTTCGCCGGTTCTTCCTGGCGTTCGTTTGCGCACTGAGGTTTGGAAGACCGCCGAGGGTGAGGCGAGGTTCCGTATGGTTAACGCCGATGCTCCCGATTCCAAGCCGTTCTTGAACAGCTGCATCGTGGAGTGGGATCCCTCGCTCGCATAGCGAATTCGTTCCTGAAAAGGTCCGCCGAAGCCTCGGCGGACCTTTTTTTCTTGCGCCCCATATCTGTATTGCAGCTCCTTTTTTTGTCTTGCGGACCCCCTTGTTTTGTAGCCCTCCTTCGTGAGACTTGCCCCGCCACCGATGCTGGGGTCGTGTGGTTTTTGCGGGGCCCCTCTTGCCCTCGCTGGGACTCGTGTGAGTTTCTCGGGTTCTGTCCTGCCGCCGTTGTCAGGACCCTGTGCTTTCGCAGAGTCTGCCCAGTTAATCTGGTTGGCTCGTGTGGTTTTGCCTTCTTGCTTTTTGGGTATGCCCTTTGCCCTTGCTAGGGGATTTCACGCGTTTTTCGTTTGGTCTCGTTCCTGTCGTAGCGATCTGCCCGTTGTGAAAACAAAAATCTCGCTCTTTTTGCAACTTTTTTGCGATTAGGGGCTCATTTTTCAATCTCGCAAAGTGAAAACGGCCGCTAAGCGACGGATTACCTGCGGCTTTGTATTTCGATCTGCGATCGGAAGGCTCGCAACAATTGCCAATCGCAAAAAAGTTGCAGTTTGAGTCGAATTTTTGTTTTTAGTCTTCCTTAGACGGCTTCTTAGCGGTGCCATGGGCGGGGTGACTCGGCCGCGGCGTGTGCATCGTCGGGAAGTCCAGCGAAGTGGGGCTATGGGAAAAGTGGGCCATAGGACAAAAAGGGGTTATAGGACAAAAAGCGTGCTTGGTCAGTTTGTCGCGTACCCATGTGGACAGTTCAGGGTAGGGCCCGGAATGGCCCTAAGAACCAAAACGGCTCGAGCGCGCTTTTCCTATAATCTAAATTTGCTGGCTAGAAAACAAAAAGCCTGCAACCGAAGTTGCAGGCTGAACACTTGGTAGCCTCGATCGGATTCGAACCGACGATCTCCGCCTTGAGAGGGCGGCGTCCTAAACCGCTAGACGACGAGGCCATGAGCGCATATTGGCTGGGGTGGAAGGAGTCGAACCCTCACATACGGTACCAGAAACCGCTGTCCTACCATTAGACGACACCCCAATGAGTTGTGCGTTGCTTTCGTATCGCTTCCTCGGTGGTGTTACCCTTTGCCAAGGCGCGAATCAGTATATTACGGATCGGGGCACTCTCCGTCAACCCCCTTTTTTGAAAAAAATTTGCTGATTCTGCAGGTAATATATAAAACCCCAGGTGAGCGTGGTGTAGGTGGGTCTTTTATGAAAAACTACCGCAGCACCGTGCGTTCGCGTACGATGAAAGCCGTCTACCCACCGTTGCGTGGGTAGTTTGCTGTTTGTCGTTCATTGCTAGGCAAATTGCATCAAGCACTCTACGGAAGGGAAGCGCATGTCGCCTGACATTCTTGTTGAAGCCTTAAAGGCGTTGCTGCTCGGTATCACCGAGGGCATCACCGAATGGCTCCCTATTTCCTCGACAGGTCATATGATTTTGGTCGACGAATTCGTGAAGCTCAATGTAAGCGATAAGTTCCTGGAGCTGTTTTTGGTGGTCATCCAGATTGGTTCCATCATGGCGGTTGTGGTTACCTTCTGGCATAAGCTGAATCCCGTTTCGCGTACAAAGGACGAAACCGAGCGCCGCAACACATGGCACATGTGGGGCATGGTTGTTATCGGCAGTATTCCTGCTGCGGTTTTGGGTCTTGCCTTGGACGACTGGGTTCACGACCATTTCTATAACGCCTATACCGTTGCTGCCATGCTTATCCTGTATGGCATCATCTTCATTGTCCTGGAAGCGCACAACCGCAAGCGCGCTCGCGAGGTTATCGAATCGGCGGAGCAGCCGCGCGGCAAGCACGCCCGTAAAATCGACGCTTCCGACCCCGAGTCGGTTGAAAGCGCCCTGTTCCGCATCACTGATCCGTATGACATGGATTGGAAAACCGCTCTGAAGATCGGCTTCTTTGAGGTTTTGGCAATCGTTCCCGGCACCAGCCGTTCGGGCGCCACCATCATCGGTGGTATGTTGTGCGGCTGCTCTCGTACTGCTGCAGCAGAATTCACGTTCTTCTTGGCCATCCCTGTAATGTTTGGCTGGGGTATGGTCAAAGCCATCAAGTTCTTCTTGGCGGGCATTGCCATGACGCAGGTTGAAATTGCGGTCCTGGTGGTTGGTATTGTTTCCGCTTTCGCCATGGGTATGATCGCCATCCGCTTCTTGATGGGCTACATCAAGCAGAACGACTTCACCGTTTTCGGTGTGTACCGTATATTTGTTGGCTTGGTTGTGTTGGGTTACTTTGGCACTAAGGCCCTGGGTATTTTCTAAGGCGTTGAATGGTATCCTTAAACCATGAGCGAAGGAAGAAAACATACTCGACGCAAAGCTCTTTCCGAAGAGGAAAAGGAGCAGTTGCGGGAACGGTCCAATAAGTGCATTTCCCGTTACTGCAATTATGCTGCGCTTGTCATCATTTTGGTGGCGCTCGCTTCCTATGTGGTGGGGAAGGGCGATGTATTCTTCGGTCAGTTCGGCATCATGGTTTCCATCGCGTTATTGGCTATAGCGGCCATCAACGATCCAGCACGAAAATAGAACTGCTCTAGCGGCCCTTCGGGGCCGTTTTTCATATGAATGGGTTCCTAATGTTTCCAGCCTGTTTCAATAATGCCCAACCCGGGTAATAGCGGCGCAAGCAGGCTTATTGGCCTGGCATTCTGTTATCATAGGCTAACAGCGCCTTTAGGGTGCGTTTACCGTCTTTTCGTGAAAGGAGTATGAGATGCCGGAAAAGAACGAGGCATTCGAGGAAATCGAGAAGCATCGTGCCGAGATCGACGCAATCGATCAAAAGCTCGTCGCTCTTCTGAATGAGCGAGCCGGTCATTCCTTGGACATCCGAGCCCTTAAGCCCGATGCCCACATGGGTTTGTATGACCCGAAACGCGAGGAAGAGATCTTTGCGCGCGTTGCAACGTACAACGAGGGCCCTCTGTATAACGAAAACCTTACTGAGATCTATCGCGGAATCCTTAAGGTTATGAAAGAGGTACCCTCCCGTGATTAATCCACTTTCCTCACTCCCCAATTACGGCACTCGCACTAACGAGATCACCATTTACGCTGGTCCCTGCTCTGTTGAATCTGAAGAGCAGTTCAATGAAGTTGCCGAATGCATTGCCGGCCTTGGCCTTACCTGGATTCGCGGTGGCGCCTTCAAACCCCGCACGAACCCCCATTCGTTCCAGGGTCTGGGCGAAGAAGGCTTGCAGATCATGAAGGCTGGAGCTGAAAAGTACGGCCTGAAAACCCTCACCGAGGTAATGGACTCTGCCCATTGCGAAATGGTGCATTCCTATGTTGACGGTCTTCAGATTGGTGCTCGCAACATGCAGAACTTCAGCTTACTGAAGAATGTTGGCAAGGTTACCGCCCAGTCCCACAAGATGGTGTTGCTGAAGCGCGGCCTTGCGGGCAGTATTTCCGAGTGGCTTTCCGCTACGGAATATCTGACCATGGGCGGCAACGACAACATTGTGCTGTGCGAGCGTGGCTTGCGCACCTTCGAAACTGCTACGCGCTTTACGCTTGATATTTCTGCTGTTCCGGTTATTCACAAACAGTCGATATTTCCTATTTGCGTGGATGTTTCGCATCCCGCTGGAGTGCGCGACTTGGTCCCTTCTTTGGCATATGCCGCCGTCGCCGCTGGTTGCGACAGCATTATGATAGAAGTTCACCCGAATCCCACTGAAGCGCTTTCCGATGGTCCCCAGCAGCTTACGCCTGCTCAGTTCACCGAACTGGTAGCCCAGCTGCGCGAGATCGCCGCAGTTTTCGGCAAGAAGATCGTCTAGGTTGCGCTGATCTACGATCAGCGCAACTCTCGCATGAGACGTTATGACGCTGCGCGGGATTCTGACGGCACAGCTGCCGCTCCAAGCCCGCTGGACGTGCGAAGCACGCCTGGCACGGTCTTTCGCGGCATCTGTGCTCGCCAGAATCCCGCTCGCTGCTACGTCCGATAATGTGAGTCCATTAACGCCCTTTCGGGCGTTTTTTGTTTTTGGGTGAAGGAGCTGTCAAATAGGGACTGATGCTTTTAGTGCTTTCGGGCAATTTGCAAGCAAAGTGAAATGCGCCAAAAGCCCCATCTTTTTAGATGCTTGCCGCAGGGCGAAAATTCTGTTCAATCAGGACGTTTTTCAAGCCCTATCAGCCAAAACAATGTTAAGATCGCTCATATCCTTCCGGGAGAAAGGAAGAAAATGCGCCTTTCGGAGAACGTACAATCGCGAGTTGTTGCTGTGTTGGTTTCGCTGTTCTTGGGTTTTGTAATGCCCTGGGTTCTCCAGGCCAACCGGGATTTTCGTGGGGAAGCTCAATTTAGGTTCGACCCATCGGCTATGTTCGCCAGCACGGTTGCTGAGGTTCTTGTTAGCACCATGTTTGCCGCGGTGTTCGTCGTTTCGCTTCTTTACCTCGCAAATCAATCGAACTCTCGAAAGCTGCTTTTGTTCGCAGGTGCCATATCTCTAGTTGCTTTTGCCGGATTCACCATGACCTATTCGCTCTTCGTTCATGGCAGCGTAGATGGTTGGATCTACTACGCTCTTTCCCAAATGTTTCTTGGCCTAATTCTCGTAGTGGGTTATGTCGTGTCAGCAGTTGTTTGCTCTCATCTCAGGAGTTGGTCCCATTCGAACAAACCGTAGGGATACTGCGGATAGGGTGGGGCATTGCCGCTTGGCGCGGTAGAATAGCAACCCGAAATAAAACGTGAGTGCCGCGCAGGCCTTAAAGCCTGTGCGGTTTGTTGTGTTAGGACGAATTGCATGCCCATCGATCTTGATACCCTGAATGGCCCTCAGCGCGAAGCGGTGTTGTGCACGGAAGGCCCTCTGTTGGTTTTGGCGGGTGCCGGTTCCGGTAAAACCCGCGTACTTACCCATCGCATTGCCCATCTGGTGGAAGATCTGAACGTTGCCCCTTGGCAGATTATGGCCATCACGTTTACCAATAAGGCCGCTGCTGAAATGCGCGAGCGTCTGCAGAGCCTTATCGGTGGCGGCGCGCGTGGCATGTGGGTTTCCACCTTCCACAGCATGTGCGTGCGTATCTTGCGCACCGACTGCGAGCGCGTAGGGTTCGCCAAGGGCTTCACCATCTACGATGACAGCGATTCAAAGCGCCTGGTCGAACAGATCATGGACGAACTCAACATCGACAAAAAGCGCTATCCCATCCCTGCGCTTCGTAACCGTATTTCGCAGGCAAAGAACGACCTGCAGGTGGCAGAAGTGTTTGCCGAAAAGACATCCGACCAGGTAGGCCAGGTGGCTGCGCGCGTGTACACGCGCCTACAGGAGCGCCTGCGTCAGCTAAATACCTTCGACTTCGACGACTTGCTGCTGTACACCTGGCTTCTGTTGAAGAACCACCCCGATGTGTTGGCTGCCTATCAGAACCGTTTCCGTTACCTGATGGTGGACGAATACCAGGACACCAATCATGCTCAGTATGTGCTTACCCAGCTCTTGGCGGCAGCGCATAAGAACATCATGGTAGTAGGCGACGACGACCAGTCAATTTACTCGTGGCGTGGCGCTGACCTGCGCAATATTCTCGATTTCGAGAAGGATTACCCCGAAGCCCGCGTGGTGAAGCTGGAAGAAAACTACCGTTCCATGGGCAATATTCTGGCGGCAGCAAATGCGGTAATTGCCAATAACCTTACGCGCAAGCCCAAGAAGCTGTTCACCTCAAAGCCTGCGGGCGACAAAATCTCGGTGTACAGCGCAACCGACGAACGCGACGAAGGCCGTTGGATTGCCTCGGAAATCGAGCATCAGCACGGTGAAGGCATGTCGTACAACCAAATTGCGGTGTTCTACCGCACCAATGCGCAGAGCCGTATGCTTGAAGATATGCTGATGCGCGCCGGTGTGCCGTATAGGCTTATCGGCGGTACGCGCTTCTTCGATCGCGCGGAAATCCGCGACGTAATGGCGTACTTGAATCTGGTAGTCAATCCCGCCAACGACGTTGCCGCTCATCGCGTTATCAACGTGCCCAAGCGCGGCATCGGCAAAACCACGGTAGAGCACATCGATTACGTTGCTCGCGAAACGGGTATCACATTCCTACAGGCTGCCGAGCTGTGCATTGCCGACGATCAAATTCGCTCCGCAACGCGCAAGGCCATTGCGGAATTCGTGGCGCTCATCCACGAGGCCCAGGGCTATGCCGGCGATCTTCGCAAGGTGGTTGAGGCCATCGTAGACAAGGCGGGACTTATTCGTGTTCTTGAAGCGGAAAACTCCGACGATGCCGCTGGTCGCATCGAGAATATTCAGGAGCTCTTCGGCGTAGTAGACGAATACGCCCAAACGCACGACGATGCCGATGCACTGTTCGAGCCTCCTACGGCAGAAGACGCGCCTGAGGCAGACGACGAGCCGCCCGTGCGCACCTTCCAGGCAAATTCCTTGCCTGACTTCGTGGAATGGGTAACGCTGCGTACCGATATGGATACGGTGGCGGAAGACGGCGAAGCCATCACCATGATGACCATCCATGCCGCAAAGGGCCTGGAATTCGACTGTGTATTTGTGGCGGGCATGGAAGAATCGCTGTTCCCTCACGGAAATTCGTCCCAAGATTCGCAGGGCTTGGAAGAAGAACGCCGCTTGGCTTACGTTGCCATCACCCGTGCGCGCAAGAAGCTCTACCTTACCAACGCCTTCACGCGACAGATTTTCGGTCAGTCAAGCGCCAACCCGCCTTCGCGCTTCATCGGTGAAATTCCGCTTGAATTGCGCAAGGGAATCGGAATGGGCTCTGCTGGATTCTCTGGTTCTGGCTGGGAAAAGCGCGGTAGCCGTCGCGGCATTGCCGGCTCTGGTTCCGAGGCGGGTGGCGGTCGTGTGTTCGGCCAGTCGAGCGCTTCAGGGTCGCGCCCTCGTCAGCAGGCGCGCCCTGCGGTGAAGCCTGAAGCCCAGAAGAAGGCGGCAGCGAAGATGACGTTTACCAAGGGCGATACGGTCGACCACAAGGTGTTTGGCCGTGGCACCATCACCAAGGTGGACGGCGATACGCTGCATGTACGCTTCAGTCGCACCGGCCAAACCAAGAAACTGCTGAAGGACTACGCACCTATCGTAAAGATCGGTTGATGCTGTGAAGGAGCTGGGCGGCAAATGCCCTAGAAGGCTTTTGGCGAAGGCCGCACGTAAACGTGCGGCCTTCTTTCATTTCGCGTTACAATAGATAAGTTCTACACGTTTGCGCGCACCGAAGCGCGCTTGTTGAGGAGGCTACATGGCTAACCAGGTTTTTATCGTAGGTCATAAGAACCCAGACAACGACTCCATCGCAGCAGCGGTGAGCTACGCATATTTGAAGAACGCCCTTGAGGCAAAGAAGGCTGAGCCGGAGGCAGAATATGTTGCCTGCTGCCTGGGCCCGCTTCCTCAGGAATCCGCAACTATCCTTGAGCAGGTTGGCCTGCCCGCTCCGAAGCTTATCGAAAAGGTTGGCGAAGGCGACAAGGTTATCCTGGTTGACCATAACGAGTCCACCCAGATGGTTGACGGCATTGCTGATGCTGAAATTGTTGAGGTTGTAGACCATCATCGCATCGCTGGCGATGTGGTTACCGGCAACCCCATCCTGTACCTGAACATCCCCGTTGGCTCTACGGCAACTATCGTAACCAAGCTCTATGAGCAGCTTGGTGTTGAGGTAACCCCTGCTATTGCTACGGTGCTTCTTTCCGCGATTATGACCGATACCGTAATTACCAAGAGCCCCACCTGCACTGATTACGACTTGGTTCAGGCGGAAAAGCTTGGCGCCATCATTGGCAAGAAGCCTACCGAATTCGGTCTTGAGGTATTTAAGATGCGCGGCGGCGACAACGATCTTTCCGTTGAAGAGCTGTGCACGCACGACTCCAAGGAATTCAAGAAGGGCGACGACGTATACATGGTCGCCCAGCACGAAACGGTAACGCTCGATGTTGCCATGGAGCGCGAGGCTGAATACCGTGAGTTCCTGCGCCAGAAGGTTGCCGAAAACGGCTACAAGTTTGCTCTTCTGCTTGTTACCGACATCTTCAACGAGGGCTCCAAGTTCATCTGCGAAGGCGACGTTGCTCCCGTATCCGAAGCATTCGGCATCGATGCTACAAAGGCCGAATGGGTAGACGGCATCCTGTCTCGCAAGAAGCAGGTTATTCCTCCTCTGTCCTAAGTGTGCGAAGCGCCTTGCAACCGGTTAGTTGCAGGGCGCTTTTTCTTTTCAGACAAGCTGTATTAAACGAATTGACAACTTGCAGTCTCTTCGCCTGCTTCAGAGTAGGCGGTTGCGAATAGGCTGTTGCCGCGAAGGGCGTCTTTTGCTTCGTTGCTAATTTGCTCGTTACTTTTATCGCCAATTGAATCGAGTGCGATTTCGACGTTAAGAATTATTTCATCTTGTCCATTGCTTGATTGTACGGAATATCCTGTGCTGCCCAATTTGCCATTGTTGATTGAGCAGTAGTTGCCAACGCTTGGTGAATATAGTTTGATATTTTCAGCATTACTGGAATAGACAACGCGTGTGGTGTTGTTTGAGGTCCATTTTAGCTTTGCCTCGAAAGTCACTAGCGCTTTATTGTCATTCGTTTTCTGAATCGCCTTTATTGGTAGATTATCTACAGAGGTGGTTTCATCTGTAGAAAAATCGATAGCCATTGCCTCCGTTGGGCAGAGAGATGAAACGGAGGGCAATACGCCGAAAACAATAGATATCGCAATTAAACAAGTAAGGCAAGCTGCGATTTTCTTTCGCGCGCGGTGCAGCCGAGCGCGGACGCTTGATTCCGCAATTCCTTTTTTGCTTGCGATTTCTTTTGTTGAATAACCATCACGATAGTAGAGCCGCAGCGTCTCTTTTAGTTCTCCTGGCAGTATTTCAACGATTTCATGGAGTTTGTCATATTTATCGTTTTCCTCGTTGGACGATGCTTCGTCATGAAGTGCTGGATCATATGATGTTCGAGGATGTCGCTTTTCATATCTATGTACATTCTTGCTTCTGTCGATAGTGGCTTTAATGAGCCAAGCTTTCATGTGTTCATCATTTTTAAAAGGTTGGTTCTTATTCAGCAGGGCAATAAGTACTTCCTGACATACGTCTTCAGCGTCTTCTTTTGATTTGCAGCGGCTCAAGGCTAAGGTGAACAGCATATTTCCATAGAGCTTAGTGGCGCGTTCTGCTTCCTTGGTTTGCTGTATGTTGATATTCGGAGATATTGTTGTCCTCCTTTGACAGTGAACTCAGAAGGCTATACACCGCATAATTCGAAATCGTTGCAATGTCTATGATGTTTTTTAGTCTCAGTCTTGAGAGGTGTCAGGCTAAACGATCCCCCTAATGCTGCTGTATTTCAATTAGCATTAAATTATGCAACCTATTACCCATGTTTGGTGTTTTGTCTGTAAATGGCGCGAGGAGAGGGTTATGGCTAAGGGAAAAATCGCAGTTATTATTGCCGCATTAGCGGCCATATTCGTCTTGCTCGTTGCGATTGACCTCCGTACCTCCACTTCTTTTGGCCTAACCGTCTACAAAGAAGGACTGTCAGTAGCGGATTCGTCTCTCAATGCGCCCGAAAATGCAAAGTTGACGAAAACCTATTCGCTCAAAGGGATCGCCGACGAACACGACGAGGAATGGAATTTGCAGGCGTTTGAAATGTATTATTGGTTTCCTGCAACTGTTTCATCAGAAAAGGTTCCTGAAGCGGTAACGTATCGGATGCTGCAAGACGGGACTGGTATTTCCCTTCCTTATGGTTCTAAGGCTTCTGAAATAACAGTCTCTGGTGAAGAAGCAACAGGGTATATGCAAATCTGGATTTATGAGAAGATAGCTGCCAATAAGGTCAATCAGCCTCTTGAGGATGAAGGTTCGTATGACTTTGAAGCCACCTGCCTAAGGGAACATCAGGGGTGTTTGTTCGAGATCAAAGTTCGGTATGCCAACGGATTTGAGGTCAGTAAAAAGTACTCGTTACTTCCTGGATATGAAGACGAATGGGGCAATTTAGATAGTTTGGTCGTTGCAGAGATGAAATAATGGGCTCTGCAACGACCTGTGCACTAAAGATAAAGTTCAGCTCTTATGATCTGCTCGCCCATTCCTGAGACATAAAGTGTTGCCGAACATTCTCCTCCATTGGCGACCATTCCGTTCGAATCGCTTGATTTTACGTAGGGGATCTGGTCGAACCCTGTTGTTATGGTTTTCGATTCCGTTGTGAACAATGCCTCAACATGGCATTTGTCGCTTCCTGCTATTCCTTGATGGGCGGTAACGGCTTTTTTTCCTTGGAATGACGCATAGGAAACCTTCTTTCTTGCCATTCCATAGGCTTTCGTTATGCATATATTCCCATTCATCTTATAGTAGGTTGGCGTGTATTTAATTTCGTAGAGTACGGTTTCGTCCAATGCAGATTCACGTGTTTTGTTGGCTTTAACGGCTTTAACCGAGTAATCGAGGGTGGCCGAACCGTCCTCATTGATCGTTTCGGTGAGGCTCTCTATGAGTTTGATGTCGTTTTCGATGGAGCGGGTTAGTAAATTTGTTTCGGTGCTGGCAAGAACCTCCCCCTCTTTGTTGGTTATCGTAGCCCGGTGAATGAAACCATCTCCCTCTCTCTCGTTGTTTTCCGGTGATGCCGCATACGCAATTGACGGGATCAGAAGCGATCCTGCTGCTACTGCGCCTAAACCAAGCAGCTGCCTGCGAGTGATATTTTCGAGGCGTTCCATTTTTTCTCCTTTCTTAGGTGCCTTTATGCAAATACACCAAGGAATGCCAGTTAGTTGCAGTGTTTCGATATCGGCGTGCGTTTGTTTTTAATAGAATCGTTTTTCAAGCCGAATGATAATTATTAAAAGGAATGCAACGTATTTGCCCTATTTGTTGTTTTGTTGGCATAAGCAATAAGGAGAAAGGGCGAAAATGCTTTGGAAAAGGGTAGAACTTGAAATTTGGGATTTGATCACTGTTCTAATTGCGATGGTATTTGCTGCTGCCTTGAGTTTGGGCTTTGCCGGGTTTTCATACGCAGATGAAGACGGAGATGAGGCTCAGCCAACGCAGGAGGAGATAGACGAGCTGACGGCGCGTGTTAACTCGAAGCCGATTTATACACATAAAGTAGAGGGAGAAACAGAAGGTCAGCCAATCGGTAGCCAGGCAAGATCTATGGGCTCCTATCCAACGTACAAAGGAACGATTTTAGTTACGCCAGATAAGTTCAAAGGCCTTATTCCAACGGGCCATGCAGCAATTATCTTCCGTTACGATACCGTAATAGAATCTCTTGCTGAAGGAGTTACCATGGGCCCCAACGATTGGAACACATCAAAGGGTGATGCGTATGGTGCTGACGTAAAGGGAACAACCTCCCTCCAGGATCAAGCAGCAGCCAATTGGTGTTTTAACCAGATGGGAAAACCGTACAATTACAACTACCTTGATACGGCAACTCGTAGTAGTTTTTACTGTTCTCAGCTGGTTTGGGCATCGTTTAAAGATAAGTATGGAATAGATATCAGCACCGATTTTGCCGGTGCAGCTATCTATCCAATGGAGATTCTCGATTCTCCAAACGTCAGCGTCATCTACCATAAAAACTAATCATGCTTCGTAAATCTTTTTCACTGATATTGCTGCTTGGGTTTTCCTTTGCTCTTTGCGCTTTTCTTGCTGGATGTTCTTGCGGAAAGGTAAAGATTGGTGTTTTGGAGACAAGCGGAGATGGAGATTCGAGTCGGATCGTATTTTTTTGATTCGAATCTGCAGAGAACAAATGAAATCGTTATTGACGATGAAATTGGCATGGGAAGTTTGTTTTATGACCCGGTTATTGCCGAGCGTATTTTTTATGCTGTTCCGCAAGGCAATGCAACAACGAAAGATGCCGAGAAAGTGTTAGCAATCAATCTCGATGGCTACCAGACTTCCGAATACAAGATAGAAAAACCAGCGATGAATTCGGTTGCCGTATCTACACAATATGTTTTTACCTGCAATACTCTGAACGGGGTATCCTCCGTGAATCGTTGCAATAAGGCAACTGGTGATGTTCGGTCTGTTGACGAAGAGAATGCTTATATATCTCATATTGTTGTTAGTGGCGATCGGCTATATGCTTTTGCTTCTCAGCTGGATGTGGATCGATCTTGGATTGATGAATATGATCTCGATTTAAATTTGTCATCCAGAATTGATATGACGGAATTTGGATCAGGAGTCTACCGATCCTGCGTTGATGGGTCTAAGCTTTATTTCACTACAATGGTTTCGGCTGATGGGGCAGGCGGTGGTTGTCTAATCTGTTTTGATTTGGCTTCTAAGGGTTTATCGAAAATGGAGGTTTTCGAAAATCCTCTTGGTGTTAAAGAGCTTGAAGGGAAACTATATGTATCCCATGGGAAACTTGTCGAGGGTTCAAGTAGCGCGGCGTTATCGGTTGTGGATTTGTCGAGCGGTGATACGAGCCGTTTTTCTTTTGATCACAGTGTTGATCAGTTTGTTGTTAGCGATGAAGGGCTTTACGTCCTATCCGGAAGAGCAGTTTTATAGCTTGAGGGGCATGTCTTTGATGGACGAAGTGGTTTTGGAGCCTGTTGGCAGCGATTATCGCTTTGTTTCTGGCATTTTCCTTGCTGAATAATAGGGAGCAAATTTCGCTTCGGTTAATAAAAAACGGGCACCCATGTGGGTGCCCGTTTTGCTTCCGTGAAAAGAGGGGGGTACTTACTTCAAGTCTTCCAGCTTGCCGTGCTTTTCGTAGCGGGTAAGACGGCTGATCTTGTTGTTGTCGTCTACGAATACCACGTGAGGTGCATGCTCCGGATCGGCGAACTCTTCGGGAGTCATCTGGCAGTAGTTCATGATGATTACCTTGTCGCCTACGGTAACCAAGTGGGCAGCTGCGCCATTCAGGCAGATTACGCCACTGCCAGGCTCGCCGGCGATAACATAGGTTTCAAGACGATTGCCATTGTTGCAATCGGAGATGGTAACCAGTTCGTATTCCTGGATGCCGGCTGCTTCCATCAGTTCAGAGTCGATGGTGATGGAGCCGATGTAATCAAGTTCCGCCTGGGTGACGGTTGCACGATGAATTTTGCCCTTAAGCACATTCAGCAGCATAAGGTTTGAACCTTCCTTCTTCGCATGATGTTCCACTCGAGGTTTCACTGCGTAGTAGCCATTATGCGCGGTTGCGCATAACCTGCCGTATTCTTGCGCAATATTGCGCTGTGTGCAAGCTTATTCGTCAAAATCGAACAAGTAATTGTCAATAAGGCGAGTTTTTCCGACATAAACGGCAATAGCAACCAGGCCAGATTCGCCGAGCGAATCAACGGGCTGCATGTTGCCCAAGTCAACTACTTCGATGTAGTCGATCTGCGCCAAAGGCTCTGCTTCGATGATTTCGCGAACGGCAGTGCGAACGATATCCGCATTGCGCTCGCCGCCTTCAATAAGATCCTGTGCTGCAAAGATGGAGCGGGAAAGGCACAGTGCTGCCTTACGCTCTTCTGCGGAAAGGTAGCTGTTGCGCGAGCTCTTTGCCAGCCCATCCTCTTCGCGAACGATGGGGCAGCCGTATACCTTCACGTTCATGTTGAGGTCGGCAACCATGCGCTTGATGATGGCAAGCTGCTGGGCATCCTTCTGGCCGAAGAATGCCTTGTCGGGCTGCACGATGTTGAACAGCTTGTTAACGACTGTGCATACGCCGCGGAAGTGGCCGGGGCGTTTTGCGCCGCAAAGCGTGTCGGTCAGAGTTTCCATAACTACATAGGTGTTGTAGTTCTTGGGATACATCTCTTCGGGCTCGGGATGGAACACCACGTTAACACCCTTTGATTCTGCGATAGCCGCATCGTGTTCCAGGTCGCGGGGGTAGTTGTCGTAGTCTTCGTTGGGGCCGAACTGAATGGGGTTCACGAAGACGCTGGTAACTACGCGGTCGCATTCCTTTACGGCACGCTCCATCAGCGACATATGACCTTCGTGCAAAGCGCCCATGGTGGGCGTGAGGCCAATGGTAAGCCCCTCAGCTTTCCATTCGGCAACCTGTGCCTTCATTTCGGCAACAGTGGTGATGATTTTCATCGTTTTCCTTTCGTCGTTCTGTCGAACGACGAAGGATCGCATGAGACGTCCTTACGCTGCGCGGCGCCCCAATAAGCATCTTGCCCCTCAATCGTTGCTCACGTACGAAGTACGCTTCGCTCCTTTATCGGGGCAATCTATCTTATTGGATGCGCCGCTCGCTGACGTATATGCAATCCCTCGCTTGATTTCCGTTGATACTAGGATAGCGCTCTTTAAAAGAAAAGGCCGAGTTTGCTCTCAGCCTTTTCTTTGGGTTAGTAAAGTTTTTCCAGGGCTTCTTCGTCGATCTTGAAGGTGTGTTCTTCTGAAGGGAAGGTGCCAGCCTTGACTTCTTCGTCGTATGCCTTGAAAGCGGCGGTCATTTGCGGGCCAATGTTGCTGAAGTGCTTTACGAACTTGGGCTTGAAATCGCTGAACAAGGCAAGCATGTCCTGATAGACCAGAACCTGGCCATCGCAACCTGCACCTGCACCGATGCCGATGGTGGGGATGTCGAGCTTTTCGGAGATGATAGCGGCAAGCTTTGCGGGAACGCATTCCAGCACAACGGCGAATGCGCCTGCCTCCTGGACGGCCAAGGCATCGTCGATCATCTGCTGGGCTGCTTCAGCTGTTTTGCCCTGTACCTTAAAGCCACCGAAAGCATTGACCGACTGAGGCGTAAGGCCAATATGGGCACATACGGGAATGCCCGCCTTGGTGATGGCCTTGATCTGCTCGGCAACGCGCACACCGCCTTCGAGCTTTACCGCGTTGGCGCGCCCCTCCTTCATTAGGCGACCGGCGTTGATAACAGCCTGTTCGACCGATACCTCGTAGCTCATGAATGGCATGTCGCCGACGACAAGCGCATTCTTAGCGCCGCGGGCTACGGCGGCGGTGTGATGGATCATGTCTTCCATCGTTACCGAAAGTGTATCTTCGTAGCCGAGCATAACCATGCCCAGGGAATCTCCGACAAGGATCGAATTGATTCCGGCTTCGTCAACCAACTTTGCGGTGGAGTAGTCGTAAGCAGTCAACATAGAGATCTTGGTGCCCTCATTCTTCATCTTCTTGAATGTGGCAACAGTATTCTTCATGTTCCCCTTCTTTCTCTTACGTTGTGCAGCTCCTTACTATATATAAGTAACGCGCTGCACCTTGAAGGCGAAGCGCGCGTCGGAGCTGCGTTGTTTCGATGCCTGTATTGTACACGCAGGCTTGTGTTTCGGAATGGTTTCGGGAATGTTTTGCCGTTCGGCATCTATAAGCGGTAAATAGCTCTTCTCGCGTCGGATAAAAAAGTCCAGAATTATTTGAAAAATGGAAGGGAATTACTGAGCGCCGATACATTAATCGCTCATTTACCAGCGAAAACGGATTGTGAAGAGATAGATACGCCCGGGTGCGTGGCGTTTGACAAGGTATATACCCGGTGATAAAGTTCATTTTCGCGTTTCGGGTAGAAACGTATGTTTTCGCGTGCGTATCTGCAGAACGCACAGAAAGCAAAGTTAGTAAGTGATAGTAAAGAAAAGGAGCTGAAGCTTTGCCTACTATCAATCAGTTGGTCCGTAAGGGCCGCGCCAAGCAGGTCGACAAGCAGAAGACCCCGGCGCTCAAGGGCAACCCCCAGAAGCGTGGCGTTTGCACCCGCGTGTACACCACCACCCCTAAGAAGCCTAACTCGGCACTTCGTAAGGTTGCTCGTGTCCGTCTCGTAAACGGCATGGAAGTTACCGCATACATCCCCGGCGAAGGTCACAACCTCCAGGAGCACTCCATGGTGCTTATCCGCGGCGGTCGTGTAAGGGACCTTCCTGGTGTTCGTTATAAGATCATCCGCGCTGCTCTCGACTGTGCAGCTGTCGACAGCCGTCGTCAGGCACGCAGCCGCTATGGCGCTAAGAAGCCCAAGAACTAAGTAACCCTCGCGATTCAGTTAGTCGCATAAACCGAAAGGAAGATATATGCCGCGTCGTGCAGCAGCAGTCCGCCGCGAAACGCAGCCGGACGCTAAGTACAACAACCGTTTGGTCACGCAGCTGATCAACAAGGTGTTGCTTGACGGTAAGAAGTCTACCGCAGAAGGTATCGTTTACGATGCATTCGACATCGTTGCAGAGAAGACCGGCCAGGACGCCCTGACCGTATTCAAGAAGGCAATGGACAACATCCGCCCCACGCTCGAGGTTAAGCCCAAGCGTGTTGGTGGCGCTACCTACCAGGTACCCATGGAGGTTAACTCCCGCCGCGCAACCACCCTCGCTATTCGCTGGATGGTTGACTTCTCCCGCAAGCGCAAGGAAAACACCATGAAGGAGCGTCTCGCAGGCGAAATCATGGACGCAGCCGAAAACACCGGCGCATCCATCAAGAAGCGCGAAGACCTCTACAAGATGGCAGAATCCAACCGTGCATTCTCGCACTATCGTTGGTAGGAGAAGGAATAATGGCTAAGACTTCTCTGGAGCATACTCGCAACATCGGCATCATGGCTCACATCGATGCCGGTAAAACCACCACTACCGAGCGTATCCTGTACTACACGGGCAAGACGCACAAGATCGGTGAGGTTCATGATGGCGCAGCTACCATGGAC
>OGDF01001487.1_pt1 | contig 34427 bp, 26 predicted proteins | sample 1570141 | NCBI WGS metagenome assembly OGDF01 (sample SAMEA4370581, study PRJEB24528) | human gut metagenome
GCTCGTTGGGCTCATAACCCAAAGGTCGGAGGTTCGAGTCCTCCCCCCGCAACCAACGAAATAATCGTTTTAAATAGCTTGTATCCTCGGATACAAGCTATTTTATTTGTCAAAATATTGAATAAAATTATTTACTATACATTTAAATTTATCAATAGGAAAACTAAAAATATTTTTTATTACTTCAAAAGTTTTTTCAATGTAATTTTTTAATTTATTATTTTCTTTTTTTAATTCTTCATTTTAATATTTCAAATATATATATAATGCTCAAGAGTGCATTGATGTTCATTTTGAAAGACCTACCAAAAATGAATTTGACTCTGTTCGAATAAAATTACCTACATATGAAGTAACAGTTTGGGAAGGTAATTATTCTGATGAAGAGATTGAATTTTTTTAAACAAGTAGTTAAAAATAGTAGCGACTTATTTTATAAATATGCTAAAGAAGGAGGTCTTAAATTTGCCTAGTATTTTTGAAAGTTTTGAAGCTTTTCTACAACTGAAAAACTTCAAACAATCTTAATGAAATTAGATTTCCGCCCTTTCTAATTTCATACAAAAGACTAATTTGAGAGATTCTATAAAAGCCATAGAATCTCCCAAATTAATTTACAAATTCAAGTATTTGCGAATGTCTAGTTTTTAATAGGAAGATAATTCAACCCTAGATTATTGTCGAATATTATCGATAATAAATATTCAAAAAAAGAGGGTTTACTCTAATGAGTGAATCCTCTTTTTTATTAATTTCCTAAAATATCCCAAGCAGTTAACATACCCAAAATATTTTCATTTGATTTTCCATGTTCTGTAATAAACACGCAACCTAATCTTTTTTTCCTTTGAAAATAGTTTTTAAAAATATCTTCAACATCGTATATATTCTTATTTGTTGAAATAAACATAAATTCTTCAGTAGTATGATTATCCATTTTTATATATTCTAATATATCTGAAAATTTTGTGCTTTTATCTATTATTATTCCATTTTCCTTATTAACTATATCAATTAAAGAGCTTTCACTAAATACTCCTATTATTATTCCATTTTCTATTATAGGAATATGGGTATATGTTTTCTCAATCATAGCTTTTATTGTATGCTCAACTTCATCGTTTAGTGTTTTACAGTATATATATTGTTTTTTAATACACATATTACTATTATAAATAGTAGGAGGATTTTTTATTTCTTCAATAATGTTTTTTAGTTTTATATTCATATCAGGATTTGGACATACTACATATCTATATTTATCACTTCTTTGATGAGTATTTATATTCCTAATTTGTTTTATTATCAATAAATCATCTTTATATTTTCTAACAATACTATTTTTTTTACTAAGTTCCTTAATTTGAGAATCTATAGGAATGTTGTCTGTTTTTATTCCTATAAATTCACATTTTTTTCTTATTACTTCTTCGAGTTCCTTAAATAAGTCAATTAATTTATTACCTTCTTCAACAAAATTCACATTTTTTTCATCCATATTACCACCTAAATATTATAATTAACACATTCATTTTCAATTATTGAAATTTCTTTATCATTAAAATCAAATAATTTGTAAATTATAGAATCCAATTCTTTTTGTTGCACGGAAATGTCTGCACAAAAACTATCTGCTTTTTTGTTTATCATTTCATTAACTTTATTTTCTATATTATTAACAATACTTACATCGTTAACTATTTTAATAGGTATTTCTGATAGTGGAGTTCCATAAAGTTCTAGTGTTTCGCCTTTTCTTTTTCCTTTATTTATTAACCAATATAAATATACTTTTGAATTAAGTAATCCTAAAATATATTTTAAAGATACATCTCTTTTTTTAGTTATAAAAAAAACATCTCTACTTGCAAATATAGGTCTTTTTGAGTATCCAAAAATATTAGTTTTTGTTCTGTAAGGTACCAATATTTTTTCGTCAGCTTCAAATATACTTAATTCTCTTGGTCTATGCAATGCAAACCATGGATAGTGTTCATTATATCGTTTTGCTTGATCTTCAAGTATTTCTTTATATTTTTCAAGATGCTTTTTAATATTTGGATATTGTTCAATATCATCTTCCCAATTCAAATAAATAAGTTTTTCATTATAAAGTTCATACCCATATTTGCATATATTAGAATTTTTTATAAAATCTTTTATTATTAAATTTTCTTTTTCATTTAGATGCATAGACTTTAATTCATTATGATTTACTACAAATACACCTTCTCCAATATTGTATTTATTTCCAAATGTATTAATATGTTTCTGCGTTATTCTACTAATGGTTATATCTGCTCCAGAACTTATATTACAATATTCAGAAAGATTATCATTATTTTCTTTAATTTTGTTTAATATTATCTCTTTACCATTATCAGAGTTATTATATAATCTAATATATTTTTCAGATGAATCAAATAATTCATTCTTAGACAAATAATAATATTCCGTATTTTCTAGATCATTTTCATTTAATATTTTACTAAGAATCTCATTTCCCATATAGCCTTTTCTGTTAGTGTTAATTATTTTAGTACTATATTCATCTGCATTTTCTTGCTTTTCTAAAAACGTTATCATATTATGTTGCCCAAGTGCTGATTCAAATATCTTATATTCTCCAAAATTTATCAATTTTAGTACTTTAGTTCTATTATAAAAATCATTTCTTAAAATTTTTGCTCCATTTGCAGTAATATAATAATTAGTAGTAATATAAGAAATAATTCCTGATTTTCTAGCTATATCAATTCCTTTATGAAAAAAGAAATAAAATAAATCTGTTTTTCCCATATAAAATCTTTTTCCAAAATTAGTATTTGCTATAGCTCTAAATATATCTTTATTATTTTTTTCGCCCACATAAGGAGGATTTCCAATTACAATATCAAAACCTTTGTTGTCCCTGAAAACTTTTGCAAAATCAAGTTGCCAAACAATGAATGGTCTTGAACTTATTGTTCTGACTTTTGATAATTTAGCTAAAACTTCTTCATTTGCATTACCATTACTTACCATTTGTGATTTTATTATTCCATATTTAATATCTTCTATCTCTTTTTTTAAAGCTATTTTATCATCTGTATTTGAACAGCTAAAAAGTTTATCTTCTGCATTTAGTAATTTTTCTAATAGGACATTAAATGTAGATGTAGAAAAAGAAATATTGTCTTCTACTCCGAGTATATTAGACTTTTCTAGTAATTTTACGCCTTCAAATTCATCTATTAAACTATTACCACACAAAATATTACACTCAAGATTAGGTAGTGGCAATGGATTTTTATGACCTTCTAACTCGGTTTGTGCATTTGGATTAATATCATCATCAATAACTAATGATAGCCACAATCTTAATTTTGTTATATCAACAGCTGACGGTTCTATATCAACAGCAAAAATAGAATTTTTTATCGTTTCAAGCTTTAATTTATGAATAGACCTTTCATTGGTATAAATTATTCTTTTATTATATGGATTTTCATATTTATACATGTATTCTGTAATAGTTGTTCTTGCTTTTACAATTTCATTTAACATTCCTAAAGGAAATGCACCAGAACCGACAGCTGGGTCTGCCACCTTTATATTTGCAAGTAAATCATCTATTTCTTTTAATCTATTATGTATAATTTCACCATTAGGATTTTCTTGATATATTTCTTTTGAAATTAATAAATCAATATTATTTTTTTTATTAGTATCTTCGCTTTTTATGTACTCACCATAAAGAATAAAATCTCTTATAGCTTTTTGTGAAATTCCTGTATTATTTGTTAAATAATTTATTAAACTTTCTTGACACATATAATGAACAATTTCTCTTGGAGTATAAAAAGCACCTTTGGATTTTCTATCTTTCAATTCAAGCATATTTTCGAATACTTTTCCTAACATTTCTGGATCTATAGCGACTTCTTTTTCCATAGGTTCATCTTCACTAATTGTAAAATTGTATCTATCAAAAATATCTAATATACCATTTCCTTCTATATCATTAGAATTTTTTTTGTTAGAAAACATTTCATTTGGAATACTAAATTTACTATGTTGCCAATCATAATTATTAATAGGTTCAAATAAACTTCCTGATAAAAATGGTATTCTACAATGAAAATATGCCCAGTAACCTTCATCACCTCTATTCTTATTTAATGCGTCATAAAATAAAGGTTCTAGATAATCATCATAAAAATTCTTATTATCATTTCTTTTAATTGCATAGTCATAATACTTACGCATAAAATCTCTCGGACCAGTTCCCCAAGCACTTCCTCTTACGGTTTTTGACAAATAGGCTTCATCTTCTTGAGAAATGTTCTTAAATTCTCTTGTATTAAGTCTATATAAACCTTGTTCTGTATTATCATTTATATATAACTTAGGAATATAGTTTTTGGTTAATACTTTATCAAAATCATAATATGCATGTTTAAACTCTTTTTCAGTTATTGTAGAAGGCCAAGCGTTTACTCCAAGCCACCCTTTTTTTTGTAAAAAATAAAGAAATACAATTTGTCCTAATAATTTTTTTGAAAATTGTACCGAAAATTCTTTTGGATTTAATCCTAACCTCAATGCTTCATACTTGAAATCATCATTATTGCTCAAATATTCATTTAAATCATTAAATTTTTCCGCATATGCTTTAAAAAATTCGTCTGTAACTTTTTCAACACTAAATGCATTTTCAATATCATTAATTGTTAATTCATTCTTTTTTACAATTAATTCTCTTATTCTTTTAATAGCTGTATGTGAAGGTTCTCCTTTTCCAACTAAGTATGAATATCTTTTTGCTGGAGTTAAATTTTTATTCATCTTCAACTTTCCATTATCAAAATTAATAGAATAGTCAATTTTAACAAATGATATTCTCCATTTAGAATCTTTATCATTTAATGTTTCAGTTTCATCTATTCTTTTAGCAAGGGGCTTTGTATAAAAGGCTATAAAGGAAGCATCACAATGATTATTTTCTATTAATCTTTTGGCGAAATTTCTTTGAGCGCTTCTAGAATTTTCAACATATTGTGCATTTTTTAATTGAATTGCCAATATTAATATTTTCTTATTATCTGGTGTTGTATAATTTCCTATGTGAATATAGCCATCAACATAACTTGAGAAATTACTAAATTCTTCATTAAATTTATCAGGTGCAACTAATTGCATCTCTGGAAATATTTCTTTTACTAATGTAACAAAGTTTTCATTTGAATATTCATTTTCAAGAATATTTTGAATTTTATTAATTACTGCTTCCATAATTAGTTCCCCTTTCTTAAATAGCCAGATAATATGACTCTTGCTTTGATTTCTTCAGGCTCATTAACTTTTTCTTTTATTTTTAACAAGGATTTAGGAACAACCCTCATTATTTTATTATATGCATCAATTTCATTTTCAGCTCTAGCAGTTGAATCTAGCATATCTTTTAAAGTTTTTGGAGGTATAGCACCTAACTCAATCTGTTGAATTAATATATTAAAATCTTTTTCTTCTTTATCAGTAAATTTATTAGAAGAAAGTAATGCTTTTAATAAATCATAAATTTTTTTAGCGTTTCCTCTTAATGATATATCTTCAGTCTGTGATGATGCAATCTCATCTTTTCTCATAAATTCATTAAATTCCTTAATATTATTATTAAGTTGATTATAATAATCTCTTCCGACTATTTGCCTACGTTCTGTTTTCGAAGATTCTAAATACTCCATTGCCTTAATAAAAGGAATACTATATGTGTTATTTCCATCTGAAATATAAAATGCTTGTAAACTTCCTTTTTGAATATATGTTAAGGTAGAATCTTTTTTTACTTTAGCAATTTTAGAAGATTTAGCTTTCTTAGGTAGTCTTTTGATTTTTTCAAATAAATCTGTATTATTATCTCTAATATTTCTAATTAATTGTAAATATTCTAGCTCTGGATTATAATCTTTATCATCACTTTCTTTTTCTGTCAAATGTTTAAATAAGCCTTTTGGTGTAGCATTTTCATCTTCTGATAAATATTTAATGTCGTCTCCAAGTGTTTCGTGGAATGCTTGAATCTTTTCAAGTATTCTGTCTTCAAGTTTCATTTGCTTATTACTTTGTGCAGTAGGGAAGAAATTATAAACAAATATCTTATCAAACTTTGTTCCTACACGATTAATTCTACCAACTCTTTGCATAATTCTTGTTGGATTCCAAGGCAAATCGTAATTAATTATTACATTACTTCTATGTAAATTTATACCTTCTGCTAAAACATCTGTTGTAATTAATACATCATATTTGTCGTTATTTTTCTCAATATTTTTTGGGTTGAAACTATCTTCAATGTCGGTTCTAACAGAATTTCCTTTATTACTACTGAACTCAACTACTCTTGTCTTATATATATCTTTAAGATTCTTACATAAATATTCAGCAGTATCTTTTGATTCGCTAAATATTATTATTTTATTATCTTTAAGAGTTGTATCTTTTTGTAGTTTGTTTTTGAATTCATCTAATTTTGGATCAGTATCAATATTACTCCATAAAGCTTTTAACATTTGTAGCATTGCTAAATCATTTTTCAAATCATGAATTAAATTCTTACTAAAATCAGATGAATTGTATTTTTTTACATCTCCTCTTTCAATTAAAGAGAATAGTTTATTTGTATCATCTTGGTCTTGTAAATCATAAACATTTACCTTTTTACTAATATACACTGTACCTTTATTGTACATATCAATAAATTCTTCATAAGACTTTACAAAGTGATTTAAAGTATTCTTAAAAGCATAGAAACTACTTTCTAATCTTTTTATTAAAATACTTTTCATAAATCCACCCATATTCTGCTGTCCAGCAGTTTGACTACCAATTTCAGCTTTATCTTTTAAATAAAGAAGACTTGTAAATCTTGAATAAGTTAATGTTTTAATTACACCCATTGTTTGATTAAATGCACTATTTGTATAATTGTCAAATTCATAAATAATTTTTCTTGGTTTTTCAACTTCAGGAAATGTAAGTTTTTGCTTTTCTAAATCAACACCATAATATTTTTGTATTTCTGACCTTGTTCTTCTAATCATTATTTCTCTTAATAATTTATCTCTAATTTCTTCTGCATTTTTACTTAATTGATTTAAGTACTCTTTAGTTCCATTTTCAAAAGGTTTCAATCTTCTTCTAAGTTCATCAAAGAATCTTTTTAAGTTTTTAATACCATTAATGTTTCCATTATACATATCTTGGAATAGATATATCAAGTTTTCAATATCTGATGTATAATTATTTAATGGTGTGGCAGAAATTAATATTACCTTTTTATTAGCACAAATTGATTTTAAATCTGAATATCCAGCTGTTTTTGAATTTCTAAATCTATGTGCTTCATCAACAAATATATATTTATAACTATCTAATTTCTTTTGATTTTGGCAAATTTTATCTAGTTGTCCTAAGGAAATAACATCACACCTTGTAACATTAAATTCTTTTATTACTTCATTCCAATAATCAACTAACACAGGTGGACATATTATTAACTTCCAATCATTTTCATTAAATGTATGGGCAAGCATAGCACATATGTATGTTTTTCCAAGACCAACAACGTCAGAAATAAACACACCATTATAAGCATCTAATTTTGCCCTTGCTTGTTTTACTGCATCGATTTGGTATTGTAATTCTATATATCCTTCTGGAATTCCCAATTCTAATTTTTCTTTATCACTATTTAGTATATCTTTATAATATTCGTAAATAGTTTTTAAATATAATTCGTATGGTGTAATATCATCTCTAACCCAAGTATCTTTTTCTATTGTATCAATATATACTTGGCTAACGTCTTGAGATTTTTTCCATAGCTCCTCAAATTTTTCCAAAGCGAACTCAACTTCTGGTCTATCTTTAAGTTCAACATTGAATTCAAAATTTTTTTCTAGTCCATTTTCAGAAAAGTTACTTGATCCAGTAATTACATTTCCAAAATTTTCTGAGCCTTCAGTTTTTCTCATAATATATATCTTGGCATGAATAGGAAACTCAGTGAACATTCTAATTTTAAGTTTTCCTGATTTAAGCCATTCAAGAAATTTCTTAACACTATCATTTATATTTTCAGCAACATCAGTTTCTTCATATTCTTCTCTAATATTATTTTCAATGATTTTTTCACCTTCTTTGAAAGAAACAGATGAAATATAATTATTGTATTGGTCAATAATATTACCAGTAACTTTATCGACATTTAATCCAACTAAGATTCTAATTTCATTAACAGATTCTAAATCTTTATACATTTTATAGAATCCGCTACTTCTAAAATAACCTACTAAAATATCAAAATACTCTGTATTATTTTTTAATATAGTAGCTAACCTACTATATACAGATTTTCCTTCCTCGTTTGTAAAAAATTTATAATCATTACTAGTTGGCATATTAACCTCCTTATTGCTTTTAGCAATTTAATTAGCATTTTTATTCTATCATAAATTTTACAAAATTTAAAGTTCAAATTGTCGATTTATAAGGGTTATAGCTCATAACTGCCTATTTTTCTGAAAGATTAGGCAATAAAAAATTTGATAGTAAATTAATACTACCAAATTTTTTAGAATCCTTATGTTTCAATAGTTATATTTTTTTCTTTTCCTTATAAAAATTTATCCCTAATTTGTCATTTAATATTTTTTGCATTTTCTCATTCTTATCTAATAATTCTTTAATAACATCATAACAAGCATTAAGTTCAATGTCCTTACCTCGTAATTTAGTTTCTAAATCTTTTAATTCTTGTTCATTTATTAAAAATTGCTGTTCTAAATCATAATAATATTCTCTAGCATTTTTAACTTTGGATAATTCAATTAATAAATTATTATTTTGCCTTACTAATTTTTCATTATATTTAATCATAGGAAGAATTAGTTTTTTATCTACGTTATTCTTTGTAAAATTTTCATATTTGTAAAAATCTAAAACATCTGAATAACTTATCGTTTCATTTTTAACTTGTCTTAAATCAGATTTTAGAGTCTTTGTATCATAAAAATTTGTAAGATTTTTCATATTATCTGTATCTAAATGTTTTCTATCAGTATTTTCTTTTCCTCTTTCTAAATCAAATCCTTTAATAGTTATATATTTATGAAATTCATCTTGTAACTTTTTATAACTACTTTTACCTTTCCAAAATTCTCTTGAATTAATTTTCTTAATAGGATTACCTATCCTATCAAAAGAATTAATTACTGGAATATATACTAAATGCATGTGTGGACTTTCCTCATCTAAATGTACAACTGCTGATATTATATTTTCTTCTCCTAATCCTTGATAATTAGACACAAAATTATAACATTCTTTAAAGTATCTTTTTGTTTCTTCTTGTCCTATTCTGTCGAAAAACGATGAATCAGATGTTAATATCATTTCACAAGCATATATGCTATTTTTATGTATTTGTCCTTCGTATAAATTATTTTGTTTAATTAATCTCTTATATTCTTTATAATATGTGTTTTCTATTGGCTTTTTTAAGTGATAATTTTGACTTGTCTTTGACAAGTCTATGTTTTTGTTTGAATATTTCTTTTTATATCTTTCATTATGTGGAGCTAATTGATTCATTTCATCTTTTGTATATTTTTCATTTCTTATAATTGCATAACTCATACATAATCTCCTTTCTCAAGCTACATCTTCAGTCGCAATCATAATTTATACTAAAAACATAAATTTTAATTTGCTCCTTCGATTTGCTTGATAATTTTGCTTTGCAAAATTATCTTTAAGTCAACAAATTTCAAAAGTTGACTAACACACTAGACAACTTATAAAAAAGTTGTCGTGTGCCAATGGATAAAATCCCTTTGGAAACCCTTTAATAAAAAGAAACTAAAAATAAGAGTTTTCATTGATATTTCAATAAAAAACTCTTATTAAAAATTTTCGAATTTTCTCATTTTCTCTCAAATTTTTTAGGTCTATCGTCAGGGTAGCCGTCAGACTAACACTTCAAAGTATTGAAATATCAATCTTCTTATCCATCACCCGCAACCAGAAAAAAATAGAATCTTTTTTCTGGTTGTTTTTATTCTTCTTCACTCTTGTCATATATATTATCTTTCTTTATCCAAACAGAAACACTTCCTCCATCACAGTAAAAAATTCCATTCCCATTTGCATCAACATATACTGTCTCATCTAAATTGCCTGTACAATCGTAAAATACTGTATTGGCCAATCTTTCTCCCATATTCATCTCAATACATCCACCAGCATTATCACTCATTACAACAGCTAATCCAGAGTCAGTGTGGTCACTATCTCCTTCTCTAACCCAACCGATTATATTTTCGTTTTTAAAGTAATCTCTTTGTTTTCCATATGAAAAATGTTTTCTTGCTTTTATCATATTCTCCAATAATTTTTTCTTTGGTGGAATATTATCGTGTTCTATTCCATAGTAATCTCCATAGAAAATACATGGAATTCCATCTTTTCTTAATAAAATTAATGCATATGCTAATGGTTTAAACCAATCTTGTATCCAAGAATTTAAAGATTGACCTAACTGTGTATCATGATTATCTACAAATGTTACTGCATACTCTGGATTTTCCTTTACAAGTGTATTATCTAAAATAGTTCTCATATCATAATTCCCAGAAGAATTTGATGCATTAAATAAATTATAATGTAATGGTACATCAAATAATTTCATAGAATAGTCAACTTCTTTTAAGTAATTATTTATAGCTAAAATATTAGTACTCCAGTATTCTCCTACTGTAAAGAAATCTTTTGCAAATTCTTCTTTTATATTCTCTAGCCACTCTTTATAGAAGCCTGCTCTAATATGTTTTACTGCATCTAGTCTAAATCCATCAACATTAGTAGTATTTACATACCAATCTCCCCATTTATTTAATTCCTGAATAACATCTACATTATTGAAATCAACATCTGCACCCATTAAATAATCAAAATTCCCATTTTCTTTGTCAACATCTACATCCCAGTGTTTTCCATAGAATTTAAATATTCCTTTTCTTTTTTGTTTTTCATCCCAGTCGACTCCATGAAAATGTGTCCAATTCCATTTAAAATCTGAATATTTATTATTTCTTGCATCAAAATTATATTTTGTCCATGCTTCTATAAATATAGGTGCGTTTATTTCTACATTTCTGTTATTAGGCTCTTCCTCCATTGCCATAACTTCTTCTGTTCCATCTGCACCTAATCTATGATTTAAAACAATATCTGCATATACTTCTAAGTTATTTCCCTTCAATACCTTTATTGCATTTATATACTCATCTTTACTACCATACTTAGTATTTACAGAGCCTTTTTGATCAAACTCCCCTAAGTCGTATAAGTCATAAACACCATATCCAGTATCGTGATTTCCTCCCTCACCTTTATAAGCTGGTGGTAGCCATACTCCTGTAATTCCAATACTATCTAAATAACTTGCTTCATTTGCAACTTTTTTCCATAAACCACAATCAGCTGGTAAATACCATTCAAAATATTGCATCATTGTTTGATTAATTTTTTTATTCATTATTTCATCTCCATTACTATTATTAAAAAAAGAGTCTAATAGATATTCTATTAGACTCTTTCGAAATATTTTTATGTTATTGTATATCTATTATTATTTATTCTTCATTAGTTTCTTCAGGTTCAACTAATTCAATGCTTACTACTTTTCCTCCGTCATTTGTTCTCATTAAAGTTACACCTTGTGTTGATCTACCTAATACGCTTACATCCTTAACACTTATTCTAATTATTGTACCTGTATCTGTAATCATCATTATATCATTTGAATCATCTGTAACTCTAATTCCAACTAATTTTCCTGTTTTTTGAGTAACTTTATATGTTATTACTCCTCTTCCACCTCTATTTTGTACTCTATATTCATCTAAATCTGTTCTTTTACCAAATCCGTGTTCTGTTATAGCCAATAATGTTGCATTAGCACCGTCTATAATAGATTCCATTCCAATAACTTTATCTCCATCTCCAAGTTTAATTCCTATTACGCCTTGTGCTGTTCTCCCCATTGGTCTTACATCTTGCTCACTAAAAGTAATACTCATTCCGTCTTCAGTTACTAAAACAACATTATCTTGTCCATCTGTTAACCTTACAGCTATTAATTCGTCTTCTTCTTTTAATGTAATTGCTTGAAGTCCCGTCTTTCTTGCTGAATTATATTCTGTAAGAGCTGTTTTCTTTATAAATCCTTTTTGAGTAGCCATTAGCAAGTATTTTCCTTCAGCGAAATTAGAAATTGGAATAACTGCTGTTATTTTTTCTCCAGGATCTAAACTTAATAAGTTAACAATCGCTGTTCCTTTTGCTGTTCTTCCTGCTTCTGGAATTTCATAGCCACGTAATCTATATAACTTACCTTTATTACTAAAGAATAAAATAGTATCATGTGTAGAAGCTGTAAATATTTCTGTAACAAAGTCATCAGCTCTTGTAGAAATGCCAGTAATACCTTTCCCACCTCTACGTTGGCTTTTATATGTATCTGCAGGCATTCTCTTGATATATCCAAAATGTGTTAAAGCTACTATCGTTTGTTCTTCTTTTATTAAGTCTTCTTCTTCTATATCTCCCTCTGCAGGTTTTATTTTAGTTAATCTTTCATCTCCAAATTTAGTTTTAACTTCTTCTAAATCTTCTTTAATAATGTCATATACAAGTTGTTCATTATTTAAGATTTCTCTTAGATGTGCGATTAATTCCATTAATTGTTTATATTCTTCTTCGATTTTTTCTCTTTGTAAACCAGATAATGTTTTTAATCTCATATCTAGTATTGCTTGAGCTTGTATATCTGTTAAGCCAAATCTTTCTATTAATCTTTCTTTAGCATCATCATAAGAACTTCTAATAATACTAATAACTTCGTCTATATTATCTATTGCGATTCTTAAACCTTCTAAGATATGTGCTCTTGCTAAAGCTTTATCTAGTTCGAATTTAGTTCTTCTTAAAATTACTGTTTTTCTATGGTCAATATAATAATCTAAACATTGTCTTAGGGTTAATATTTTTGGCTCTCCATCTACTAATGCTAATAATATCGCTCCAAATGTATCTTGCATTTGAGTATTTTTATATAATTGATTTAAAACCACTTGAGCCCTAGCATCTCTTTTTAATTCTATTACTATTCTAACTCTATCATTTCTATCTGATTCATCTCTTAATTCAGATATTCCTTCTATTCTTTTTTCTCTTACTAATTTAGATATATTTTCTATTAATCTAGCTTTATTAACTTGATATGGCAATGATGTTACAATTATTCTTTGTTTATTATTTGCCATTTCTTCGATTTCTGCTTCGGCTCTTACAACTATTTTTCCTTTTCCCGTTCTATATGCTTCTTTTATGCCATCTTTTCCTAAAATCATTCCTCCTGTTGGGAAATCCGGTCCTTTAATGATTGACATTAACTCTTCATCTGTGGTATTTGGATTTTCAATTATTCTAATAAGACCATCACAAACTTCTGTTAAGTTATGTGGAGGTATATTTGTTGCCATTCCAACTGCTATACCTGATGAACCATTAATTAACAATTGTGGTATTTTTGATGGTAACACTGTTGGCTCTTGTAATCTATCATCATAGTTTGGCATAAAGTCAACTGTATTTTTCTCTATGTCTGTAAGCATATATTCTGCTATTTTAGACATCCTAGCTTCCGTGTACCTCATTGCTGCGGCACCATCACCATCTATAGAACCAAAATTTCCATGTCCATCTATTAACATGTATCTTAATGAAAAGTCTTGTGCCATTCTTACCATTGCATCATAAACTGAAGAATCTCCATGTGGATGGTATCTTCCTAAAACAGATCCTACAGTATTTGCACATTTTCTGTATGGTTTATCTGACGTAATCCCATCTTCGTGCATTGCATATAAAATTCTTCTGTGAACTGGTTTTAAACCATCTCTTACATCTGGTAAAGCTCTTTGTACAATAACACTCATAGCATAACTAATGTATGCTGTCTTCATCTCGTTTTCGATATCTCTTTCAATTATTTTTCCATCATGGTTGTCCATTTCTTTACCTCTTTTCTTCTTTCTGCTACACAATGTATTATACTAAAACAGAAAAAAATATGCAAGGAAATTATTCGAAAATCTTACGGAATTAAAAGAAAAGTGGCTTTAACATGTATACCAAATTTTTTTAAATTAGTAATCCTACGAGCACTTAAACTTGTTAATTCTCTGAAATATTTGATTATTCTTCATTGTCTTATGCCAGTACATTTGCAGCTTCTAATTCTACTTCATTTATTTCGAAATTTTTATTATTGTTTTTAATCAAGTTATGTACATTTTCTACTAATCTAGCTTCTTTAATTATATTTTCTAATGGCATTATTTTTTCTAAATATTTATTTATATTCTTCATCTCTTTTTCCATTAAATCAAAGTCTTTATTTTCATAACCTTTTTTCCATTCATTAATTGAAGTTTCAAATTTACTTATCTCATTTCCTTGTTCAACAATCATTTCTTCTATGTTGCTACTAATATTATCCAGAATTAAATTCTTACCTTTTTTTATAACATTACTTATAGTATCATTTAACTTTCCTTTTTCATTTACTTTATTAATAGCTGTATCTAATCCTTTTGATATAGTATCTATTATTCCTCCAGTTTCTACAGCTTTTTGCATTTGCGAAATATCTTCAAATTTTCCAGTTACAATACCTATTGCGCTTTTACCCAAATCTACTGCCTCGTCTATTGCTGTATTTAATCCTTCTTTAAAGCCTTCATTAAGTATAGTATCTTTTATCTTTATTACCTCGTCTTCTACAAAGTCCGGTAATAAATATTTAATTCCAAGATTTAGACCTGTATTTATGATCCCTCCTAAAGTAGTTTCTAAAAAACTTTTTTGTTCTTTCCCTACTTCTAAATTTTTATTATTTAAGTCGTTTTGTATGTCTATCTCCATATACTTTATTCTCCTTTAATAAATTATCCCTTATTTTTAATAAATCTTTTCTTAGTGATTTTATATTTATTATTTTTTCCGTATTTAATATTGCATCTATTTTTTTACTATAATCTATTTTTCCTAGAATTTTTATAGATTTAAAAATATTATATAATATGTCTTTATCTAATGAATTTGAATTGTATTTATTAAAAATAATATTTATATTTTCTTTTCGTATATCTTTTGTAATAATCCCAATTAATTTACTTAATTTTTTTATTCCTAGTAAATTACACTCTGATAAAAATATATTTGTAGAATTATTTAGTAATTCTGTTTTTTTCAAAAAACTTATTTGTGGATTATCAAAAATGACTATATTATATTTATTACTATCAGTTTTATAAAATTTATTTAATAAATATATATTTTCGATTTTTATTGCATTTTTTTCTGGTTTTTTATTAAAGATAGTATAAATATTTTGTGTATAATCTATTATTAAAACCTTAAATTTATTTTCTGCCATTATATTAGCTAATAATAGTGTTATTATACTTTTTCCGACACCATTAGCTCCAAATATATTTATTATCTTTTTAATTATCTATCTCCCCTTTTTCTATAATATTTTTTTCGAAGTCTGATGAATCTATTTTTACTAGAATATGCTCGTTTCCAACAAACATTAAACATTCTCCTTTTGAAAATGATTTAATTTCTATCTTTTCTTTTTCTGACAACTTTGCATATTTTTCCAATATATTAATATTTTCTTCTTCCAAACAAAAGAATACTTTTATATTTGAATTATTTAAAATACTTTTTCCATATGTTCCATTATCTAAACTAAATAAATCTGATACATCTTGAGTTATAGCAACTCCACTTCCACCATATTTTCTAATAGTTTTAAATATTTTATATATAAACGAAGCAACTTCTTTATTCGATGTTATACCTATTAATCTCCAGATTTCGTCTAAGTAAATAACTTTTCTTTCTTTTCGATTTTTCTTAATTAAATCCCAAAATAAATCTACAAAAATATACATTCCATATTTTATATTTTCTTCACCTAATTCATAAATATCTGCAATAATTAAATTGTTTTTTATTTTTATATTTGTATATTTATTAAAATAATTTAAACTCCCTTTTACAAAAGGCAACAATTTTATATAAAATCTTTTTGTTCTTTTATCTTGACCTAGTAATTCATAAAAATCTTGTAATATTGGCATATCTGTGCTTTCTTTAAAAACTACTTTTTTATTTTTTACTTTGTATAGACTCTTATCATTAAAATTTATATTCTTACTTTCGTATAGCTTAATTAATTTTTCTTCTATAATAGATTTTTCTTCCTCATTCATTTCTCCAAATATTAAATTGAAAAATCCCTTAAGTTTATCAATTTTAATAGCAAGGTATCCTTTTTCATCTTTCTCTATACTTTCTTCTCTTATATCAAACACATTAATATATGTATTTGAAGTTGGTCCTATTTTTATTAATGTTCCATTTAATGCTTTACATACATTTCCATATTCTCTATCTGGATCTATAACGTACTGATTTATTTCTTGTATTCCATATCTTAATATTAATAATTTTATATAAAATGATTTTCCAGCTCCTGACATTCCAAATACACACATATTTGGATTTTTATATTTCTGAGTATTATATCTATCTATAAAAATCATTGAATTATTATGAATATTTCTGCCTATATATACTCCTTTTTCATCAAAAATTGATGAAGAAATAAACGGATATGTACTTACGAGTCCTTCTGTCAAAATATTTCTTCTTGTTGCTAATTGTAAGTCTTTATCATTATGCATTAAAGGTAAACTAGACTTATATATTTGTTCTTGTCTAAAATTTGCTCTTCTTGTTTGCAAGCCAGAGCCTTGCAATATACCTTCAACTTTACTTAGATTAAATTCTAATTCTTTTATCGTTTCTGCAAAAACATTAATATAAATGTATAAATAATATATATCTTGGTTGTTTATTTGCATTTCTTTTCTTATATATTTCGCATCATTGTATGTATATTGTGCTATGTCAACATCTTGCCTATTATTATTTATATCTTTTAAATCTGCAGACACATTACCAATATTATAAGTTAGTTCTTTTAAAATTTTATATTTATTTTGTTTTTCATAAAATATTGAAATATTCATGTTTATGTCTGTATCTATTATTCCTTTTAAAATTAAGTCTTCATTCTCTCTTAAATAATTTACAATCATTAAACCTGCATAATACATATTATCTATTTCTAAATATTTAGGATTTTCATTATTTATGTATGAAGGGCAAATATAATTTTCTTCTAGACATTGTTTTTCATTTGTATTTTTAATAAAAAACTTTTTTAAAATATTTCTTTCTATCACCTACCTATTCAAATTATAATTAGTATTTAAGAAAAAATGTAAAACCTTTATAACATCTTCTTTTTTACATTCTTTTACTTGATTTCCACATTTATTAAGACATTCTTTTATCTTAAAATATTTTTCATTTAACATATAATAAATATTTGCTAAATTTTCATTTTCTATTTCACTTTGTTCATCTATGATAATATAATAATTTTTTGTGGATGTTTGCTTTTCAGAATTAATTTTGTTTAGAAATTCAATATACTTTTTAGAAATAATTGAAATTGAATCATTATTTGACTTTTTAACATTACTTACGATTTTGGAAATATCTTCTTTATTTGTATGAATTAAAATTTGAAGATTAAAATTACATGTTTTTAAAAGAATCTTATATGAATTTAAAATAGCTTCTTTTTCTAAAGTTGTTTTTAAATTAAAATTTATTGGTTGAACTCTTATTAGTTTTATAAAAATATTTTTATTTTTTATTTTTATAATTCCATTTTTATCTATACTCTCTACAATTAACCAATTTTGTGTAGATTTATTATTTGTTTTTACATATATCACCTCTTATCTTTGTTCAATAATACTCTCATTTCCATTATTTGTCAACGAAATTCATCATACAAAAATCGACATTTATAGCTATTTAAATATATGAAAAAAGAATCCCGCAGGATTCTTTTTTTTATACATCAAGATTCTTAACATATTTTGCATTCTCTTCAATGAATTTCCTTCTAGGTGCAACCTCATCTCCCATTAATACTGTAAATATTTGGTCTGCTTTTATTGCATCATCCATTGTAACTTTTATTAATATTCTAGTTTCTGGGTTCATTGTTGTATCCCATAATTGTTCTGGATTCATTTCTCCTAGACCTTTATATCTTTGAATAGATATAGAATCTCTTGAAATACCTTTTTCTTCTAACTCTTTATATTTTTCTTCTAGCTCTTCATCTGTATAGCAATAAATATCTTTCATACCCTTTTTAGCAAGTTTAAATAATGGTGGTTGAGCTAAATATACATTCCCATTTTCTATTAAAGGCCTCATATATCTAAAGAAGAATGTTAATAATAATGTTCTAATATGCGCACCATCAACATCGGCATCAGCCATTATTATAACTTTTCCATATCTTATTTTTGTTATATCAAAATCTGCACCAATTCCAGCGCCAACAGCTAATATTACTGGTTGCAATTTATCATTATTATATATTTTATCTGCTCTTGACTTTTCAACATTAAGCATTTTTCCCCATAAAGGAAGTATTGCTTGGAATTTTCTGTCTCTTCCTTGTTTTGCACTACCACCAGCAGAATCTCCCTCAACAATATATACTTCGCATAAATCTGCATTTTTTTCACTACAATCTGCCAATTTACCTGGTAATGTAGATGTTTCTAAAGCACTCTTTCTTCTTACTAATTCTCTTGCTTTTCTTGCAGCTTCCCTAGCTCTAGATGCTCCAATACATTTTTCTAGTATTGCTTTTGCAACAGTAGGATTTTCTTCTAGGAAATCAGATAAAGCCTCATTTACCATTGATTGAACAATACCTGTAACATTACTATTTCCTAATTTTGTTTTTGTTTGTCCTTCGAATTGAGGCTCTTTTACTTTTACAGAAATAACTGCTGTTATTCCTTCTCTTATATCTTCACCTTGTAAGTTTGAGTCTTTTTCTTTTAAAATGTTATGTTTTCTTGCATAATCATTAAATACTTTTGTTAATGCTCTTTTAAATCCTTCTAAATGGGTTCCACCTTCAACAGTATTTATATTATTAACAAAAGTATAAATGTTCTCTGAATATGCTGTAGTATATTGAATTGCTATTTCTACAGGAACTTCTCCTTCTGTTTTTTCTATATAAATTGGTTTTTTATGAAGTTTTTCTTTATTTTGATTTAAATATTCTACAAAAGAATTTAGACCACCTTCAAAACAAAAATCTGCTTTTTTTACTGGTTCCTCTCTTAAATCTTCTACTTTTATTCTTAAGCCTTTTGTTAAAAATGCAATCTCTCTAAATCTTTCTTCTAAAACAGAAAAATCATAGTTAGTTGTTTCAAAAATTGTACTATCTGCCAAGAATGTTACTGTTGTTCCAGTTTTGTCTGAATCTTCTATTTTCTTTAATGGTTCTACCGTTTTTCCCCTTGCGAATTTCATTCTATATTTTCCGCCATCACGGCATATTTCAACTTCAGTCCATTCAGATAAAGCATTTACAACAGAAGCACCAACACCATGAAGACCTCCAGATACTTTATATCCACTATCTCCACCAAATTTTCCTCCTGCATGTAACATTGTATAAACAGTTTCTGCAGTAGATATTTTAGTCTTAGGATGTATTTCGACAGGAATACCTCTACCATCATCTTGAACAGTTACAATATTTCCTGGTTTTATTTGAACATGAATATTTTTACAATATCCAGCTAAAGCTTCATCAACACAGTTATCTACTATTTCATACACAAGATGATGTAATCCTCTTGCAGAAACACTTCCTATGTACATACCTGGTCTTTTTCTAACAGCTTCTAGCCCCTCTAATACTTGTATTTGTTCTGCTCCATATTCATGTTTATATTTTTCCATTATAAAAACCTCCTAATAATGTGCCTTTCCTATTTTTATTATCTTCTGCTCTTTTTGCTATAGACATAGTAGATACATTTGTTTCGTATCCTACTATTTTTCCATTTTCTTTTGTCATTATTAATGATCTTGCATCTCCATTTGCTTGTGAAACAAGATTATCTGTTCTTTTTAAACTTTCTATTAAATTTTTATATTCTTCTGAATCCCTCATTGATTCTATATTATATATTCCAATTATATCTTTTTCTTCTAAAATTATATTATTTCCTATGTGTACAAACATTTATAATCCCTCTTTTGTTAAAATTGTTCTTCTTTTTTTACTTGTCCATCTTTTACATTATATATATTATAATTAAAATTTTCAAGTAGCAATTTGTGAGTACCTGTTAATATTACTTGCGCATCCGTAATGTTTTCCACAAATTTTCTACGTCTCTTCTCATCTAATTCTGACATAAAATCATCTAATAACAAAATTGGATATTCCCCAATTTCATCATAAATAACATATAATTCAGCTAATTTTAATGATAGTATTGCTGTTCTAAATTGCCCTTGTGAGCCATATAGGTTAATGTTTTTTCCATTAAGATATACTTCAAAATCATCTCTATGAATTCCTGAGGAAGTATAACCTTTATATACATCATTTTCTACTTTTTCATTTAATCTTTTTATATATGATTCCCTATCTTTAAAATCACTTATATATTTTATATTTATTTCTTCTAAATTATCTGTTATATTTTTGTGGATATCTATTATTTTGTTCAATATTTTATCAACAAATTCTCTTCTATAATCATATATAATTTGTGCATGATTAGCTAATTTTTCATTCCATATTTCCAACATATTTTTTGACTTATTTTCAAGTTTTATTTGTCTTAAATAATTATTTCTTTGTTCTAATGTTTTATTATAAGCATTTAAATTAAACAAATATCTGGGTCTTAGCTGACTTATTAGCATATTTAAGAATTTTCTTCTTTTTTGTGGACCATCTTTAAGAATTTCCATATCGTCAGGTGAAAAAATAATAGAATTTATATTTCCTAACAATTCACTTAATTTTTTTATCTTTACCCCATTAATAGCTATGCTTTTCTTTTCAGAAATTATATATTCTATCTTTCCTTCCCTATCACTTTTTTCATATTCGATATTTAATTTAGCAAAATCTTTATTTATTTTTATAAGCTCTTTATCTTTACTTGTCCTAAATGATTTTCCCATTGAGCATAAAAAAATAGCCTCTAATATATTTGTTTTTCCTTGTGCATTATCGCCATAAATGACATTTATTCCTTTATTAAATTCTATTTCTTGGCTATCATAATTTCTAAAATTTTCTAATTTTAATTTTGTTATATTCATAAAGTTCTCCACTTAGTTATCCACATTTCCGTAAGATTCTGTGGATATTTTTCAAATATATATTGCATTATACACATAATTAAAAAATAAAGCAAGTTCTTTTTTAAACAAATTAAAAATAAGCTATTATAATATTAAATAATAGCTTATTTTCTATCTAATTATTTTTTAGTCTTTTAATCTTATTGGCAATATCATGTATACATAGTCACCTTCATCAACAGGTCTAATAATACATGGTGATATACTAGAACCAAAATGAACGTAAACTTCTTCATCATCGATAACTTTTAATGCATCTAAGAAATATTTTGGATTAAATCCTGCTTCTATATTCTTTCCTTCTGTTGATACATATATTTCTTCTTTTGCATCTCCTGTTTGGTTTGCACAAGAAATTGTTAATTTTCCAATATCTACAGTTACTTTTACAGGATATTTTTTCTCTTTTTCCACAGATGAAGAAGAGATTAAGCTAATTCTTTCGAAACAACTTTGTAAAATATTTTTATTTACTCTTATTCTTGTATCCCATTCTTTTGGTATTACATTAGCATAATTTAAGAATTCCCCATCTAAAACTCTTGTAACTATTTTACAATTATCCATTTCAAATAATGCCTGATTTTTTGAAATCCCTATTTTTATAGGTTCAAAAGAATCTGAAATAATCTTATTTACTTCATTTAATGTTTTACCAGGAATTACAGCACTAAAATCATTTGCTTGTACATTTAAGAAACTACTTCTCCATGCTAATCTAAAACCATCTACTGCTACAACATTTAACTTATTGTTTACAACTTCAAATAAACAACCGGTAAAAATAGGTCTGTTTTCTTCATTGCTTACTGCAAATATAGTTCTTCTAATCATATTTTTTAATACATTTTGTTCTATTTGTATTGAGTTTTCAACATTTATTCTTGGTAATTCTGGAAATTCTGTTGGATCCATAGTTGCTAATTTATATAATGAACCTTCACATTCAATAACTAATAAATTGTTATCATCTAAATAAATTTTTATTTCTGTATCAGGTAATTTTCTGATAATTTCACTAAACATTATAGCATTTACTACTGTAGAACCTTGTTCTGCTACTTCACAATCCATTATGTATTCAATACCTATTTCTAAATCATATGTTGTTAATTTTATTTCATTATCATTTGTTTGAATAAGTATTCCTTCTAGTATAGGCATTGTAGTTTTTGATGCTACAGCTTTTACTACGGAATTAATAGCTTTAAGAATTTTGTCTTTATAACAAACTATCTTCATTTTTCTCTCTCCTTTATTAATAAATAATAATTATAGAAGTAATAGTATTAGGTGTTGTTAATTGTGGGGAAAAGTTCTGAAAGTCCCTATTTCCGTAAAAAAACTATGTTTATATTTTCGTGGAAAAGTTGTAATTTAATCCACATGGTTTTGAAAAAAATGTGGATTAATGAAATATTAACAGTTTATATACACATTATTAACATCTGCCTGTGTATATCTAATGTATTACTTCCGTAAGTAAAAAAGCAAAACTTTTTTCAAAAATTTGTTTTGGCGAACCAAAGTTTTAAAAAATTTTATTTTTGGTTGATATTTACTTTATTTTTTTTCTAAAATTATTTTTTTCACACTTTCCACAATTAATTTTGTATTTGTATTTTCTTTTATTTCTTTTTCTATTTTATTACATCCATGCATTACTGTTGTATGATCTCTCTTTCCAAATTCTTCACCAATTTTAGGAAATGAAAGACCAGCCACTTCCCTACACAAGTACATTGCTATTTGTCTAGGATAAGCAATATCATTTGATCTTTTTGAACTTTTTAAATCTTTCTTATTTATATTGAAATATTTTGCTACTACATCTTGTATATAATCTGCTGAGATTACTTTTTCTTTTTGTGCAGAAATATCATTTATTGCTTTTTCTGCCATTTCTATGGTTATTGGACCATTAGCTAATGTGGAAAAAGCAACTAATTTATTAAAAACTCCTTCTAATTCTCTTATATTAGAAGCAACTCTTGTAGCTATTGTTGATAAGATTACATCATCTACTATTATATTGTCTGTTTGCGCTTTTTTCCTTAATATAGCTAAACGTGTTTCATAATCTGGAATTGATATATCAGCAATTAATCCCCATTCGAATCTAGATTTTAATCTATCTTCTAATAAAGGAATATCTTTTGGTGGTCTATCACTAGAGATTACAATTTGTTTTCTATTATCATGTAGTGTATTAAATGTGTGGAAAAATTCTTCTTGAATTCTTTCTTTTCCAGCTATAAATTGAATATCATCTATTAATAGAACATCAATATTTCTATATTTATTTCTAAATTGTTCATTTTTATTATCTTTTATAGCATTAATTAATTGATTAGTAAATTTTTCTGAAGTTACATATAATACATTTGAATTTGGATTATTTTTTATTACTTGATGTCCAATTGCATGCATTAAGTGCGTTTTTCCTAATCCAACATCTCCATATAAAAATAATGGATTATATGAAGTTCCTGGTGCTTCTGCAACTGCTAAAGAAGCAGCGTGTGCAAATCTATTGTTATTTCCAACTACAAATGTATCAAATGTGTATTTGGGATTTAAAGAATTATTTGAAACACCAATTTCATTGTCATTAAAACTTTTTTCTTCTAACTTAACATCTTCTTCTTCTGAATCAGGATCCTTATATTCTACTATGATTTTACAATCTTTATTTGTAATAAATTTGAATGTATTTGTTACTAAATCATAATATCTTGTTTCCACAGCATCTTTTTGAAAAGGTGAAGAAGCGATTAATATTATTTTATCATCAGTAAAATCTCTTATTTCTAATGATTTTATCCATGTTTCATAAGAAATATTTGTCATTTCATCTTTTAAAAGATCTTTTGCTTTAGTTAAAAGTTCATTTAGTTCATTTGACATTTCTTTCAATCCTTCCTAAAAAGTATAAGGGAATAAAGAATAACGTAACTTTTTTTCGTTATCCACAACAGTATCCACAACTGTTGATAACTTTGAAAAATATGTAAAAATACTGTAATACAAGTGTCAATATTTACAAAAAAAAATAAAAAATATTACTATTCCCTATTGTTTTTACATTATATATAAATAAAGTAACTTAGTCAATAATAAAGGACAAAAAACTTAAATAAATCTGTGTATAATGTGGATAATTTTGTGGATAAGTGTATAAAAAATATTAAAATTACATTTTATTACAAAATATTACAAATTTTATAAATGCTAGAATACCGTAATATTACAATAGAGAACAGATTTTTTCTTTTTACGACAATAAATAACATTTCTAGGGTGTGAATAATTTTTTATCCACTATGTGTATAAGTTTGTTTTTTATAAGTTTTAGATTGTAAATAATATATAATAAAATGTTGACAAATACTTATTTCCTATAGTATAATTGATATGCTTTTTAATTTTAGAGATAAATATTTATATATTTTTACAACAATATAATAGGAGGTGCATAAAAATGAAAATGACTTATCAACCAAAAACAAGACAAAGAAGTAAAGAACATGGTTTCATGAAAAGAATGAAAACTAGAGCAGGAAGAAATGTTTTAAAAGCAAGAAGAAGTAAAGGAAGAAAAAAATTATCAGCTTAAGTATATGGCCACATTAAGTGGTCTTTTTGCAATCTATAAAAAATAAAGAGTGGTAAGAAATGTTAAATACAGATACATTAAAAAAGAATTACGAATTTAAAAATGTTTTAACAAAAGGAAAATACTATAATGGAAATTATATTGATATTTATATAAAAAAAAATAATAAGAATTTCAATTATATAGGTATAGCAGTAAGCGTAAAAGTAGGAAAAGCTGTAAAAAGAAATAGAATAAAAAGATTAATTAGGGAAAATTATAGATTACTAGAGGATAAAATTTCTGTTGGGTATGATATAATTTTTTTATGGAAAAAAAATAAAAATATTTCTGAAGCTAATTTTTTTAATATTAAATATGATATAATTAAAACATTAAATAAAAGTAATTTATTAAAAAAAGATGAGGATTAATGAAAAAAATATTAATTTTTTTTATAAATATATATCAAAAACATATATCTTCTCTTATATCAAAAGAGGGAATACATTGTAAATTTTATCCTACATGTTCTGAATATACTAAACAAGCTATTATTAAATACGGTTCAGTAAAAGGAAGTTTCTTAGGGATAAAGAGAATTTTAAAATGTAATCCTTTTTCAAAGGGTGGATATGATCCATTAAAATAAAGGAGATAAAAATATGTCATTTTTAGCAAGTATATTTGGTACGATATTATATTTTATTTATAATATTGTAAATAATTATGGTTTTGCAATAATTTTATTTTCTGTATTATTGAAAATAGTGTTATTGCCATTATCTATAAAACAACAGAGGACAATGCAAAAAACTTCAAAAATTCAAGAACAAATGAAATCATTACAGTTTAAATATAAAAACGATCCAGAAAAATTAAATCAAGAGACAATGAAACTATATAAATCTGAAAATATGAGTCCTTTTAGTGGATGCTTAAGTGCAATACTTCAATTAGTCATATTGCTAGCAGTATTTTATATGGTAAAAAGTCCATTAACGTTTGTAAAAAATGTTTCTGAAGAAGATATAAATAATTATAAGAATGAACTTCAATCTGCAAATATAGAAATAAATCAAGCATATCCTGAGATTTCGATAATTCAACATAAAGGAAATGAAGATGAAAAAGTATATTTAAATATGGAATTTTTAGGTTTGGATTTAAATAAAGTTCCAATGCAAAATTTATCTGATCCTAAAGTTTATATTATTCCAATTTTATATATTTTATCTACATTTATTAGTACAAAAATATCAACAAATATGAATAAAAAAGATAAAGATAAAAAACTTCTAAATGATCATATAGAAGAATATGAAGGTGAAAGTAAAGAAGTTAAAAAAGAAGTACAAGAAGTAGACATGGTAGAACAAACTAATAAAAGTATGTCTTTGTTAATGCCTATAATGTCAATATCAATTTCTTTAGTAGCGCCATTAGGACTAGCTTTATATTGGTTAACTAGCAATGTACTAATGATATTAGAGAGATTTTTTATAAGTAAATATCTTAAATCTAAGGAGGAAAAAGAAAATGCCAAATAGTATATTTGCAGAAGGAAGAACTACAAACGAAGCTATAGAAAATGGATTAAAACAACTTAATGCAAAAAGAGAAGATGTAATTATTAATGTAATAGGTAATGAAGAGAAAAGAAGTTTTTTTAGTATTTTAGAACCAACAAAAATAAAAGTAGAATTAACATTAAAAGAACCTGTAAAAATTAAAAAGGCTAATATTACAGACGAAGAATTAAATGAAGTATTAGAAACAATGAAAAAGTTTTCAAATGACTTTTTTAATCAATTAAAAATAAATAATTTAAGTATAAATGTTGAAGAAAAAGGAAAAAGAATATATATTTCTGTAACTGGAGACGATATTAATTATTTAATAGGATATAGGGGAGAAACACTTAATTATTTACAATTAATTTTTTCAAATGTTGCTAATAAAAGTCTTAAACATAAATGTAGTGTAATATTAGATATTGAAAATTATAGAGAAAAGAGAAAAGTTGTATTAGAGGAATTAGCAGAAAAAATATCAAAAACAGTAGTAAAAAATAGGAAGAAAATAGAATTAGAACCAATGTCTGCTTATGAAAGAAAAATAATACACACAAAATTACAAAATAATTCAAAGGTGAAAACTTATAGTGTTGGGGAAGAGCCAAACAGAAGAATAATAGTAGATTTAAAATAATTTAATAAAGATAAAACAGAAGTCAAAGTTCTGGGTAATAAATAAGAAAAAATAATTGGAATTTTAATTCCAAAATCTTAAATATTTCCAAGCTTTGACTTTTAAATTTAAATAAATTAAATAAATAAATTAAATAATTAAAAAATTAATTAAATTAAATAAAATAAATTAAATAAAATAAATTAAATAAAATAAATAAATAAAATAAATAAAATAAATAATTAAATTAAATAATTAAATAATTAAATAATTAAAATAAATAAATAATTAATTTAATAAATAAAAAGAAAAGAGGGATAAAAATGAGTACAATAGCTGCAATATCGACAGCCCCAGGGATTGGTGGAATTGGAATAATTAGATTAAGTGGGGAAGATACTTTTAAAATAATAGAAAAAATATTTATTCCAAAAAATAAAAATAAAGAAATAAAAGGATATACATTTAAATATGGACATATTATTAATCCAAAAACAAATGAGATATTAGACGAAGTATTAGTTTCTTATTTTATAAAACCAAATAGTTATACAACAGAAAATATGTGTGAAATTAATTCTCATGGTGGAAATATTGTTATGGAAAATATTTTAGAAGTATGTTTAGAAAATGGTGCAGAATTAGCAGAGCCAGGAGAATTCACAAAAAGAGCTTTTTTAAATGGTAGAATTGATTTATCTCAAGCTGAATCTATAATAGATATTATAAATAGTAAAACTCAAAAAGAATCAAAAGCTTCTTTAAAACAATTAGAAGGCTTTTTATCTCAAAAAATAACTAATATACGTAAGAAAATAATGGATATAATGGTAGATGTTGAGGCAGATATAGATTATCCAGAATATGATATAGAAGAAGTTACAGAAAAGAAAGCAGAAGATATGCTAAAAGATGTAAAGAATGATTTGTTAGAACTAAAAAATACTTTTGATAATGGAAAGATTATAAAAGATGGTATAAAAATAGCTATAGTTGGAAAACCAAATGCAGGTAAATCATCATTATTAAATGCTTTATTAAGAGAAGATAGAGCCATTGTAAGCCAATATAAAGGTACAACAAGAGATAGTATAGAAGAATTGATGAATATAGACGGAATCCCAATAAAAATAATAGATACAGCAGGAATAAGAGAAGCTGATGATGAAGTAGAGAAAATTGGAATACAAAGGGCTAAGGAGATAGCTAATGACGCAGATTTGCTAATTGCTATTTTTGATATAAGTGATAAAATAGATAATGAAGATTTAGGCATTATAGACCTTATAAAAGACAAAAAAGCTATAATTGTATTAAATAAGATTGACTTAGTACAAGATAACGTAAAGATAGATGAGAGAATCACTAGATTAGGTAAAGATATAATAAAAATTTCAGCTTTAAATAAAGAAGGTATTGATCAGATAAATAAAACTATTTCTAAAATCTTTAAAATAAATGAGATAAATATAGATAATGAAGTTATAGTAACTAATACGAGACATAAGAACCTAATAAATAAGGCTATAAAATCAACTGAGAATGCTCAAATAAGCTTAAAAAACAAAATGCCAATGGATATTGTGGCTATCGATATAAAAGACATTTTGGAGAGTTTAGGAGAGATAACCGGAGAGGACGTTTCAGAGAATATAATTAATGAAATTTTTTCCAAATTTTGCCTGGGAAAATAAAAAATGTAAACTAGCAAATTCGATGTAAGAACAAAAAACGAACATAAACCTATAAGTTAAGATGACTGTAGGCAAACAGAGATTTTTTGAAATTGACTTAAAGTCAATAAAATAACTTTGTGAAAATTATGTGAAAGCGAATTTTAACTTAAAAATTCAATAAAAAATCAAACAAAATATATATAAAAAAATAAAATAAAACAATTTTGATTGTTCCATAAAAAACGAAAAATTGGAGGTAAAAAATGAAATACGATGCAGGAAATTATGATGTTGCTGTAATTGGAGCTGGACATGCTGGGTGTGAAGCAGCGTTAGCAGCAGCAAGAATGGGAATGAAAACAGTAATATTTTCAATTAGCCTAGAGGCTGTTGCAAATATGCCTTGTAACCCTCATATAGGAGGAAGCTCTAAAGGACATTTGGTAAGAGAGATAGATGCTCTTGGTGGGGAGATGGCAAAAAATATAGACAAAACTTTAATTCAAATAAAAATGTTAAATACATCAAAGGGACCAGCAGTTCATTCATTAAGAGCACAAGCTGATAGGAAAAGATATCAAATGGAAATGAAACATACTATAGAGAAACAAGAAAATCTTAATATAAAACAAGCAGAAATAACAAAAATAAATATTAAAGATAATGCGGTAGAAAGCATTGAAACAAGTGTAGGTGCAGTATATAATGTAAAAACTGTAATTTTAGCTACAGGAACTTATCTTAAAGGAAAAATATTTATGGGTGAGTATTCACAAGAAAGCGGACCTGATGGAGTATTTGCAGCAAATGAATTATCAGATTGTTTAAAAGAGCTAGGAATTAAAATAGTAAGATTTAAAACAGGTACTCCAGCGAGAATAAATAAAAAGACAATAGATTTTTCAAAGATGGAAATACAAGAAGGAGATACAAATATAATTCCATTTTCATTCATGGATAAAGCTCCAACAATAGAGCAAGTACCTTGTTATTTAACATATACTAATGCAAAGACACACGAAATAATAAGAAAGAACTTAAATAGATCTCCATTGTTCTCCGGAGAAATTTCAGGAACAGGGCCAAGATATTGTCCATCAATAGAAGATAAGGTAGTTAGATTTGCAGATAAAGAAAGACACCAAATCTTTGTTGAACCAGTAGGGTTAGATACTGATGAAATGTATATACAAGGAATGAGTTCATCTTTGCCAGAAGATGTACAAATCGCAATGTATAGAACTATTCCTGGATTGGAACATGCAGAATTTACAAGGTCAGCATATGCAATAGAATATGATTGTATAGATCCATTAGAATTACAATTAAGTTTGGAACATAAGAAATATAAAGGATTATTCTTTGCTGGCCAGATAAATGGAACTTCAGGATATGAAGAAGCTGCTTGCCAAGGTCTTATAGCAGGAATAAATGCTTCACGAGAAATACAAGAAAAAGAACCTGTTATTTTACATAGATATGATGGATATATCGGAGTATTGATTGATGATATAGTTACAAAAGGAACAAATGAACCATATAGAATGATGACTTCTAGAGCAGAATACAGATTATTACTAAGACAAGATAATGCAGATTTGAGATTAACTGATATTGGTTATGAAGTGGGGCTTATATCAGAAGAAAGATATAAGAAATTTAAAGAGAAAAAGGAAGATATAACGAAAGAAAAAGAAAGAATATATAATAAAACCATAAAACCTACAGAAAAAGTAAATAAATTACTTGAAGAACACAATTCTTCAAAAATTAGTAATGGCATAAAACTAGCTGAATTACTACGAAGAACAGAATTAACATATGAAGATTTAAAAGAAATTGATGAAGATAGACCAGGATTAAGTGAGCAAGTAAAAGAAGAAGTAGAAATACAAATAAAATATGAAGGATATATAAAATTACAAAATGCGCAGGTAGAAAAAGCAAAAAAATTGGAAAATAAATTATTACCAGATGATATAAACTATGAAGCTATAGGTGGAATTAGACTAGAAGCAAGACAAAAACTATCAAAATTAAGGCCAAGATCTGTAGGGCAAGCATCTAGAATATCAGGGGTTTCACCTGCTGATATATCAGTAATATTAATATACTTGGAACAATTAAAAAGAAATAATAAAGGAGAATAATATGCAAATAGATGAATTTTCATATGAAATGAAAGATAAAATGAAAAGAATAAATATAGATATAACTGATAAACAAGTGAAAAAATTCTTTTCATATATGAATTTATTAATAGAATGGAATAAAAAAATAAATTTAACAACAATTATCGAGCCTAAAGAGATAATAATAAAGCATTTTGTTGATTGCGGAACAATATTAAAATATTTAAAAGACGGTGAAAATATTATAGACATAGGCACTGGAGCAGGTTTCCCAGGTATACCAATCAAAATATTAAATGAAAATTTGAATGTAACTTTAGTAGATTCTTTAAATAAGAGAATTACCTTTTTAAATGAAGTATGTATAGCTTTAGATTTAGAAAATATTGAGTTAATACATTCTAGAGCAGAAGATTTGGCAAAAAATAAGTCATATAGAGAAAATTTTGATAAATCTGTTTCAAGAGCAGTTGCTAATTTAACCACTTTAGCAGAATATGACTTGCCATTTATTAAAAAAGGCGGTCAAATGATTGCTATGAAGGGGTTTGAGATAGAAAAAGAATTACAGAATGCCGAAAAAGCAATTAACATTTTAGGTGGTAAAATAATAGAAGTAAATAAATTTACTTTAATAGATACAGATAATAAAAGAAGTATAGTTCTCATAGATAAGGTAAAACCTACACCAAAGCAGTTTCCAAGAAAAGCGGGAAAACCATTAAAAGAACCAATAAAATAATGCAAAAAAATAAAAAAATATTGATAATTTTCATTGACATATTAACCATATTTTTATATGATTAATATGTTAATTTTTTTATTATATACATACAAATGCAAAGCTTAAGAAACAGCTCAAATGCTTGATATTTAGCTATTTATGACTAAATTTGTAATAAAAATTAATTTTTAATATTAAGCAAGGGGGAATAATTTTGGGAAAAATAATATCAGTAGCAAATCAAAAAGGTGGAGTTGGAAAAACAACTACGACAGTAAATTTAAGTGCAGGATTGGCTAATAGAGGTAAAAAAGTACTAATTATAGATGCTGATCCACAAGGAAATGCAACTAGTGCTGTAGGAGTAGACAAGGAATGTGAATTATCAACATATGATGTATTGGTAAACGAAGTAGATATGAATGAGGTTATCCAATCTACAAGTACGAAAAAACTAAATATTTGCCCTTCAAATATTAATTTGGCAGGAGCTGAAGTTCAGCTTGTATCAATGGTTTCAAGGGAATTGAGATTAAAAGAGCAACTTGATAAAATAAAAGAAAACTACGATTATATTTTTATAGATTGTCCACCATCATTAGGATTAATTACTTTAAATGCTTTTACAGCGTCTGATAGTGTATTAATTCCTGTTCAATGTGAATATTTTGCTTTAGAAGGATTAGGACAATTAATGAATACGATTAATATAGTAAAAAAACATTTAAATAAAGAGATTTACATAGAAGGAGCGGTTCTTACAATGTATGATTTAAGAACTAATTTGGCAAATCAAGTTGTAAAAGAAGTTAAGAGATATTTTGAAAATAAAGTGTATAAAACAGTTATACCAAGAAATGTTAAACTTAGTGAAGCTCCAAGCTATGGAATGCCAATTATAACATATGACCCTAAATCTAAAGGAGCAAAGGCTTACGATAAACTGGCAAAAGAGTTTATAAAAAGAGCATCTGAAGGAAAATAAATAAAATGATGAAAGGATGATGATATAAATGGCTAAGAAAACCGGATTAGGAAAGGGCTTAGATGCCTTATTTGCAAGCACTATAGAGGAAGAGAAGAAAGAGGAAGAAATTCAAGCAGGCGAAAAAATCCATAAGTTAAAACTTATCGAGATTGAGCCAAATAGAAACCAACCAAGAAAGAAATTTGATGAAGAAGCTCTAGAAGAGCTTGCTAATTCTATTAAAGAATATGGATTGTTACAACCAATAATTGTTACAAAGAAGGATGATTATTATGAAATCGTTGCTGGAGAAAGAAGATGGAGAGCTTGTAAAAAGGCTGGATTGACAGAGATACCAGCGATTATAAGAGATGACGATGAAAGAAGAAATAAAGAAATAGCTTTAATAGAAAATATACAAAGAGAAGACTTAAATCCTATTGAAAAAGCAATGGGAATAAAAAGTTTAATGGATGATTATGGTTTGACACAACAGAAAGTGGCTGATATTTTAGGAAAAGCAAGAAGTAGTATTGCTAATAGTGTTAGAATTTTAAATTTAGATGAAAGAGTTATTCAGTTAGCGCTAGAAGGAAAACTAACAGAAGGACATTGTAAATCAATATTAGCAGTTCCAGATAAGGATAAGCAATATGCAATGGCACTATATATTATAGAATCAGGTGATAGTGTTAGAGAAGCAGAAAAGAAGATGGCTAGAAATAAGACTAAGACTAATAAAGATAGAAAATATGAGCCAATTTATAGAGATATAGAGACATCATTTAGAGATTTTTTCGGAACTAAGGTTAAACTTGATGCTGGAAAAAGAAAAGGAAAGATTATAATAGAATACAGCAATAATGATGATTTAGAGAGAATTTTAGAATTAATTAAAAAATAAAGAGAGGAAATATATGGAAAATATTGTTAATACATTGAATAATAGTTATGTAATTTTAGGAATAGTTGTAGTAAACATAATATTGATTATATTATATATATCTAGCAATGTAAAATTAAGAAGATTGAATAAAGAATATCGTAACTTCATGAAGAAAATAGGAAAGGGAGAAGATATTGACGAAAACCTAAAAGTATACATAAAGAAAGTTGAAAAGGTTGAAAAAGAAAACAAAGAAATAATACAATATTGTGAAGATTTAAATAAAGAATTAGCTAAAACTATTAGAAAAGTAGGAATTGTAAGATATAATGCTTTCAAGGATACTGGAAGTGATTTAAGTTTTGCTCTTGCATTGTTAAACGATAATAATGATGGAGTAGTTTTAAACGGTATATATTCAAGAGAAATGTCAAATATATATGCAAAGCCTATAAAAGCAGGTAAGTCAAAATATACAATATCTGAACAGGAACAAGAAGCAATAGATAAAGCAATAGAATCAAATGGATATAATGTAATCGAATAGAATAAAGTAAGAAAACAGTTGTTGAAGATGAATTTAATAACTGTTTTTTTATTGAATATACAAGCTTAAAATTAAATGATAGGAACATTTATAAATATAGTGTAAAATAAAGCATATTTTTAAATAAAAAGGACAAAATTATATTGACAATGAATTAAGATTATGCTAATATATATATTGTCGTGAGACACGGAGAGGTGGTCGAGTTGGTTTATGGCACCAGTCTTGAAAATTGGCGTAGG
>OGDF01001489.1_pt1 | contig 34421 bp, 29 predicted proteins | sample 1570141 | NCBI WGS metagenome assembly OGDF01 (sample SAMEA4370581, study PRJEB24528) | human gut metagenome
GAAGCCCTATGGGCGTATTTGAAAAACCACCAGCTAAGCTGGTGGATATTTATTTATATATTTTTATTAATTTTATATTATATATCCAATATTTCAAAATTTAAAAAGAAAAAATTTTTTCATTATATCAAGATATTAATAAAATTTAATGTTTTATTATTAATAATTATTTCATCATTAATTTCTAATATTATAATCAAATTTCAAACCAAAAAATATCAAAATTTATATCATGATGGAGAAGAGTTAAAAATACAAGTACAAATAATAGACAATAAAAAAGAAAAACAATATTATAATAGATATAAAATCAAAGTTTTATCATCAAAGTACAAAAATACATATTTATATATGACAACAAAGAAAAATTTAGAATATGGAGAAATCTTAGAAATACAAGGAAATTTTTCTGAACCATCAGAGGCGAGAAATTATAAAGGTTTTAATTACAAAGAATATTTAAAAACATTAAAAATATATGGAACTATAAGAGTTGAGCTGGTAAAGAAAATAAATATTCATAAAGGAATATTATATTATACCAATAAACTACATTTGAAAATAAAAGATAATTTAGAAAAAACATATAATTCAAATTCAATGCCAATAGTTTTAGGAGTATTATTAGGTGATACAAGTGAAATAGATGAAGAGACAAGAGAAGATTTTTCACAAAGCAGTATATCACATGTACTGGCTGTATCTGGATTACATGTGTCATATATTATTTATCTATCAGAAAAAAGTACTCAAGGCATATTTGGGCAAAGAAAAAGCAGAATTATAGAAATACTAATTTTATTTATATATATGGCGATAACGGGATTTAGCATTTCAGTTATAAGATCTGTAATAATGGCAACATTAATGTGTACAGCATTTCTAGTATATAGAAAAAGTGATACATTAAATAACATTTCAATATCAGCTATTGTAATATTATTTATGAATCCATATAATTTATTTAGTACAAGCTTTCAATTTACATATGCAGGAACAATAGGGGTTGTATTTTTTAGAACAATAGTAGAAGATTTTATAATGAATATAAAAATAAAATCACCATGCTTAAAAGAAAAATATACTAATTTTTGTATAAAACATAATTCATTTGTAGAAGAAATTGCTGTAGCAATATCAGCACAATTTATGACTATGCCAATAATAATTACCAAATACAATTTTATAAGTTTATCATTTATAGTAACCAATATACTTGTAGGAATTATTATAGGACCATTAGTTATAGGAGGAATAATACAAATATTAGTTACATTTTTATCATTAAAAATAGGAACAGAAATTGCTAAAGTAGTACAAATTCCAATAACAGCATTATCATTAATTTCAAAGATAGGAACAAAATTTCCAATAACAAATTTTAATGTAATAACTCCAGATACATGGCAAATTATAATTTACTATTTTATCATATATATTATTTATTACAGACATAAAATAAAAAAGATTCAAAAATATAGTTTTAATCAAAAAATAATTTTAAAGATTTCAAAATATGTTTATTCAAAGAGAAAAATAATAATAAGAGTATTCATTATTATATTAATTAGTTCAATTATAATAAAAAAAATTCCGGGAGATTTAAAGATCTACTTTGTAGATGTTGGGCAGGGAGATTGTTGTCTTATAGAAACACCAAAACATCAGAAAATATTAATAGATGGAGGAGGTCAAAAAAACTTTGACATTGGAAAAAATACATTATTACCATATTTATTTAATAGAAAGATTCTTGAAATAGATTATTGTATAATAAGCCATTTTGATCAAGATCATTGTGGAGGAATTTTATATATTTTAGAACAGATAAAAGTAAAAAATGTAATAATAGGGAAACAATATGAAGATTCAACTAATTATAATAAATTTAAAGAAATAGTAAAAAAACAAAATCTAAATGTAAAAATAGTAGAAGCAGGAATGAGAATAAATATAGAAAAAAATTTGTATTTTGATGTGTTATGGCCAGATTCTCAAAAAATGATATCTGACAATGCAATTAATAACAATTCATTAGTATGTAAATTAAATTATAATAAATTTTCAATGCTATTTACAGGAGATATAGAAGAAATAGCAGAAAAAGAGATTGTTTTAAAATATGAAAATAATACATCAATATTAAAATCAACAATATTAAAAACAGCACATCATGGTTCAAAAACATCATCAATAGAAAAAATACTAGATGTAGTAAAACCACAATATGCATTTATAGGTGTGGGAGAAAACAATACATTTGGACACCCATCAAATATTACTATTGAAAATTTAGAAAAAAGAAAAATTAAAATTTATAGAACAGATAAAATGGGAGAAATTTGCATAAAAATTACCAAAAAGGCAATAATAAAAATAAATACAAAGCTTAATACAAGCTAGAATGAGAAGGGATTGCCATGAAAAAACAATATATTATTGCAATATGTATAATTGCATTTTTCACCAGCTTAATTATAACGATGAATATTGTAAAAGAAAATAAATTACAAAATACAAAAAAAGAAGCAAAAATTTCAGAAAAAGTAGAAGATGAATGTACAGAAGAATATACTAAAGAAACCAAAATAGAAGAAGTAGTTGCAACAAAGGAAAAAGTATCAGCAAATTCACAATTAATAATAAAAAAATATTTCAAACAATGTGACCATACAATAAATGAATATGTAGAAATGCCACAAGAACTTGTAAATTTAACAAAAGAAGAAGTACAGAATAAGTATAATGATTGGAAAGTAATTGGATTTGAGCCCAATAAAGTAACTTTATATAAAGAATTTGATGATATGTGTGGAGAGCATTTTAAATTAAAAGTAAAAGAAGGAAAAATAGTTATATACCAAATAAATAAAGAAGGAAATCAATCAATATATGAAAAAACAAATATTTCAAGTGAATACTTAACTCAGACAGATTTGATAAGTATAGAAAATGGTGGATTAGATGTTTATGGAAAAGAAGAATTGAATAAAATAATTGAAGACTTTGAATAAAAAAATTCCTCAGTTTAACTGAGGAATTTATATTGGTAGCGAAGGGTGGATTCGAACCGCCGACCTGTCGGGTATGAACCGAATGCTCTAGCCAACTGAGCTACTTCGCCATGAACAAAAATATTATACTTATTTTTTTATAATTTGTCAAGTAGTAATTTTAGTTTTTTTGGAGGCGAGTATCGGATTCGGACCGATGATCACGGTTTTGCAGACCATTGCCTTACCACTTGGCTAACTCGCCATAATAAAATTATAAAAAAATAATATTTAATAATAAAATGGAGCAGGTAACGAGAATCGGACTCGTGACTAAACCTTGGCAAGGTCTCGTTTTACCACTAAACTATACCTGCAATTATTAAATATTTTAAGATTAAGTATTATCATATATAGGAGATGATTTCTTAATCAAGCTATTTAATAATAACAAAAGATTTCTGTTTTGTCAATAGAATTATTTGAAGTTTTTATAAATCTATAAAACTTGTAATCGAATATTGCAAAATATAAACTTTTGAAAGCTATAAAATTTTATTTATTAAAAATAATAGATTCTAGGCAATAAGGATAATTTTTAATAAGATTTTTAAAAAAATCTTTATAAGTCATTTTAGAAATAGAGTTTCCATTCTTTATATTTAATGTAATAATATTCTTGTCATCTATATTAACAGCTAAAGTTCCAATAGAAGAATCTTTTTCTAAAGGTGCTGTTAAAGTATAATTACAATATATATATATGCTTAAATTTTGAATTTGATTACTAGATAAAGGTAAATATTCATAATTTAAATTTTCTAAATATGGAGAAATATCATTTGAAGAGCCTTTCGAAACATAAAAACTATTTGAATTACACAAAATCCAGTTCTGGAATTCATTTTCGATTTTCTCTTTAATATTATAAGGAAAAAAAGTTTTAAAAGCATATTCAATAAGTTCAATACTATCACGAGTTCTATCCTTTTTTGTATCAGCACCAAGTACAATACATATTAAATCCATATTATTTCTTTTTACAGCAGTAACTAGGCAACGATTAGCGCCATTCGTAAATCCTGTTTTTACACCATAAACCCCATCTAAGTATCCAAGCAATTCATTTGTATTATTTAATGTTTTAGAATAAGTATTTATTGTAATAGTTTGAGACTTTGTGCCAACATATTTTCTAAAAATATCATTTTTTAAAGCATAATTAGTTAAAAGAGCTAATTCATAAGCAGTAGTATAATGTTCTTCATTATCAAGACCATGAGGAGTAACAAAATGACTTGAATTTAAACCAATTTCGCAAGCTTTTTGATTCATTAATATAGCAAAATTTTCAACACTTCCACTAATGTGTTCAGCAAGTGCAACTGCTGCATCATTACCAGAACATAGCATTAAACCATAAAGTAAATCAGCAACTGAAATTTTATCATCTTTATGAAGACCTAGACGAGAACCACCTGTTCCAGCAGACTTAGAAGAAATTGTTACAATATCACTTAAAGTCGAATTTTCGATAGTAATGATTGCTGTTAGAATTTTTGTTGTAGAAGCCATCTTTCTTTTCTCATTTTCATTTTTCCCATATAAAATCATTCCAGAATTTCTATCATAAACAATAGCAGCTCTTGAATTTATAGAAGGAATTGTATCTTGAGGAGAAATAGTTTCAATAGAAGAATCTATTTCCAAATCTATATCATCAGCATAAACAATTCCAGAAAGAAGAAATACCAAAATTAAAAATAAAATAAATAGTTTGTTAGTTTTCAATTTAAAAACCTCCAATAAAGAATATGAAAAAAAAAAAAACTTAGAACATCAAAAGGGTTGAAAAATAAAATAATTCGTGGTAATATTATAAAAGTTAAAAACTGAAAGGAATTGATAAAAGAATGAGCATTTTTAATAAAATATTTAAGAGCTATAGTGAAAAAGAAGTAAAGAGAATTATGCCAATAGTTGACAAAATAAATTCATTAGAAGATGAAATATCAAAATTAACAGACGAAGAACTAAAAAATAAAACAAATGAATTTAAAGAACAATTAGATAATGGAAAAACATTAGATGATATATTACCAGAAGCCTTTGCAGTAGTAAGAGAAGCATCAAAAAGAGTATTAGGAATGAGACATTTTGATGTACAATTAATAGGTGGTATTATTTTACATCAAGGTAGAATTGCTGAAATGAAAACAGGTGAAGGAAAAACACTTGTTGCAACATTACCAGTATATTTAAATGCACTAACAGGAAGAGGAGTTCATGTAATAACAGTAAATGATTATTTAGCTAAAAGAGATAGTGAATGGATGGGAAAACTATATAAATTCATGGGACTATCTGTTGGATTAGTTATTGCAGGAATGGATCCAAAAGCAAAGCAAAAAGCTTATGCTTGTGATATTACATATGGTACAAACAATGAATTTGGATTTGATTATCTAAGAGATAACATGGTTATATATAAAGAACAATTAGTTCAAAGAGATTTAGCATATGCTATCGTAGATGAGATTGATAGTATATTAATAGATGAAGCAAGAACACCACTTATCATTTCAGGAAGAGCAAATCAATCATCAGATTTATATAAAAAAGCAAATGATTTTGTAAAAAGATTAACACCAAAAGTAATTGTAGAAGAAGATGTAAAAGATGAAGCACAAGCAGAAGATAATGAAAATTATGATTATATAGTTGATTTAAAAGCAAAATCTGCATCATTAACACAAAAGGGAATTAAGAAAGCAGAAGAAGCATTCCATTTAGAGAACTTTAATGATATAGAAAATTCAACACTTGTTCACCATGTAAATCAAGCATTAAGAGCACATGGAGTAATGAAAAAAGATATTGATTATATCGTAAAAGATGGAGAAGTCTTAATTGTAGATGAATTTACAGGACGTATTATGTATGGAAGAAGATATAATAATGGATTACATCAAGCAATTGAAGCAAAAGAAGGTGTAAAAATTGCAGATGAGTCAAAAACACTTGCAACAATCACATTCCAAAACTATTTTAGAATGTATGATAAATTGTCAGGTATGACAGGTACTGCAATGACAGAAGAGGCAGAGTTTGAAGAAATTTATAATTTAGATGTAATTTCAATTCCAACAAATAAGCCAATGATAAGAAAAGATTTAAATGATGCAATTTATAAAAATGAAAAAGCAAAATTTAATGCAATATTACAAAGTGTAAAAGAAAGTCATGAAAAAGGACAACCAGTATTAATTGGTACAGTTTCAATAGAAAAATCTGAAAAATTAAGCAACATATTGAAAAAAGAAGGAATTAAGCATGAAGTATTAAACGCAAAATATCATGAAAAAGAAGCCGAAATAATAGCACAAGCAGGAAAATTTGGAGCAGTAACAATTGCAACAAACATGGCAGGACGTGGTACTGATATTATGCTTGGAGGAAATAGTGAATATCTTGCAAAACAAGAAATGAGAAAAAATAAAGTCCCAGAAAACTTAATTGAAGAATCAAATACATATTATGAAACAGATGACCAAGAAATATTAAGAGCTAGAGAAAAATTCAATGAGTTAGAAAAAAAATATGATGAAGAAATCAAAGAAGAAAAAGAAAAAGTTCTAGCAGTAGGTGGTCTAAAAATAATAGGAACAGAAAGACATGAATCAAGAAGAATTGATAATCAGTTAAGAGGACGTAGTGGACGTCAAGGAGATCCAGGAGAGTCAAAATTCTATATAGGATTAGATGATGACTTAATGAAAATCTTTGGTGGAGACATGATTACAAAAGTATATAATGCAGTAGGAATGGATGAAAGTATTCCAATCGAAAACAAAATCATCAGTAATGCAGTAGAATCAGCTCAAAAGAAAGTTGAAGGAAGAAACTTTAGTATCAGAAAGAATGTATTAAAATATGATGATGTAATGAATGCACAAAGAGAAATCATATATAAACAAAGAAGACAAGTTCTTGATGGTGAAAACTTAAAAGATAACATTTTAAATATGATAAAATCTTTAGCAGAAGAAGTTGTAATTTCACAATTTGCAGGTGATAATGATGTAAATCAAGAAGCATTAAATACAAATATAAAAAATATATTTGGTGTAGATATTAGTGATTTCGTAAAGGAAAATGCAAAAGATTCAAACAAAATAATAGAAAAATTACAAGAAGTTGTATTATCAGAATATGACAAGAAAGAAGCAGAAATTGGTTCAGAAGAATTGAGAGAACTAGAAAGAGTTGTAATGCTTAAAGTAGTTGATCAAAAATGGATGGATCACATTGATGCAATGGATGAGTTAAAAGATGGTATTGGTTTAAGAGCTTATGGACAACAAGATCCTGTTGTAAAATATAGAATAGAGGGTATGGATATGTTTGATGAAATGGTATTAGATATCAAACATGATGTTGTTCAAATGATGATGAATCTTCGTAAACAAGATGAAGTAAAACGTGAGGAAACAGCTAAAATAACTGGTGCAGCTTTACAAGCATTAAATAGCTTGGATAATGGTGAAAAAATGAAAGTTGAAGAACACAAACCAGTTGTTAATGATGGTCCTAAAGTTGGACGTAATGATCCATGTCCATGTGGTTCGGGTTTGAAGTACAAAAACTGTCACGGGAAGAATGCTTAAATGCTGAATTACAGACGATTTTATAAACTCAAAAATTGATAAAATCAGTTCGTTTTGTCAACAAAAATAAAATTATGCGAACAAAATTGGCTGAAAATAAAGAAATGTAGACATTGAAAATATGTTGACATTTCTTTTTTTATATGTAAAAATATAAAAAAGAATGGAGGTAAAAAATGGTAAATATACGAAAACGTGGAAAAGTATATCAATATCAATTTGAGATAGCCAAAGTGGAAGGAAAACGCAAGTATATTAGTAAATCTGGATTTAAAACTAAAAATGAAGCATTAATGGCAGGAATGAAAGCGTATGATGAATATATAAATGGTGGAGTAACAAAAGACTCTCAAATGTCTTATGCAGATTATTTAGATTATTGGATGAAAGAATACTTTGAAATAAATTTTAAGTATTCCACGGCAAAAAGATATAAAGAAACATTTAAAGTTCTAAAAGAAGAAATAGGAAAATATAAATTAAGTTTTATTACACCATATTTGTTAAATCAATCACTATTGAAAATTGCACAAAAATGTAAAACTAAAGAAGGAGTTAGAAATTATCAAAAAGTAATTAAAAGCTCTTTTAGAGATGCAACAAATTATTTTGGATTTTTAAAATATAATCCAGCAGTTGAATTACAAATTCCAAAAGTAATATTGTTTGAACCCAAAAAAACAGAGTAAAACATATTTATTCTCAAGAAGAAATTGATAAAATTTTATTAAGATTTAAAAATAATGATACTTTTATATGTGCTTTTTTAATGGCTTGTTATACAGGAATGAGAACAGGAGAAGTATTTGCACTAACATGGAATGATATTGATTTAGAAAATAGAGTTATTAAAATAAACAAAACAGTATATTGTAAAAAGAAAGTTGATAAAGGGAGATGGTTTCTGGGGACAACAAAAACGACAGGAAGTTGTAGAGAGGTTTTGATATCAGAAACTTTATATAAAATAATATGCAAATATAAAGAAAAACAAAAACTTTTAAAAAAGAAATATGGAAGAAAATATAAAAAATATGAACTGGAACCTATTAAAAATGAGTATGGAAAAATAAATGAATATAAAATTGTTGAAGGTAAATATAAAAATTTAAAAAGTGTAGAAATGGTATTTACAAAAAATAATGGATTATATGTAGGAACAGATATTATAAAATATCCTTTTAAAATAATACATAATGAACTTAGAATAAAGAATTGTAGATTTTATGATTTAAGAGGAAGTTATGCAACTAAGATTCTACGAAATGGAGCAAAAATTAGAGATGTTGCAGATATTTTAGGTCATAGTAGAATAGAAACAACTGAAAATTATTATATATCAAGCTCAGATGAAACAAGAAAAGAAGCAAATGATATGTTAGAAGAAATTATGAAATCTGATGTAATAGATGAGATTATGAATTATTGAATTAAAAAATGATTTGTAATAAATGATTGCAATATATTGTTTCTATTGTTATAATAAAAAAGAAAAGAGGGGGAAAGTAAAGTGAAAGATACAATAATATATTTAGTTAGACATGCTGAAACTGTTGACGAAAATGGTATTAGAAATACAAATGAAGATTCTCAAATGATTAATGAAAAAGAAATCTTGTCAGTAGAAGGAGAGGAACAAGCAAAAAAATTAAGTAAAAATAATGAATTGAAAAATTTAGATATTATTTGGTCAAGCAGTTATACTAGAGCTAAGGCTACAGCAAAATATATTGCATATGAAAATAATTTAATTTTTAATTTAGATAATAACTTAAGTGAAAGAAAACTAGGAAATTTAAAAGAATTAGGAGAATTTATGAAGGATAAAAAAACAAGAGATCCTTCACAAGAACAATTATTAGATAGAACATTTAGAACATCTGATGGAGAAAGTGCAGAGCAAACTAGAGAAAGAATGAATATTTTTTTTGATAAAATACTTAAAGAATATGAAGGAAAAAGAATTGCAGTAATTAGCCATGGAGGTTCAATAAAATTCTTTTTGTTAAATTGGTGTAAGGTAAATGAAAATGTTAAACTTGTTTACAAAGATGATTTAATATTAAATATAAAATCACCATGTTTATTAAAATTGACTTTTAGAAAAAATGAATTGATTAACTTAGAACAAATAGATTAGTAGAAAGCCATAAAATGGATTTTAGTTTAAGATCGTTTTATGGCTTTCAATTAAAAATAATGTAAATACATATTTTTAGCTGAATTTTAATGGTTAATTATAAAAATCCATTTGACAGAATTTACATAAAATGGTATAATTTTGTTGGAAATGGAGGTATTTTTATATGATAAAAAATATAGGCTGGACATTAGGAAATGACTGTCCATGTAAATGTAAACATTGTTATTCTTTTTCAGTTAGACAGAAAGGAAAAAATTTAACGAAAGAAATAGTTGATAAGGTTATAGAACAAATTGAAAAATTAAATGTTGAAACAGTTAATTTAGGCGGTAATGAACCAATTTTTACTAATGGTTTGGATGTTAAAAAAAGTATGCTACCATATATATTAAAAGAGCTAAATAAAAGAAATATAAAGGTAGGTATAACAACTGCTGGAATAAGCCTTATTGCATTAAAAAATACATATCCAGAATGCTTAGAATTATTAAATGATGTAGATATTAGCTTTGATTCACCTTTCGAAAAAGAACATAATGAAAATAGAGGTGGAGATGTTTATAAATATGCTATTCAAGCATTAGAAATTTGTAAAGAATACAATATTGAATCAGGAATTATAATGTGTGCAATGAACTGGAACTTTACAAAAGACAGAATAGATGCATTATTAGAAATAGCCAAAAAATATGATTCTAATATAAGATTTAATTTACTTAAACCAATACAATTACAACATTTTAAACTTGTACCTTCAAAAGAACAAGTGTTAGAAAATTATAAATATTTATTTGAAAAATGTGATACTGTTGAATTAAGTGAACCAACATTATCAGGACTAAAGCAAAATAATAAAGTTAAAGGATGTGCTTGTGGAATCTATTCAATGAGAATAAATTCTATAACGCCAGATGGAAAAATACCTGTATCTCCATGTGTATATATGCATGACTATAGAGTTGGTGATTTATTAAAAGATGATATATTTGATATTATAAATTCAGAGCAATTTAAAGCTTTTAAAACTAGAAAAGAAAATTATAAAAATATTGAAGGTTGTAAAGATTGCGACAAAGCTGAAATATGTAGAGGTGGTTGCTTTGCAATGGCATATACATATAAAAAATGTGAAACAGGTGAAAAAGATTTATACGCACGAGATCCATTTTGCTTTAAAGATATTGAGATTGATAAAAATATTGACTATAAAAAAAGTAATAAAAAATTAGTACATGAAAATTATTTATGCACTTGGATAGGAAAACCAAAAAAATAAAGGAGAGTTAATATGGAATCTGAAATTATCGTTAGAAAAAATATGACTCTTACTAATGAAAAAGTTAAAAATATGTGTAGACTAAACTATGAAGATAATGACTTTCTTTTTACAACACATGATGGAAAATGTGTTATTATAGATAAATCAAAATTAATTATCCATATTGAAGGAGATGATGATAGCAATATTCAAGAATATCAGAAATACCTTCAAAATATTATGAGAAAAAGAAAAAATAAAATTATTTTAACAACTTTATCACCAGATACACATAGAACTTCTGAAGAGAATCTAGGATTAGCTTATTTGACTGCTGTTTTAAGAAAAAGAGGATATAATGTTGAGATAATTGATGGATGGCTAGGAGGATTAAGTGATGAAGAAGTATTAAGAAGAATTTTAAATGATAAAGAGGTAGCTATCGTTGGTGTTTCATGTTATATGTCAAACAATGATAAATCAATAGAACTAGCAAAAAGAATAAGAGAAGTTAGACCAGAAATAAAATTAATGTGTGGTGGTTTTGGACCATCATTTAATCCTCAAAAATTTGTAAAAGATGGTGTATTTGATATTGCAATGATTGGAGAGGGAGAAGAATCTATTGTTGAAGTATCTGATTATTTTACTGAAAACTCAGACAGAAAAATTGAAGATATAAAAGGTATAGTTTTTGAGAAAGATGGAAAAACAGTAAGAACAGAAAAAAGAGATTTAATATCTGATTTGGATGTTATACCATTTCCTGCAAGAGATACTATGAATATGGCAAAAGATAGAAAATCTACGGTAAATATTTTAACGGCAAGAGGTTGCATGGGAAATTGCTTATTTTGTTCAGTCAATGCTTTTAATAAGTTATCTAACGGAAGAAAATGGAGAGGTAGAAGTGTTGATAGTATTGTAGATGAATTGGAGCAACTTCAAAATATGGGAGTTAAGTACATTAAGGTTATAGATGATAGTTTCTTAGAACAAGAAAGAAATGAACAGTGGGCAAAAGAATTTTGTGAAAAAATAAAATCAAGAGGAATTAATGTTTCATTAAGAGGATCTTTAAAAGCAGATCAGGTTGAAGATGAAAAAATAAAATATTTAAAAGAAGCAGGATTTCATTCATTTGCTTGTGGAATTGAAAATGGTTCTAATACGGCATTAAAAAGAATGAACAAGAGTGCTAGTTTAGAAGACAATAAAAGGGCATTAGATATCCTAAAAAAACATGGAATTTATGTTCAAGCAGGTTTCATTTTATTTGATGATAATACTACTTTTGAAGAATTAAAAGAAAATTATGAGTTCTTAAGAGAATATGATTGGATTATAACAAAAGGAATTTTTTCTGAGATGTTTGCAGCAGACGGAACTTTATATACTGAAAAGTTAAAAAAGGAAGATAAGATTGTTAAAAATGATGTATATGATAATAATAAATATGAAATTGTGGATACAAAAGTGAAATTAACATATAATGCTTTAAAAAAATGGCATAAATCACACATGAAGTTATATGATATGATTATCGATCCTATTTCATCTCCAAAAGCCATTGATTCAGCTGGAGAAAAATCTTTTTATGACTTATATTATCAATTAAAGTTAAAAGATTTAGACTTTATGAAAATGGTTTTAGATAATGTAGAGAAAGGGATTACAGAGGAAGAACTTAATGACAAGGTTATGGCTCAAATTGGTAGTAATTCAGATTTTTATAGTTCAATAAATAGAAGTGGACAAGCATTGTGTGAAAAATATGACTTAAATTATGATGGTAAAGAAAATCCGTTTATAAGATAAGGAGGTATATATATGGCAATTATGAATGTAACTAAAAATGTTAAAAATCAATTTTCAAATGATAAAAATTTAGCTATGAGGATTAATTTTTATAAAAAATACACCACTAATAAGTATAAATTTGCAGATTGGTTATTTGATAAATATGTTTTTAAAAAAAATATGAAAATATTAGAATTAGGATGTGGAAATGGAAGTCATTGGGAAGGAAAAATTGAAACTTTGCCAGATGGTTGTAGTTTAGTATTATCAGATTTTTCAGAAGGTATGTTAGATTTAGTTAGAGAAAAATTTTCTGCAAATGAAAATGTTTCAATTAAAAAAATTGATATACAAGAAATTCCGTTTGAAGATGAAACATTTGATATTGTAATTGCAAACCATATGTTATTTCATGTACCAGATTTAAATAAAGCATTACTAGAAGTAAAAAGAGTATTGAAAGACAATGGAGTATTTTATTCTGCAACAGATGGTAATGGTGGAATGAGACCATTTCTACATAATGCGATAGTAAGATTTGAGCCGACATCTACTGCATTTACAGAACAGTTACCTTTTAATCTTCAAAATGGTAGTGAGATTTTAAGTAAATACTTTAAAAATGTTCAAAGATTTGATTATGAAAATATACTTGCAATTACTAATACACAAGATTTAATAGAATGGTTAAAGTCAACCAAATCTATTTCAGGATATTCAGATGAAAGCCTATTAAATTTGTATAACTACTTTGAAGATATAAGAGTTAAAGATGGTGCTATAAATATTCCAAGGGAAACAGGCGTATTTATAAGTGTTAAATAAGATTGAAAAGAGGGATTTTATATGGAATTTGAAAACTATGAAAGAGAACTTAAATATTTAATAAAGAAGAATGAAAAATATACTTCAAAACAATTTCTTGAATTTCTTTATGAAAATGGATATAAATTAGTTGAAAGTTTTGAAAAAGAAAAACACGAAACTTACTATGATGATAATGATTTTTCTATATTAAAAAGAGGAGATGTTATGAGAGGTAGCAATATGGTTACCGAACAATTTAAAGGTTTTTTATACAAGACAAACAAATGTAATCCCCAAAAACCTTATGTATCTAAACTGGAGCTTGGAACTAAATTAAGAGGTCAATATAAAGATGTAAATGAATTTATTAAAGAATTAAATATAGATGTAAAAGGTCAATTAAACATAAAATTATTTGCAAATATGAAAAGAGAAGTGAGCATAGTGGAAAAAGATGGTGATCGTTTATATGTCTCTTATGACAAAGTTAAATATTTTGAAAAAGAGGAATCAAATTCAGTTTACGAAGAAATGCTTGAAATAGAAGATTGGAAAAATCCAAATACAACAAATGTAGATTATGATTATGATAGGCATTTGATAAAAGTTAATAACTTGATTTCAAATGCACAACTTCCAATAGAACTAACAAAAGACAGCAAATATTTTAGAGGATATACTGTTTTAAATAACAGATAGGAGTAAAAATGAATAATTTTATAGTATTTGAAGGAATATGTTGTAGTGGAAAGACAACAACAACCAAATTATTAAGTGAAAGAATAAAAGAATTAGGATATGAAACTGTATATAATCATGGTGCAATGACATATACTGATTTAGGAAAAAAGTTTAAAAAGAATTTAGGGAAAAAAGATATGCCAATTACTGTTTCATATTTTTTTACTGATCTAATAATAAATACTAAAAATATTATTAAACCTTATTTGACAAAGAAAAATACAATTGTGTTACAAGATAGATATTTTGATGCAATAACAACATATATAAAAGCATATGGAGATTACATTAAAACTGATTATAATATTTATGATATACCAAAAGCATTTGTAGAAAACGATATATTAATTGAGCCATCATTAAGTGTGTTTTGTATTCCACCATTTGAAATAATAAAGGAAAGAATGGCTAAAAGTAAAGAATCACCAGTACATGACTTTTATAGAGATAATCCTGAATTTTTTAAAATTGTATATAATGAACTTGTAAATAAAGCAAATGAATTGGAAGATAATATAATAATTGATACATCTTCAGATTTATCAGTAGAGCAAGGGATAGATAAAATATTAGAATTTATAAAAAATAAGATAGAAAAGGAATAAAAGACATGTCTAAAATTAAATTGTTTAGTGGAATGGATTTTTCAGGAAAAACAACTATTATTAATGGTATAAATGAAAAAATGCCAAGTAAATTTAGTATTAAAAAGAAATTCTTAACTCCAATTGATTTAATAGAAAATGTAAGAAAAAGAGACACATGGTTATCTCCAGAAGAATGGAAACCACTACTTCAAGAAAATATACAAAAGGATATAAAAGAATATAAAGAAAATGGATTAATACTACTAGATTCGTTATGGATAATAAAATATTTAGCTGGCAAAATTGAAAAAAACGATAAACAGGATGAAGAAGAAATAATCATATTAAAAGAATTATTAAAAAAATATCCAGAAATGGATTCATTTTATATTACTGTAAGTATGAATGAAAGAATAAAAAGATTTCAAGCAAGAGCAAAATCAGGTAATGAGATTACTGGTTCAGATAAGTTAATTATGGATACTGATAAATTTGAACGAAGAGAGCAAATTTATAAAAAAATAGTATTGGAATACTTTCCTAATACTAAGACTATTGATACTACTGATATTGATTTAGAACAAACAATTAATGTAATAATTAATGATAATAATTTTTTGAAAGATATGTGAAAAGACAGAAGATTTTGAAAGTATTTATCTCTCAAAATCTTCTGTCTTTGGTAATTTATTTTCTAAAAATTCATAATGTTCAGATTGTGTATAGTCATGTTTAGGAACTCGTAGAGATTTTAAAAATTTTTGAACTCCACTAATTCCTCCTAATTTTTCTACTTCTTGTAGCTTTGATAATGTTAAAGTTTGAATCCTCATATATCTATCAATTTCATATACTGTATCGCCAAGTCTATCCCTCTCTGTAATTAATACTAGATTGTGATCATTTAAAGTAAGTAAATCATCATTTTTGTATCTATCTATTCTACCAGAGCCAAACTTATCACTTTCAATACGATGGTCAGTATACTTATGATCTTGTTTTAATCTTCTAAATCTTTCCTTTTCAGATGGAGCTACTAATTCAATACCTGTTACTTCAGCAGTAGGGAAAGTTTTTTCTAATACATCAATTTGTTCTATTGGATATTCAAGTACAGCAATTTTTCCTTCTGAAAAAGCTTTTTTTATATCAGCTGTTCGAATCGCAGCAAAACCACCATGTGTTACAGGGGCAATATTAAAATATTCTCCAGCATTATACTTTTCATGCATTGTATCTAAATCAACATGTCTTGAACCAAATTCTCCTGGTCTTGATGCTCTACTTCTGTCAAATGGAATATGTACATAATTAGCAGGGTATAACATACCAAGTAATGCACATGTTGTAGTTTTGCCAACACCACTTGCACCAGATATTACAAGAATTTGATCATTACCTCTCTTTATTACATCAAATTTTTTCATTTCTTAACATCCTTCTATAAATAATATAGTACAATTATACTATATTTAAACTAATTTGTCAATAAATGGAAAGTCATTATGGTGACTAGAATAACAAAAATACCTCACTTAATTTAATAAAATAAGTGAGGATTTTAAATAAAAAGCTATCTAATAATAATATGTTTGAAAAATCTTTCTTGATATTCTGTGAGAGCATTAATTTGTTCATCTGTATAATTAACGTCTTCAGGAACGACTATGAGCTTGTCATCATCATCCGTCAAACGGTGCAGTACTGCAATACAAATGCCTTCAAATGACTCAACAGGTTCGAAAACTCCAAGAACATAGGCATCCAGTTCTTCACCGTCGCCACTTATTGTGTTAGGAATATATCCATAGTTATTCGGATAGATAAATCCCCATTTTGGATGCTTTGAACCCATTTTTCTGTCTATTGTTACAGTTATTTTTTTGCCAATATATTTTTTAAAATTGTCCATATTAACCCTCCTAACGTTATGATAGCTTTTACTTTAATATATAGAAATTATAGCATAAAATATTGATTTCATCAAGTTTACAGAAAAACAGTCTAAAATAATTGCATTATTTATAAAAAAATGGTATTATACTTTAGTAAAAAAGTTGTATAGATAGGAAAATAAAATGATTGATAAAGAGGAAATAAAAAAAGTATCTGATACTATAGAAATAGTAAAAAGTAATATAGAAGAATATGAAATATTATATAGTAATTTATTAAAAGGAAATGCAGATGAACAATATATTCAAAATATGAGTAAGATATATAGCAATAAATTAAAAAATCTAAATAATGCAGTTTCTGTACCATATTTTGCACGAGTTGATTTCAAAGAAGATAAACAGAACAATATACAAAAAATATATATTGGAAAAACAGGTATATTTAATGATGACTACGAAGTTGTTGTTACTGATTGGAGAGCACCAATTTCAAGTATTTATTATGATGGACAATTAGGAAAAGTTAAATATGAATGTCCAGATGGAATAATAAAAGGCGACTTAAGCAAAAAAAGAGTTTATACTATTGAAAATTCTATATTAAAGGATTACCAAGATATAGATATAACTACAAATGATGAATTTTTACAAGAATGTCTTAATGAAAATTCTGAAGCTAGACTTAAAAATATTATTTCTACAATACAGTCAGAACAAAATAAAATCATTAGAGCTAAAATGTCAAATCCTCTTATTGTTCAAGGTGTGGCAGGTTCTGGTAAAACAACAGTAGCATTACATAGAATAGCTTATTTGGTATATACTTATGAAAAAGAATTTAATCCAGATGAATTTTTAATTATTGCTCCTAATAAATTTTTTCTAGACTATATTTCAAATGTATTACCAGATTTAGGGGTAGACTATGTAAGACAGCAAACATTTGAAGAATTTATGCTTGAAAACATTGATGCAAATTTTGAAATTAATCCAATAAATGTTGAGTTGTCTAATATAGTTAATCAAAATGGAAAAACAGATTTAATAAAAAAATCTGCAAATTTCAAATCTTCTTTAAGATTTAAAGAATTAATAGATGAATTTATTGATAAATTCTTAAAAAGCAATTTGCCAAAAGGAGATTTTAAAATTTCTGATATAGTAGTATTTAATCATGATGAGGTTATAGATATGTTTATAAATTACTTTAAAAATAATTCGATAAACGATAGCAAAAAAATGCTAACAGCAATATTGCAAAAAAGAGTTAGTAATATTGCAAATGAATTAATAGATAGATTGTCAGAACAGAGAAAGAGTAAATTATATAATATAGACAAAAATTTAAGTGATGATAAGGTAAAAGAAATAAGATTAGAAATTTTTAAAGAAAAAGAATATGAAATGCAACAACTTTTTAAAGGTGGAAAAAAATTAGTATTAGATTATTTGAAAAACTTTAAAATAGAAAAGGTTTTATCAATATATAAAAAAATTATAAGTGATAAAATTTTATTTGATAAATATGTTGAATCTGAATTATATGAATATATTTTAGAAACATATAAAAAGAATATAAAAAGCAAAAAAGTTGAATACGAAGATTTAGCACCATTATTTTATATCCAAAATAGATTTTTGGGGAATATTAATAATTTAAAGCTAGAACATATTGTTATTGATGAAGCTCAAGATTTGGGAGAATTTCAATTTTATAATTTCAAAGAAATAGTTAAACCTAATATGTCTATGACCATTTTAGGAGATATATCACAAGGGATATATTCTTACAAAGGAATAAATAATTGGAATAAACTTAATCAAATAGTTTTTAATAATAAAGCATCAATAGAATATTTAAAAGAGAGTTATAGAACATCTATGGAAATTATGAATGAAGCGAATACAATAATAAATAAAATTGTTGATAATGAAAATATTATCCTAGCACAACCAATTGAGAGACATGGGGATAAAATAGAACATTGGAAAATTGATAGCGAAGATAGCAAAATATCAAAAATATATGAAATAATAAAAACACACTTAGAAGCGGGACATATAAATATTGCAGTAATCACAAAAGACTTTGATGAAAGTATAGAATTACATAAAAAGCTTACTAATTATGAAGTTGATATAAAATTAATATCAGAAAATTTGGATAAATATACTGGAGGAACAATTATTATACCTTCATATTTGTCAAAAGGTTTAGAGTTTGATAGTGTTATTATTTCAGATTCTAATAAATATAGTGAAAATATTTTAGATACAAAATTATTGTATGTGGCTTGTACAAGAGCAATGCATACACTTGATATTATAAGCCAATAAAGATTAATAAAATTACAAGAAAATAGAATTTTTGACTTGAAATTATATATAAGTAATTATATAATTAATATAGTAAGATGAAATATTGCGAACAATGTTCACAAAATGTTCGCAGGGAATAAATACTGATAATAAAATAAATACTATATATACCAAAAGTTACTTGTCTGAAAAAGACTTGAAATACAAATAATACTATAAATACTATATGTACTATATATACTGAAGGGAACAGTCCATGTGGAAGTGGTAAAAAGTACAAAAACTGCTGTGGTAAAAACCAGTAATTGGAAAGGTTACTAATATTTATATAAGTTGAAATAAACACCAAAAAATTAAAATAGTAAAAAGGCTGACATTGTAAAGATGCCAGTCTTTTTTACTTAGGCAAGTTGTTAAATTAGACATGTTATGATATAATTTAATTATAAAATAAAAGGAGAAAAGGATATGGAAAAAATAAAAACAGTATTAAAAATAGTAGGAATTATAATAGCAATTGTTATAATAGGAGTTTTAATATTAAAAATAAGTGTAACAAAAAAATATGATGGAAAAGAAGTAAAACTAATAAGTAAAGAAGATATTACATTGTATTTAACAGATATTAAATATGATGAAGAACAAGGACCACAATTATATTTCAGGTTTGACAAAAATGAAAATGATACCACTAATTATAGTATAGAAGTAACAACTAGATATATAAATGGTGTAAGATTGTATTCATATGAAAAGATAGGATTACAAGATACAACAAGTATAAACTTATATAGTTTTTATAAAAGAGATTTAGATGCATTAAATTTAAAAACAAATAAGGAAAAATTAAATAAATATGGATATACAGTTCAAGACTACAAAAATGGTTTTTCAAATATTAATAGCTTTGACTTAGAAATTAAATTATATAAATGGGTATATGATGATGAAAAAAAACAAAGCAATGAGATGATAGATGTACAAGATAGAGCAACTATAGATATAGTAAGAGGACATGAAGTAAAAATTGGCAGTTTATATAAAATAATAAAAGTAAACGGAAATGAAAATAATTTGTTAAAAAATATATATAAAGTAAAAATTGAACAAAGAACAAAAATATCAAAATCAATCCCAGAAGAAAACTGGAAAGAATTTGATGAAATAATACCAAATGATATAATTGCAAACATAGATGAAATAACAGGTAGTGATAATAGTAAATTAAAGAAAGATGAAGTATTACGACAATTAAGGAAGAAAAAGTATGCAGAATATACAGAAGAAATAGAAATATCAGAAACTTATGAGAGAAAAGACAGAGGATATCAAATGTTTGATAAAGATGGAAATCAGATGATAACAATTATACCATATTATATAAACTCTATAACAGCATTACCAGAAGAATATTATAAAATAACATATAATGATAAAACAGTATATTATAATGTAAAAGATTAAAATTAAAACAAAGTGATGTAGACATTGATATATGTTAGCATTTCTTTGTTTTCTGTTTTTGAAAGTATTAAAAATATATGGAGAAGTAAAGAAAAAAGTAAAATTATGATAGGAGAAAAGAAATGTCAATATATAAATCAAAATTAAATGAAGAGAAAATAAAAAATATATTACAAGAAGAATATCAGATAATTGCAAAGAAAATTGAAAAAATAGAAAAAGGAACAGCAAATATATATATAATTTTTGCTGAAGATGAACAAAAATATATATTAAAAGAGTTTGATGAAAGCAGAAAAGAAGAGTCTATAGTAAAAGAGATACAAATAATTAACTTTTTAAAGTGCAGAAAAATAAATGTTCCTCAATACATAAAAACAAAATCAAATGAATTTTATATAAAATATGAAAATGAAATAATAATACTCCAAAAATTTATCGATGGATATACAATTGAGAATAATACAGGTGATCATGATAAAGTGATAGAAAGTGCAACAATACTTGGAAGAATAATAAAAGAGCTTCAAAAATATAAAAAACTTGATGATGAAAACATAATTGAAAAATGGTTTTCAAAAGAAAGTTTAGAAAATAAAATAATTCAAATGGAAGACTTTAAGAAATCAATAAAAAAAGATAATAAATATAAAGAAGTTTTCTTAAAAGATTTAGAAGATAAAATTGAAATTTCAAAAAAACTAAAAGAACAATTTGATTTTTCAATTATTTCAAAAATGTCAATAATGAATAGTCATGGAGATTATAGTGTTCAACAATTGATATATAATAATGAAAAAGAAACATCAGTAATTGATTTTGAATCTGCAAAGAGATTACCAATAATGTGGGAAATAATAAGATCATATACATATATTGATAAAGATGTAAAAAATGGAGAGATGAATATAGATACTTTTATAGAATATGTTAGGGAAGTTTCAAAATATGTAAAATTAAATGAATTTGATTTAAAATATTGTGCATATATTTATTTAATACAAATTATTGGAAGTTTATATGGATATAAGCAATATAATGAAAATTATGAACAAATAGAATTATTAAATTTTGCGATATTTAGAACTAATATATGCAGATATTTATATGAGCATTTAGATGAAATCGGGACAAGATTAGAAAAAGAAGTTACAGAATATATGAAAAAAGAAAAATTAGATGTTTTAAATGAAAGAGGAGAATTTACAGGAATAATAGAAACAAGAGAAGAGTGTCATAAAAAAGGTTTGTGGCATAGATGTGTATATGCATTTGTTATAGATAAAGATTCAAATATATTACTTCAAAAAAGAAGTGCAAACAAAAAATTATGGCCTAATTTATGGGATGTAACAGTTGGAGGACATGTTGATTCAGGAGAATTTGGTAGACAAGCATTAATAAGAGAATGTAAGGAAGAGCTTGGAATAGATATATGTGATAAGGATATAAAATATTTAGTTGGATCATGTTCAAAAACAACAAAAGGAAAGATTACTAATAATCAATTTAATGAATGTTATTTGATTACAAAAAATATAGACATATCAAAAGTTAAATTACAAGAAGAGGAAGTTGCAGAAATAAAATTTTTTACTAAAGAGGAAGTATTAGAAAGAATTAATAATAATTATGATGGATTAACAGATAAAACAGGACCATGGAATTTTTTATTGAAAATATTGGAACAAAGATGAGCAAAAAGATTTAATGAGAATAGATAGGTTTAAGAAGAATTTCTTAAATCTTTTTTAATGTCATTTAATAGTCACTTATAACATTGTATAATAAAACTAGAAAAATAAAAAGAAAGGAGTTCGTATAATGTAGCATTTCATTGTACGAGGAAATTAAATGGAAATATTAAAAGTTGAAAACTTATGTAAGCAATATGGAAAAGGAGAAAATAAAGTAACAGCATTAGATAATGTTTCATTTACAGTAAATAAAGGTGAATTTGTAGCAATAGTAGGAGCATCAGGAAGTGGAAAATCAACACTATTACATTTAATAGGAGGAGTTGATAGACCAACAAGTGGAAAAGTATTTATAGACGGAAAAGATATTTATAAATTTAATGATGATGAACTAGCAATATTTAGAAGAAGACAAGTTGGGTTAATATATCAATTTTATAATTTAATACCAATATTAAATGTAGAAGAAAATATCACATTACCATTAAAATTAGATAACAAAAATATAGATAAACAAAGACTTGATGAATTAATAAAAGTATTAGGATTAGAAGAAAGAAGAACACATTTACCAAATGAATTATCAGGAGGTCAACAACAAAGAACATCAATAGGAAGAGCAATGATAACAAATCCAGCAATTATATTAGCAGATGAGCCAACAGGAAATTTGGATTCTAAAGCAAGTGATGAAATTGTAACATTATTAAAAAAATCAAATAAAGATTATAAACAAACAATAATAATGATAACACACAATCTAGAAATAGCAAAAGTTGCAGATAGAATTATAAAAATTGAAGATGGAAAAATTGTTGAGGAGGTGTAATAAATGAACATTCTTACAAGTTTATCTATCAGAAATTTAAAATTAAATAAAAAAAGAACAATAAGTACAATAATAGGAATAATATTATCAGTAGCATTAATATGTGCTGTTGCAAGTATGGGAATGAGTTTTCAAGCAACATTAGTAGAAAATGCAAAAAATCAATCAGGATATTGGCATTTGAAGTTAGAAAATGTTAGTGATGAAGAAATAAAAGATATACAAAATAATAGAGATGTAAAAGATATATTTGCAATAAAAATATGTGGATATTCAATTTTACAAGGAAGTCAAAATGAGTATAAACCTTATGCAAGATTAATTTCTATGAATGAGAGTTCATTTAATGATTTGCATTTTGAATTAATAGAAGGCAGATTTCCAGTTAATAATAATGAAGTAGTAATTAGTAAAACGATAATGGCAAATGGAAAAGTAGAATACAAAATAGGAGACACAATCAATTTAAATGTTGGAACAAGAAGTATAAAACCAGGAGTTAATGAAAAAGAATATGATAATATATATGATGCAGAAGAGATAATAAATACAACAAATTATTCATTTAAAATAGTAGGAATCATAGAAAGACCAGATACAAGTTTTGAAAAATATTCAGAGCCAGGATATACTGTAATTACAACAGGAATAAGTACAGGAAGATCTGATTTATATATAAGTTTAAAATCACCAAAAAATTATAAAGAGACAATACCTCAAATATTAGGAGTTCAAAGTTATGAAAGTTTGTCAAAAAATGACACTGAGACCAAATATGATTATACTTTAAATAAAGAATTATTAAGATGGGAAGCATTTGCATTTTCAGATTCAACAGTTACTATGTTATATTCAGTAATTGGAGTAGTAATAGTAATAATATTATTTACAAGTATATTTTGTATAAGAAATTCATTTGCAATATCAATAACAGAAAAAATAAAAATGTATTCAATGCTTGCAAGTGTTGGAGCAACCAAAAGACAAATAAGAAAAAATGTAATACAAGAAGGATTAATATTAGGATTAATAGGAATACCTTTAGGAATACTATCAGGATTTTTTGCAGTATTTGTATTAATACAAATAGTAAATTCACTTTTAGGTGATTATTTATTACAACATGTTGATGGATTAGTATTTAAAATATCAATATTACCAATTATTTTATCAGCAGTGTTAGGATTTGTAACAATATATTTATCATCAATAGCATCTGCTATAAAAGCAAGTAGAGTAAGCCCAATAGAAGGATTAAGAGGCTCTAAAGATATAAAACTAAATTCAAAAAAATTAAAAGTACCAAAGATTATATCAAAATTATTTAAAACTGGTGGAGAATTAGCATATAAAAACTTAAAAAGAAGTAAGAAAAAATATAGAACAACAGTTGTATCAATTGCGGTAAGCATATTTGTATTTATCACAATGAATGCATTTATAACTAATATGTTCCAAGAATCACAAAAATATTATAAAGACTATGATTATAATATACAATTAAATGTTGGAAAAGTATCAAATGAAGAAATAGATAGAATAATTTCATTAGATAATATAGAAAAATATTCAATATTGTATAATTCAAATAATGGAGTTATAAAAATAAAAGATATTGATAAAATTAATTTAGCTTCTGGTACATTGTCAGAAGAAGGATATTATGATGAAGAAAATGAAGAATTCATAGAGACAGGGGAGAAATATTCAGCATTACAAATTATGGCATTAGATAGTGATTCATTTAAAAGATATGTAAGTAAAATTGGTGCTAAATATGATAAAGTAAAAGATAAAGGAATATTGTGTGACGAAGTAAGTTGGATAGAAGATGGTCAAGTAAAAAATGGAAGAAAATATAAATACAATGTTGGAGATATAATAGAAGGAAAAGATTACAATGATAAACAACGTTCAGTAGAAGTTGGTGCAATTTCAACAATTAAACCAGATGGAATTGATAGAAGTTATTATGAAGGTGGATATTTAATTTTAGATATATCACAATTAGAAAATGAGGAAAAGCCAGTATATAATACAGTAACAATACAATCAAATAATCCAGACCAACTAGAGAAAGATATAGATGCTTTACATTTAGATATTAGAATTTATAATATTGATGCATCTGCCAAAGAAGAAAGTGCAATGGTATTAGTAACAAAAATATTCTTATATGGATTTATAACAGTAATAACATTAATAGGAATTACAAATATTTTTAACACAATTACATCAAATATGGAATTAAGACAAAAAGAATTTGCAATGTTAAAATCAATAGGAATGACATCAAAAGAATTTGATAGGATGATAAATTTAGAAACTATATTTTATGGAACTAAAGCATGGATTATAGGAACAATTATGGGATTACTTGGAACATTTGCAATATATAAAGCATTTTCAGTAAAATTTCAAAAAGGTATGTATATACCTACAAATGCAATTTTAATTTCTGCAGTTTTTGTATTTATATTTATATTTATTATTATGAGATATTCAATTTATAAAATTAATAAACAAAATACAATTGAAACTATTAGAAATGAAAATGTATAAAAAAATAGTCATAAATTATTAAAGATTTTTAATAATTTATGATTATTTTTTTGAATATAGTAAATTATTGAAATTTTTTTATTGCTATGTATAAAAAATATATCAAAAAATTCATTAAGTATATAACTTAATGAATAAAAATAACATTGATTTATTTAACAATATAGCTTATAATTGATATATACAAATATTTGAGAAGAAAAAAATAAATAATTATAAAAATTATAATCTTAAATTTAAGATTATAGATAGATTGAGTAAAAATAATTGAAATGGGAGAAATTATATGGAAAATAATGAATTATCAATTGCTTATGCAGAAGTATATGAGATTTTATCTTTTATGGAACCAAAATATATAGATAAAATACCATTAAAATTAATGGAATTATTTAGAGAAGAAAAATTGAAAGACTATAAGCCTAATATAGAACCAACTATACCATTAAATGAGCAAAAATTGCAGAAAAAAACTTTAGTAATTTTAGCAATGTTAAATCTTAATTATTGGTGTGAAGATGAAAATGAGAAGAAAGAGTTAATTAAACTTTATGCTGAAAATGATAAAAGAAAAGAAGAAGAATTGAGGGAAAAATATAATCCAGATAATTTATTCAAGAAAAAAGAAAAAATAGTTGAAGATAATAAAATTAATCAAGAGAATACACAACTTATTGAATATAAAGAACAAAATATATTTAAGAAAATTCTAAGTAAGATTATGAAATTATTTAAAAAAAATAATTAAGGAGGGTGGAAAGAATGCAAGAAAATAAAACAACGCAAATGAAAGAATATTTAAAATTAAAACAAATTCAAGAAAATGATAAAAGTGATGAAATAATAGAAGAAATATATAATAAGGTTATTACAAAGGAAGATGCAGAAAAAGATGAAAGGGAATAAAAATAGTTTGAAAGAAATTTTAAATCTTTCATATCTATCTATGTTTTTGAATGAAGTGAGAAAGGAAGAGAAATAGTATGACTAAAGAGGAAAAAATGGCAATACAAAAAAAAGAAATGACTAGTTTTATGAATTATTTTAGGGATAATCAATTAGATTTTAATGATACGGAATTACTACAGAAAATGCAAGCTTCTATAACAAGAATATTTCAATTAGAAATTGAAGAACTGGGATATAGTTATCAACCTAATAGAGATGATAGTCAAAATACATTTGGATTAAAATTTATAAATGATAGAAGTGAAACATTTTTGGGGGTATATCGAAAGAATACTAGGCCGCCTAGTATAACATATAATATTGCACACTTGTATAGAGGTTTACAAAGTCCAGATGTTGATAAAAGATTATTTACTTGTAAGACATTATATCAAACGGTATTTCATGAAATACAACATCATAGACAAGAATTGATGACAAAAACAAATGTTAGTAGTAAAGATGGATTGGAATATGCAAGGGATTATATATTAAATGGGTATCTTGAAAAGAGTTGGTATTCTAGAGATAGAAAAACAGGAAATTATGATGCATATTCAATAGAAAATAATGCAGATGAAGTTGGATATAGACAATATTTAGAAATAATGGGATATTCAGATAAAGAAATAACAGATTTAATGAATATTGAACAAGGAAAATTTAATATAGCACGATATAAAGCAAATGTAAATTCTTGGGATGGACAATCACATTATGAAAGTGATGGATTACAAGAAAGAGATGATGTTACAATTCCTATTTTGGATGATTTAATATGTGTTAGAGGTAGAACTGAAATATTAAATAGATATCCGATATTACAAAAGGAATATAATTTAGATGGAACCAAAAAGAGTGCAATTGATTTAATTAAAAATATGCAAAAAGAAGAACAATATATATCACAAAATCAAGACTTATCAGATGATGATAAAGCAAAATTAATACGAGATGGACAAGAAATGTATTATGAATTGGTTTATAGGCAGGTTGAAAAAAGTACACCAGAGCAAATTGCTGAAATCGTAAAACAAATAGGAAAAGATGAAGCACAAAGAATATTTGAAGAAATGTCTCATTATTTTCAACGTGAATTAGAGGGGAGATTAGGAAAATCAGCACAGATGACTTCTGCACAAGAAAGAATAGGAAATTATGGATTTATAATGCCTTTTAATAATGGAACAATAGAAATAGAGCAAAATGGAAAAAGACAACAAGTATTATTTGAAGATTTTGTAAAAACAATTGATCCACAACTATTACAAAAAAAGTTTATGATTCCATCTGGAAAAAATAAAGGAGAAATGTCAGCTGAACAATTTGTAGGACAATATTTCTTTAAATATTTGCCACAAAGTGGAAAAGTAAAATTAAAAGATGGAACAGAAATATCAGCAAAACAATATGTAGAACAATATGTTTTGGAAATGGGAGAATTAAAAGAAAATTATACACCCAAAAATTTTATTATGAACACAATGCAGTCAGAAAACCCATGGGCTATCCATAAGGAAAGCCGCGAAAGATTAGAACAATACTATGAAGGAAAAAAACAGGTTTTAGCAGATATAGAACAAAAAGTATTAAGTTATGATCCTACAAAAGTAGATGAGCAACAACAAAAACATCAAAGAAAGATGCAATGGGTAAAAGATTTTATTAAAGACTATGAGGTAACAGAAGAAGAAACGGCATATGCATTAAGAGCAAATTGTGAAAATGAAAATATTAAAAGGGTTATAGATAGTATAAAAAGTGGAAAGTTTGTTGAAAATTTTGATAATAATGCTATTAAGTATAAAAATGATCCAGAATGGTTTATGCAAAATTTAATACCAGCTATGGCTAGACTGCTAAAAGAAGCTGACAACTTAACTATAGATGGAGGAATAGACTATTTAGAAAAGTTTGTATCAATTCCAGAAGTAAATAAAATGTTGATTCAAATTCGAGATAATGAGCAATCAAAACAAATGCATAAAAAAGCAGAAAATAATAGAAAAACTGGCAATATTCCTAGACATCATAGGACTATAGCAGAAATTGATAAGCAATATGCACAAGATTATCTAAGAAGTGGAAATCTAAGTCAAGGTTCTGTTGAACAAGAAATAAATTATAGAAGAATACAGGCCTCAAAAAGTTTAATTAAAGTATCTAATGAAAAGAAAAAAGAGGATATCCCATTGGTAAGAAATCAACAGATTTCACTAACTAGAGTTCTTGCAAGACAAGAAGGAAAAACTCCAAGCGAGCCATTTTATGATGAAGAAAAAAAATGTTGGCGTTGCAGAATGGATACTCAAGAAGAACAAAAGGAAAGACCTATAATGACTTCTCCAACATATGATATTACACCAGAAACAATATCAAGAGATACTAAAGATGTTGAGCTTCAAGAAATAAATGATATGGTACAAATAATAAAACAAATGCAAATACATAAAACAAAGGATAATCAACAATTTTTAAGATAGTAAAATATTGTATAAAAAGGGGGCTTACAAAGTCCTCTTTTTATGATAAAATATATATGGAGTGAGAATATATGAAAATATTATTAGTAGAGGATAATGAGATATTAGCTAAAGGATTAATATACTCTTTAGAACAAAAGAAATATCAAGTAATACACACATTAAATGTAGAAAATACACTTAAAATATTAAAAACAGAAAAAATAGATTTAGCAATATTAGATGTATCATTACCAGATGGAAATGGATTTGATTTATATAGAAATAATATAAAAGAAAAGAATATATCTTCAATTTTTTTAACAGCAAAAGATGAAGAAGACAATATTGTAAAAGGATTAGAGTTAGGCGCAGAAGATTATATTACAAAACCATTTTCAATAAAAGAACTGATGGCAAGAATAAATAGAATAATATTAAGAAACAAGAAAAACACAATAATACAAGTCCAAAATATAAAATTTGATATGGACAAAATGGTTGTATATAGAGATAATGAAAATGTAGAACTTACAAACTTAGAGTTGAAAATATTGAATTTATTATTCTTAAATTTAAATAAAGTAGTAAAAAGAAGTGAAATAATAGACAAAATATGGGAATGGACAGGAAATGATGTAAATGATAATACTGTAACAGTATATTTAAAAAGAATAAGAGAAAAAATTAAAACAGATATTATAATTACAATTAAAGGAATTGGATATAGAATTGATAGTGAAGTAGATTAATAAATTATCAATAACATCTAAGTTTTGAAAAGGAATGAAATAAAAATGAAAAACAAAATAGAATTAAAGAAAATGTGCATCACAAGTTGTATTGTAATTATTATATTTCTAATCACATTTTCGATTTTAATATATAAACAATACAAAACATATACATATAATTTTAATCAAAAAATAGCAGGAATTATAGATAATGTTTTAGAAAAATATCCAGATATAGAAAAAAGAGAAATTGTAGAAATATTAAATAGTAGTGATAAAACTAATAATGAGATATTAAGGGAATATGGCATAGAACTAGATAAAGATTCAGTAATATTAGAAAATAACACAGATTTTCAAAAATTTATTATTATAGATGTAAGTACATTGATAGTATTTATTTTAATATTATCAATAATAGTCTTCAAATATAATCATAGTGAAAGTAAAAAAATTAATGAAATAACAAAATACATAGAAGAAATCAATAGAGGAAATTACAAACTAAATATAGAAGAAAACACAGAAGATGAATTGTCAATATTAAAAAATGAATTATATAAAATAACTATAAAGTTAAAAGAAGTTGCTGAAAATTCTCAAAAAGATAAAACAACATTAAAAGATTCATTATCAGATATATCACATCAAATAAAGACACCAATTACATCAATTTTAATAATGTTAGACAATATTTTAAGTGATGAAAATATGCCAGAAGATATAAAAAAAGATTTTATTAAAGATATAAAAAGAGAAATAGTGAATATAAAATTTTTAGTGGAATCAATTTTGAAATTATCAAAAATAGACAGTAATTCAATAAAATTTATAAAAAAAGAAGTTTTTATAAAAGATATAATAAATGAAGCGGTAAAAAATGTATCAATGTTAAGTGAATTGAAAAATATAAAAATAATAGTTTCAGGAGATGATTCAATAAAAACAATATGTGATTTAAAATGGCAAGTTGAAGCAATAACAAATATATTAAAAAATTGCATAGAACATTCATATGAAAATAAAAAAATTTATATAAATTATAATCAAAATAATATGTATACAGAATTAAAAATTGAAGATAATGGAACAGGAATAGATGCAAAAGATTTACAACACATATTTGAAAGATTTTATAAAGGAAAAAATTCGTCAAGTGATAGTATAGGAATAGGTTTAGCTTTATCAAAATCAATAATAGAAAGTAATAATGGATATATACAAGTGGATTCAAAATTAAATAAAGGAACAACATTTATAATAAAATATTTAAAGTAGCCAAAGCAAATTTGTCAAAACAACTAAATAAGACAAATTATTGTAGCAAGGCTACTTTTTTTGCATATTATGTAATATGACAAATCAAAAATTGATTTGATTATATTAAGAGGAGGAAAAATATGTTTACGCGTAGATATCAAAGATGTTCATGTATGAATAATCAAGCATGGAATACATCTACAAATATGATTGAAGATAAATGCAATAATGACTGTTCTACAAATTGTAGTTATGAGCAACAAGAGCCTGTAGACTGTTGTGAATGTGGATTTGATGAAGAATATGAAATGAGTGTTTTCCCAGATAATCCAATGTTGGCTCAAAGCTATGTTCCTTGGCAATATATGGATAAAACATTTAGACCAGAAATTGGACTAAAAATGGGAACAATATTTCCAGAATTAATAAGCCCATATACACCATGTCAATCAATGAGAACAAATGAATTTTTAGAAACAACAAATCAAATTGGGGAGGGCTGTAATAATGGAAGATAATAGAAATTGGATGATGAATAATTCAAATAATATGAATTGGAATATGCAGTCTGCAGATGGTTTGAATGTATTAGATAATATGACAAATTGTAATAATATGCAAAATTGTGAATGCAATCAATCACAATCAACAAGAGAAGAAATGATGGAAAGAATAAAAAGCTTAAATTTTGCAATAACAGAGCTTGGATTATATTTAGACACACATGTTGATGATCAAAAAGCACTTTGTTTACACAGAAAATATTGCAAAGAATATAGAGAATTAACAGATAAATATCAAAAAGTATATGGACCATTAACAATTCAATTTCCATGTAATAAATGGAGATGGATTGAAGAACCATGGCCTTGGGAAAGGGGGAATTTCTAAACTATGTGGACTTATAATAAAGTATTACAATATCCAATAAATATAAAATGTGCAGACCCTCGTCTTGCAAAAGTAATTATTAGCCAATATGGTGGACCAGATGGAGAACTTGCAGCATCTTTAAGATATTTATCACAAAGATTTGGTATGCCAGACCAAAATGCAAAAGCTATTTTAAATGATATTGGAACAGAAGAATTAGCACATTTAGAAATGGTAGGAACTATAGTTCATCAATTAACAAAAAATGCATCAATTGAAGAAATAGAAGCAGCAGGATTAGGAGCATATTATACAGATCATGGGGTGGGTTTGGAATATATCCAAAAAGAATTTAAATAAATAATTGATTAAAAAATTCGATTAGTTCATTTTTATGAACGTCAAAAAATATTTTAGAATTTTGTTTTCCACTAATTATGTATCTAATAAAAATTGTATTGTGTTTTTCTGATACTAAATAAATAATTCTATAATTTCTGCATATTCGTTCTCGATAGTGCTTGTCCGAAAGTTCTGGAACATATCTTCCAATATATGGAGCATCTTGAATTGAATCAATTGTAGAATATATTTCGGTAATAACTTTATTTGCATAATTAGTGGAATTTTTTAGTGAAAATTCGGCAATGTTTTCGATATTGGTTTGAGCTCTACTCGATATTGAGATTTTCATATTTTTGCATCAACCTCGCTTTCGATTCTTCAATTGTCATAACTCTACCATTTTTTATATCTTCTTCACTTTCTTTTAATGACATAAAGAAAATTAAATCATATATAAAATCATATAAAGTATTATCTTGTGTATTAACTTGATTTAAAGTTTTTTTCATAAAATCCATTTTGAAAACCTCCTTTAACTTGGATTTTTGTTTTCAAGCATTTCTTTTATATATTCTCTATTTAAATGCTTGTTTGTTCCTGGAATGATAGTTGTTTCATCTTCACCATATCTATCGATATATTCAAACATAAGCTTAAATACCATTTCAGTTGGCTTGAGTCCATCGAAGTAATCTTCTGGAACAGAATCTACAATATCTAACATTCTTTGTTTTACATCTGGCATAATATCAACTCCTTTCGTAAAATCTAATAATAGTATAGCACAAAACCTCTTGAAAAACTATGTTTTTAATAAAATAATTCAAAAATTAAAAATTCCAATGAATAATAACATCTTGCGATTTAGTATTCTTGTTTGCTTTGCTAATTTCATCTGTAACAGGCGAAGCCTTAACAGCTGAAAATTTTTCTCCAATTTCAATATAATCTATAAAACTATTAACAATGTCGTAATCTAGTTCTTTAAAATCTTTAAAAGAGCTAATAATTTTTTCTTTTTGTTCCTGGATAAGTTTGCTATTTAATTCTTTTTGTTTTAAATCTGACAAGTCATTTTCAATTTTTAAGAGTTCATTTTGTTTTAATTCTTTATCGGATAGAAAAGAGGAGTTAATGTCATTAAAAGCAAGTTCTGGAATTTTACCATTTGCCTTGTCGATATAAAGTTCTTTTATTGCTTTATTAATATTTTCTATCTCTTTGTTTAAATTTTCTTTTTTCTTTTCAAGATTTTTAGATTTGGATAAAGAATCTTTTTTTGTAAATAAATCATCTGATACATCATCAAAATTATAAAATGCTAATATTTTTTCTTTTATCTTGGTTGTAACTAAATCCTTTAAATTATCATATCCAATAGAATGAGTAGTACAATTTCCATAAAGTTTTTTTGAGCCTTTACAGGAAAAATAGATATAATTTCTATCGTTTCTACATTTATATAATTTTTGTCCACAATCTAAACAGACAAGTTTGTTTGCAAATAAGTGAACTTCGCCATTTTTACATCTTCTAGTTTTGCTTTTAAAAATTTCTTGAACATGCCAAAATTGTTCTTTTGAAATAATTGGTTCATGAGTATTTTCTACAATAATCCATTCAGATTTTGGATTAGTTTTCATTTTGTCAGATTTGTAGCTTATCTTTTTATTATAACCTTGAACAAGATTACCAATATAAGTTTGGTTTTTTAATATTTTGCTTACAGTTGATTCAGTCCAATATTCTATGTTTTTTCCTTGATTTTTAAAATTGATACCTTTTTGTTGTTTGTATTTAGTAGGTGTTAGTATTTCTCTATCATTTAGTATTTGTGCTATTTTTGTAACTCCGTTTCCTTGTTCATATAAATCTAAAATCAATCTTACAACTTCTGCTGCTTCATCATCTATTACAAGTTTATTTTTATTTTCATCACTTCTTTTATAGCCATAACACACAAATGCTCCTATATGTAAGCCTTGTTTTCTTTTATTATCAAAAGTTTTTCTAATATTTTCAGATAAATCTTCT
>OGDF01001492.1_pt1 | contig 34408 bp, 30 predicted proteins | sample 1570141 | NCBI WGS metagenome assembly OGDF01 (sample SAMEA4370581, study PRJEB24528) | human gut metagenome
GAGCGGGTCTCCGTCTACGCCCGCGTGACCCCGGAGCACAAGCTCCGTATCGTCCAGGCCTGGCAGAAAAAAGGCCGTATCGTCGCCATGACCGGTGACGGCGTCAACGACGCCCCCGCCCTTCGGGCTGCCGACATCGGCTGCGCCATGGGCAAAACGGGCACGGACGTGGCCAAGGGCGCGGCGGACATGATCCTCACCGACGACAACTTTGCCACCGTGGTCGCCGCCGTGGAGCAGGGGCGGGGCATCTACGCCAACATCCGAAAGGCCATCCACTACTTGCTCTCCTGCAACATCGGGGAGATCCTCACCATCTTCTTGGCCACGGTCCTGCCCTTCTCCCACGCGCCCCTGACGCCGGTGCAGCTGCTCTGGCTGAATCTCGTCACGGATTCTCTCCCGGCCCTGGCCCTGGGGATGGAGCCGGTGGAGCGGCGGGTGATGGACCAGCCCCCCAGGGACCCCCACGAGCCGCTGTTCAGCCGCGCCTTTTCCCGCCGTCTGGCCTGGCAGGGGATCCTGGTCGGCGGCATCACCCTGCTGGCCTACGGCTTGGGGCTGCATCTCTCCAACGACTACGCCGTGGCCAACACCATGGCCTTCGCCACCCTGACCCTCAGTCAGCTGTTCCATGCCTTCGACGTCCGCAGTGAGCGGACCAGCCTTTTTCGCCTGGGCGTTTTCTCCAACCCCGCCATGAACAAGGCCTTTCTCGTCGGCCTGCTCCTGCAAGCCGCCGTCCTCCTGGCCCCGCCCCTGCAAGCGGCCTTCTCCGTGGTCCCCCTGACCCTATCCCTGTGGGGTGTTACCCTGGGCCTGGCCCTCACGCCGCTGATCGTCTGCGAGATCGTGAAGGGTGCGCATCGTGCCACCCAACCCAAGACCGTGCAGGAGACGGCGGCAGCCCCCCGTTGAGAGGAAGCGATATCCCCCCGGATGCAGCCTGGTTTGCGTCCGGGGGATGTTTTTTGGGCTGGTATTGCCGGGCGGGGTGTGGTATACTAACCCAACGAAACCGAAAGGAGCATACCATGACCAAACGACTGACTGCGATTTTTTTGGCCGTGCTGGCCGTGCTGACCTTAGCCGCCTGCGGACAGGGGGAGACTGCCCCCGGTACCATGGGGACGATGCTGGCCCAGGTGTTTGAGGAGCGGGGGAAGGCCGATCCAAGCCTTGACCTGACGGACCTGGGCAACACACTCATGAACGACTCCGGCCTGCCCATCGACGGGGAAGTTACGCCGGTGGAGCCTGGCCTGCTCATGGGCTTTGGCAACGACGAGATCACCGGCTTTGCCGAGGGGGTCATGTTCGCCCCCGTCATCGGCACCATCCCCTTTGTAGGCTATCTTTTCCGCCTGGATGCGGGGACCGACGGCGACGCCTTTGTTCAGACATTGAAGGACCAGGCCAACCCCCGCTGGAACATCTGCACCGAGGCCGACGAGACCGTGGTGCGCCGGGAGGGGGACGTGGTCTTCTTCGTCATGTGCCCCCAGTCCATGGACGAGGACGGCGGCGACGGGACGAGTGATCTGTCGTGACCTTTGCCAGCCTCTCGTTTCTGTATTACTTTCTCCCGGTGGTGGTGGGTGTCTCCTGCCTGCTGCCTAGGGGGAAGACCAACGCGGCCCACAACTGGTTTCTGTTGGGGGCCAGCGTGTTTTTCTGCCTTTGGACCAGGGGGTGGATGTTTACCTGGCCGTTTGTGCTCGTGGTGATTTTGCAGGCGGCGGCCTATGTGGTGGGCGTCTGCCGGCGGGAGATCAAGCCCCGGAAAAACCCCGTGTATCTGGCCCTGTATTTGGTGGGCACCCCCTGGGCGGTGGGGCCGATGATGCCCTATCCTGTCCTAGAACAGCAGCTGCTGGACCGGGAAAACACCGTCCCGCGCTGCGCGGAAGGCCTGCGGCGGTTGGTCTGGGGCCTGTGCCAAAAAGTGATCTTGGCGGACACCCTCTGGATGTTTTCCCAAGAGGTGGAGAAGTTCGGGGAGACGGGCGCTCTTCTGGCCTGGGTCCGCCTGGCGGCGGTGGCGCTGGCGGTGTATTATGCCCTGGCCGGCTACGGGAACCTGGCCGTCGGCCTGGGGAAGCTGCTGGGCTTTGACCTGTGCGAGCTGACCGCCGGGCCGCTGCTGTGGCTGGGAAATTTGACGCGGAAGCCGGGGCTGGACCAGCGCCGGGGGCTGCGCGGGATCGTCTGGGTCCTGCTGATCTTGGGCGGCGTGCTGGGCACGGCGGGGGGCTGCAAAAGCCTTCCCGCGTTGCTTCTGCCCCTCTTGGGCGGCGGGGACGCCGGCCTCTTGGGAGAGGCCGGGGCCTATCTCCTGCGGAGCTATGCCGTGCCGCTGGTTCTGGCCGTCTTGTTTGCCACGCCCTGGCCCCTCTACGGGATCGAAACGCTGCGGCAGGGGAAACGGTCGGCGCGGGTGTTTGCCGTGCTGGAGCCGGTGGTGCTGGCCCTGCTCCTCCTGCTGGGGACGGCCTGGCTGGTGGACGGCGCGGCGCTGACGTTTTTGCCCTAAGAAAAGAGGGATCGGATGAAGCAGCGAGTCCATGCGTATTGTCAAAACATCAAAAACGCCCTCCGCGGCCTGCATAGCCGGGAGGGCGCTGTGGTGCTGGTGGTGGGGCTGCTGCTGGTGGTGCTGGCGGCGGCCACGTGGCTGCACCAGCCCCAGTCCTATTCCCCGGTGGAGAACCGGGGTATGGCCTGGTTTTTGGATTGGTCCAACGTGACCAAGGCCCATTTCAGCGAGGATTTTGAGACCCACATCCAGGACCAGTTCCCCCTGCGGAACCAATTCCGCCAGGGAAAAGCCCTGGTGGATCTCTATGCCCTGGGGCAGCGGGATGTGGACGGCGTGTATGAGACCGGGGGCTGGATGGCCGAGCTGGAATACCCCCAGCGGACGGGGATGCTGGACCATGTGGCCCAAAAGATCCAATGGGTCTACGACCACTACCTGGCCGGGACCGACGCGACCTGTTACCTCTCCGTCGTGCCGGACAAACACTACTATCTCTCGCAGACCAACGGCTACCCGGCCCTGGACTACGACGGCCTGATCCGGTCCCTGCGGGCGCAGGTCCCCGCCATGCCCTACATCGACCTGACGGACCTGCTCTCCCTGGACGACTACTACCGGACCGACAGCCACTGGCGGCAGGAGAAGATCCTGCCCGTGGCCCAGCGCCTGGCGGAGACCATGGGGACCGCCATCGACGGGCCGGAGGTCTACGCCCCCCAGCGCTTCAACCGGGCGTTTGTGGGCCGCTACGCGGTCCAATTGGGCCTGACCATGGAGCACGACACCCTGACCTACCTCACCAGCCCGACCCTGCACCAGTGCTACACCGTGGTCTACGACCAGATGGGCCGCCCCCAGCGGGGAAAAGTGTATGAGGTGGCCTACGGGCACAAAAACTATCCCTATGTCATGTTCCTCTCCGGCTCGAAGGGACTGATCCAGCTGACGAACCTCAAGGCCCCGGCCGACAAAAACCTCATCCTCTTCCGGGATTCCTTCGGCAGCAGCCTCGCGCCGCTCTTGGCGTCCGGCTATCGGACCATCACGCTGGTGGACCTGCGCTACATCACCAGCGCAGAGCTGGGGAAGTATCTGGAGGTCACGGATCAGGACGTGCTGTTTCTATACAGCACCCTGCTGCTGAACAACAGCATGGCGATGCGGTAAATTCAGCGTTGAGTCCAGCCTTGAAATCGGGTAAAATAAACCCAGACAACACGAAACCAAACCACAAAAGGAGATCAAATTATGGATACTGCGACCATTCTCAGCCATGTAGATCACACCCTGCTCAAGCCCGAATCTACCTGGGAGCAGATCAAGACCCTCTGCGACGAGGCCATGGAGTTCGGCTGCGCGACCGTGTGCATCCCCCCGTCCTTCGTCAAGCAGGCGGCGGCTTATGTCCAGGGGAACTTAAAGATCTGCACCGTCATCGGCTTCCCCAACGGCTACAACACCACTGCCGCCAAGATCTTTGAGACCAAGGACGCCGTGGAAAACGGGGCCAGCGAGATCGACATGGTCATCAACAACGGCATGGTGAAGGACCGCCAGTGGGACGACATCGCCCACGAGATCGCCGGCATCAAGGCCGCCTGCCTGGGCCGCCCGCTGAAGGTCATCATCGAGACCTGCCTGCTCAGCGACATGGAAAAGATCAAGCTCTGCCAGCTGGCCGCCAAGGAAGAGGTGGCTTACGTCAAGACCTCCACCGGCTTCTCCACCGGCGGCGCCACCCGCGAGGACGTGGCCCTGCTGCGGGAGAATCTGCCCGCCTCCGTGAAGGTCAAAGCCTCCGGCGGCATCCGTACCCTGGAGGACGGCCAGGCCTATTTAGACCAGGGCGCCGACCGCCTGGGCGCCAGCGCCCTGGTGGGCGAAGCCCGGAAGCAGAAGTAAGATTAAATCACTCCAAACAGGCATCAGAAGGAAAGGATGAGCAAAACCAATGGTGTTTGACCTAAAGAACTTTGATTATTACCGAGAGGGTAACCGTTTAGAGGTCAAAATAGCCAAAGGCGGCTTGCCCAATAGCTTGTGGGACACGTATTCTTCCATGGCAAACTGCTATGGTGGCGTTATCTTACTCGGAGTTGTTGAACGGGAAGATGGTAGTTTTTCTACTACTGGCTTGCAGAATATTGAAAAACTAAAGAAAGATTTCTGGAATGGAATCAATGACCGGAAAAAAGTCAGTCTTAATCTCTTGACGGATGATGATATAAAAACGTATGAGATCCACGGAGATGTTGTTTTGGCGATTCACATTCCGAGAGCACGGCGAGAAGATCGACCGGTCTATATCAATGATGATCTGTTTGGTGGTACGTTTCGGCGCAACGGCGAAGGAGATTATCATTGTACTGCCAGCGAAGTTCGAGCGATGCTTCGGGATCAAACAGAAGCGACAGCAGATATGAAAGTCTTAGACGATATGGAGATCAGTGACTTAAATATGGAAACTGTTCATGCATATCGCAGTAGACACATGGCCGTAAAGCCCGATCATGTTTGGAGTAAGTTAACAGATGAGGCATATCTGGAACAGATCGGTGCAGTTCGGCGGTCAAGAGTGGATAAAAAACTCCATCCAACGGGAGCGGGACTTTTGATGTTTGGAGAGGAGTATAAAATTCTTTACGAATATCCTGAGTATTTTCTGGATTATCGGGAAGTACTTGACCCAACGATTCGTTGGACAGACCGGTTGCAATCTAGCTCTGGTGATTGGACGGGGAATCTATTTGATTTCTTTTTCCGTGTATATCACAAGCTGGCCAGAGACGTGAAGGTTCCTTTTAAGTTAGAAGGCATCACCAGAACGGAAGACACTCCAGTTCATAAAGCGTTGCGGGAGGCACTGGCGAATTGTTTGGCCAATACAGATTTCTTCCTTCCCAGAGGAATTGTGATTCGGAAAGACATGGAAAAAATCACGTTAGAAAATCCAGGGTATATCCGAACCGGGAAAGAACAGATGCTGCGGGGTGGCATTTCTGATCCGAGAAATAAGGCGCTAATGAAATTGTTCAATATCATTGGAATTGGGGAACGAGCTGGAAGCGGAGTGCCAGACATTTTTGCGGTCTGGGAATCTCAGGGTTGGGCATTGCCGGAAGTTCAGGAACAGTACGGTCCAGACCGAACAACCTTGACGCTTCCGTTTGTTACAGCGTGTTGTGAACCGATAAATGAACCGATAAATGAACCGATAACAGCGCCATTGGAGCAGAGAATTCTGGAGCAGTTAGATGCCAATGCTGCATTGAGTCAGCCGGCTTTAGCAAAAAAGTTAGGGGTTTCTTTGTCTACTATAAAAAGAACAATGAAAGCGCTAACGAAAGCAGGATATGTCCACCACGAAGGAAGCAAAAAGGCGGGACGCTGGATCGTTCTTAAACGATGAGAGTGTAAAACTAGGAACGTATCTGCAACAGGGTACGTTCCTAGTTTTTGCTATAATTTTTCTCCGCACCAAGGACAACAGTCGATGTAAAACCCTCGCATAGAGATGGCATGGTGACAGAAGGGGCAGCGCAGCGCAATGGCCCCATACACCCACCCTGCGGCGGAGAGCAGGATGCCGAAAATCAAAGCGGTTCCCAATGGGATACAGGCAAGCTGGTTGAGCAAAAAAAAGAGAACTGGACCGGCCAGCATGATACATTGTGTAAGCAGACGTTTGAAGAACATAGACGGCCAAAGCCCCTTTCCATTTTGCATGCTGAAAGATGGACAACCCCAGAATAAACGGGATATATATTCTATTCCACCATAAAACAGAGAAGTTTTGGTAAAAAACCTATAAAATCACTGGAAAAATCAAAGCACCCCTTTCTTTTTCCCGCCGCTTGGCGTATAATAGGGGCATCATTACTACGCAGGGTCTGAGTTGCTCTCCCGAACCGGAGGGAGCAGCGCAGGCCCTTCAGAACACTGTCGCTGCGGCGACAGGAAGGAGGATGCACACATGATGATCTCGACCAAGGGGCGCTATGCCCTGCGGGTGATGCTGGACCTGGCGGACCAGACCAAAGGCTCCTACATCCCGCTCAAGGACATCGCCCACCGACAGGAGATCTCGGTCAAATATCTGGAAAATATTTTGGCCTCGCTCAGCCGGGCAGGGCTGGTGGAGGCCATCCGGGGCAAGGGCGGCGGCTATCGCCTGTGCCGGCCCCTGGCGGACTATCGGGCCGGGGAGATCATTCGCCTGGCCGAGGGCGAGGGCATGGCTTCTGTGTCCTGCCTGAAGGGGGAGAAGCAGGGCTGTGAAAAGGCAGGCCACTGCCGCGCCCTTCCCCTGTGGCAGGGGCTGGACAAGGTGATCTATGATTACCTGGACAGCATCAGCCTGGCGGACTTGCAGGGCATGGAGGAAATCTGACGCGCCAAAGGGCGGCGGACGGAGAGGTCTGCCGCCCTTTGACCTGCTATTTTGTAAAAATTCCCCGGGGAAAAAGGATTGTAAACAGGGTAACACCCTGTTAGAATAGGACTATTCTGCCAGGATACCAACACCAAATCTTTAGATTTTTCGGAAAGGAGATGGCACGGGATGCGCAAAGAGCTGGAAGCCTTTATCGAGGAGTCCTTCGCCGCTCTGCCCCCCTCCCCGGAGACGGAGCAGGCCAAGGCCCAGGTCCGAAAGCAGCTGGAGGCCGACGCTGCCGTCTACCGGGCCAAGGGCATGGCGCCCTGGGCCGCCGACCAGCACGCCATGATGCGCTTCGGCGCGGTGGCTGGGGCCAGAGAGTCCGTGGCCCGCCTGCGCCGCCGGGCGATCCGCGCCCGCTTCCGCCGCCGGTACCCCAAGCTGGTCAAGGGCGGCATTTTGACGCTGACCATCGGCCCCATCGCCGCCGCCATTTTATGGGGGGACGCCGACCACATGGTCCAGACCCTGGTCTGGTGGACCATCTGCGTCATCGCCATTGTTACCTACGTCATTGTGGTCGAGTATCTGGACTACCGCTACCAAAAAGAGGAGCAGAGGGAAGCGCAGCAAGCACAGGAGGAACAGGCCCAATGAAGAACATCATCCGCATTTTCCGCCGGGACCTCCACCGGCTGGGCACCAACGCCCTGGCCCTGGTCATCATCGCCGGCGTGACCCTGCTGCCCGCCCTCTATGCCTGGTTCAACATCGCCGCCAACTGGGACCCCTATTCCAACACCGGGGGTATCAAGGTCGCCGTGGCCAACGAGGACGCCGGGACCAAGCTGGAGGGCATCACGACCAACCTGGGCAACGAGATCGTCACGAACCTAAAAGGCAACGACCAGATCGGCTGGCAATTCGTGGACCGCTACGATGCCTTGCAGGGCGTCCAGGCCGGGGACTACTACGCCGCCATCATCATCCCCCAGGATTTCAGCGAGAATATGGTGAGCGTCTTGAAGGGCGACATCCACCGCCCCACCATCGAGTATTATATCAACGAGAAGAAAAATGCCATCGCCCCGAAAATCACCGACAAGGGCGTCTCCGCCGTCCAGCAAGAGGTCAATGAGAGCTTTTTGGAGGAAGTGACCCAGGCACTCGTGGCGGGCCTGAACGCCTTTTCGGACGACTGGGACGGCGACGGCAGCAGCCTGGGAGACCGGGTCCTGGACCGCCTGCGGGAGGGGGACCGGAGCCTGGGCAAAATTTCGGATGCCTTGGACATTTTCCAGAGCCTCACCAGCTCCGCCGACCACCTGAACCAGGGCATCCAGGCCCTCCTGCCGGCCGGGGACAGCACGATCGACCAGGGCCAGGTCGCCATTGGTTCCCTGGACGATCTGCTCACCGCCACCCACACCGCCGCCAAAGAGATGGTGGATTCCATCGACGTGATCCTGGACAACACCATGGAGACCGTGGACCTGGCCGGGGCCGACGCCGTCGATCTGCTCCAGCGCCTGGAAAAGCTGGAGCCGGACATCGAGGGCACCCAGGCTGATCTCCGCACCCTGGGCAGCCAGCTCACCACCCTGCAAAGCGATCTGAACGACGCTGCGAAACGTCTGGACGAGCTGGAGGATCAGGACGCCGTGGGCACCCTCGCCGACGGTCTGCGGCAGTTGGAGCGGATGCTGGACAGCGTGCAGTCTGCCGTGAACAAGGCCGCCCAGCAGGCGGGCGACGTCTCCGGCCAGCTCACGAGCATCCGCAGCCAGCTGATCGCCGCCGGGCAGAAGGCCCAGCAGATCTATGAGGACTTGGGCGACAAGATCCAGGCGTTACAGGACGATGATTCCGGGTATAGCAACCAACTGACCATCCTCGCCCTCCAGCAGACGCAGCGGGCGGTCGGCGTGGTCTCCAATGCGCTCTCCAGCGAAAATCTCCCCAACTTCGGCCAGACCGCCGCCGAGATGCAGAAGCAGTTGCAGAACATCGCAAGCCGCATCGGGGACGGCTCCACCGCCATTGCCAATCTCCGCGACCTCGTGGAGAGCATGGACGGCGACTTTGCCAGCTTTGCCAGCAGCCTGCGGCACATGTCGGACCTCCTGGACACGGCCAAATCTCTGCTCAACCGCGCAGACCACGCCCTGGAACAGGGCAAGGACGTGCCCAAGGGCCTGGCCGACCAGATGAGCGCTCTCATCACCCAGATCGACACCTCCGTGGCCACCGCCCGCGCCGCAGGAAAGGCGGCGGAGCCGGCCATGGACGCCGCCGTGGACCAGGCCTACAAGACCCTGGACAGCGTCTCCGGCCTGCTGACGCAGTTTGCCGGGCTCCTGCCCCAGACGCAGACCGTGCTGGACCACATGAACAGCGCCCTGGCCTCCACGGCCCAGGCTCTCCGCTCGACAAAGGACCTGGTGGAGGCGGCGCGGGAAGACTTGCAGGACATCATCGGTGATCTGGAGGACCTGACCGCCAGCGAGCGCATCCAGGAACTCAAGGACCTCTTGAAGAGCGACGCCTCCACCGTGAGCGAGTTTATGGCTTCCCCCGTGCAGGTGGAGACGAACTCCCTCTATGCCGTGTCCAACTACGGCTCGGCCATGGCCCCCTTCTACTCCGTTCTGGCCTGCTGGGTGGGCGGCATCGTGCTGGTGGCCATCCTGAAGGTGGCCGTGGATGAGGACGAGGAGATCTATGGGCTCAAGCCCTACGAGTGCTACCTGGGCCGCTACCTGCTCTTCCTGATGCTGGCGGTGGCCCAGGGCGTCATCATCTGCCTGGGGGATCTCTTTTTCCTGGGGGTGCAGTGTACGAATATCCCGCTGTTTATCTTATCGGGGGTGGTGTCGAGCCTGGTGTTCTCTCTCCTGATCTACACCCTGACGGTTTCGTTTGGGGATGTGGGCAAGGCCATGGCCGTTATCTTGCTGGTCATCCAGATCGCCGGCTCCGGCGGTACCTTCCCCATCGAGGTGACGCCTGCCTTCTTCCAAAAGGTCAATCCCATCCTCCCCTTTACCCACGCCATCAACGCCATGCGCGAGATCGTGGCCGGGCAGTATGGCGTGGACTATTGGCTGGATCTGCTGAAGCTGTTGGTCTTCATCCCCCTGGCCCTGCTGCTGGGCCTGGTCCTGCGCAAGCCGCTCATCCGCATGAATGAGTTCTTCGAGGAGCGGCTCAACAGCACGAAGCTCATGTGATTACCCTGTGAAATTGTGAGAAAATTTGCTATCCTACGCCCCGTGTAGGAATTAAAATGACAAATCTGACCTTGCCCCGTTGACAGGGGCCAAAAAACGTGGTATACCAAAACACAACAAAAAACCGTTGAAGCGGAGATAACGGCGATGATGCCTTTCCAGAGAGCCCGTGTTGCTGAGAGTCGGGTAAGAAACAAGTCGTCAAATGGACCGCTGAGGGCGTGGTCAAACCGAAGTAGCTGCATTGGACCAGCTGCCAGGGAGTATTCCACGACGTGAGGGCATACGTGAGTTGCCGGGGGTATGATGGTACCCTGCAAAGCGCACGGCCCGGAAAGAGAGACAGGCCGTGAACCAAGGTGGCACCGCGGATCACTCGATCAATGAAGATTTTGATTCGTCCTTGGCAGAAAAGAGATTTTCTGTCAGGGGCGTTTTTTGTTTGCCGTTAAACAGACGCAGCCTGGACAGAGGGGTAGACCCCAAGGAGGTTCGGAAGCCATGAATATTTTACCCAGCCTGGAAGAAGTGAAGCAGATCGCCGCCACGGGAGAGTACAACGTCCTGCCCGTCAGCTGCGAAATTCTATCCGACCGGCGCACCCCCATTGAGACCTTGCGGGTGCTGAAAACCGTCTCCTCCCACTGCTACATGTTGGAGTCCGTGGTGGAGCGGGAGAAGTGGGGCCGGTATACGTTCCTGGGCTATGACCCGAAGCTGGAGGTCACCTGCATCCGGGGCGAGATGAAGGTGGGGGACCTGTGCTTCCACACGGAAGACCCCTCCGCCCAGCTGCGGCAGATCCTGAGCCAGCACAAAAGCCCCAAGTTTGACTATCTGCCCTCCTTCACCGGCGGCCTGGTCGGCTACTTCTCTTACGACTACCTGACTTACAGCGAACCGGCCACCCGCGTGGACACGGAGGACACCGAGTCCTTCCAGGACGTGGACCTGATGCTCTTTGACAAGGTCATCGCCTTTGACAACGTGAAGCAGAAGATCATCCTCATCGTGAACATGTCCCTGGAGGACCCGGAGACGGGCTACAACAAGGCCATCATGGAGCTGCAGCAGCTCCGGCAGCTGCTCTTGGAGGGCACGCCCAAGCAGGACGAGCCGGGCCGTCTGCTCGGCCCCGTGACCCCGCTGTTTGACAAGCCGACGTACCGCGCCATGGTCGAGCGGGCAAAGCATTACATCCGGGAGGGGGATATCTTCCAGATCGTGCTCTCCAACCGGCTCAGCGCCCCCTTCTCCGGGACGCTGCTGGATACCTACCGCATCCTGCGGACCACGAACCCCTCCCCCTACATGTTCTACTTCTCCGGGACGGACGTAGAGGTGGCCGGTGCCTCCCCGGAGACGCTGGTGAAGCTGGAGGACGGCGTGCTCCACACCTTCCCCCTGGCCGGGACCCGGCCCCGCGGCAAGACCGACGCAGAGGACAAGGCCCTGGAAGAGGAACTGCTGGCCGACGAGAAAGAGCTGGCCGAGCACAACATGCTGGTGGACCTGGGCCGCAATGACCTGGGCAAGATCAGCAAGTTCGGCAGCGTCCAGGTCGAGAGCCTGCACACCATCGAGCGGTACTCCCACGTCATGCACATCGGCTCCACCGTCCGCGGGGAGATCCGGGACGACAAGGACGCACTGGACGCAGTGGAGGCGGTGCTCCCCGCCGGCACCCTCTCCGGTGCCCCGAAAATTCGGGCCTGCCAGCTCATCGGCGAGCTGGAGGGGAACAAGCGCGGCATCTACGGCGGCGCCATCGGCTACATCGACTTCACCGGCAACGTCGACACCTGCATCGCCATCCGCATCGCCTACAAGAAAAACGGACAGGTCTTCATCCGCAGCGGCGCGGGCATCGTGGCCGACTCCGTGCCGGACAAAGAATACGAAGAGTGCATCAACAAGGCCAGGGCCTTGGTGAACGCCCTGGAGCTGGCCCAGGAGGTAGACCAATGACCATTCTCATCGACAGCTACGACAGCTTTTCCTATAACCTTTACCAGCTCGTGGGCGAGCTGGACCCCACGGTGAAAGTCATCCGCAACGACGAGATGACCGTGGAGGAACTGGAGGCCCTGCATCCCGACCGCATCATCCTCTCCCCCGGCCCCGGTCGCCCGGAGGACGCGGGCATCCTCATCGAGACGGTGCTTCAGCTTGGCCCCAAGATCCCCATCCTGGGGGTCTGCCTGGGCCACCAGGCCATCTGTGCGGCCTATGGTGCGACGGTCACCTATGCCAAGATCCTGATGCACGGCAAATCCTCCCAGGCGGCGGTGGACTTTAACTGCCCGCTCTTCAAGGGCTGCCCGCCCATGACGCCCGTGGCTCGCTACCATTCCCTGGCCGTGGACGCTGCCACCCTGCCGGAGTGCCTGACCACCATCGCCCACACGGAGGACGGGGAGGTCATGGGCGTCAAGCACCGGGACTACCCCATCTACGGCGTCCAGTTCCACCCGGAGTCCATCCTAACCCCCAGGGGCAAGGATATGCTGAAGAACTTTATCGCGCTGAGCAAGGAGGGCGCACAGGCATGATCAAAGAAGCCATTGTAAAGATCGTGAGCAAAGAGGACCTGACCTACGACGAGGCCTACGCCGTCATGAACGAGATCATGAGCGGCGAGACATCCCCCACCCAGAACGCGGCCTTTTTGGCGGCCCTCTCCACCAAGAGCACCAAGGCCGAGACGATCGACGAGATCGCCGGCTGCGCCGCCGCCATGCGGGACCACGCCACAAAAGTGGACACCGGCATGGATATTGTAGAGATCGTCGGCACCGGCGGGGACGGGGCGCAGAGCTTCAACATCTCCACCACGGCGGCCCTGGTCGCCGCCGCCGGGGGCGTCAAGGTCGCCAAGCACGGCAACCGGGCGGCCTCCTCCCGCAGCGGCACGGCGGACTGCCTGGAGGCTCTGGGCGTGAACCTGGACCAAAGCCCCGCCCGGTGTGTCGAGCTGCTGAAGGAGGCCGGGATGTGCTTCTTCTTCGCCCAGAAGTATCACACCTCCATGAAATATGTCGGCCCCATCCGCAAGGAGCTGGGCTTCCGCACCGTTTTCAACATCCTCGGCCCCCTGACCAACCCTGCCAGCCCCAAGACCCAGCTGCTGGGCGTGTACGACGAGTATCTCGTCGCGCCCCTGGCTCAGGTCCTCATTAGCCTGGGCGTGACCCGCGGCATGGTGGTCTACGGGCAGGACAAGCTGGATGAGAACTCCCTCAGCGCTCCCACCTCCGTCTGCGAGATCAAAGACGGCTGGTACCGGGCCTACACCATCCAGCCGGAGGACTTCGGCTTTGCCCGCTGCGAAAAGGCCGATCTCGTGGGCGGCTCCCCGGCGGAAAACGCCGCCATCACCAAGGCCATTCTGTCCGGGCAGGAGAAAGGGCACAAGCGCAATGCCGTGCTGCTCAATGCCGGGGCCGCCCTGTATCTGGACGGCAAGGCCGAGACCATGGCCGAGGGCGTGAAGCTGGCCGCCCGGCTCATCGACAGCGGCACGGCGGTGCAGACCCTGGAAAAACTCATCGAGGTGAGCAACCGCCCGGAGGCAGACGCATGACCATCCTAGACCAGCTGGCCGCCCACGCCAGACAGCGCGTGGCGGCGGACCAGGAGAAGCACAGCCTGCACGAGCTGAAGGCCCGCTGCAAGGAGGCGGGGAGAGCCGGCGGCGAGCGGTTCTTCCAGGCCATGAAGCGGCCCGGGATGTCCTTCATCTGCGAGGTGAAGAAGGCCTCGCCCTCCAAGGGCATCATCGCCCCGAGCTTTCCCTATCTGGACATCGCGCGGGACTATTCGGCGGCGGGGGCGGATGCCGTCTCCTGCCTGACGGAACCCATGTGGTTTTTAGGCTCTGACCAGATCTTTACGGAAATTCGTCAGACCATCTCGCTGCCCATGATCCGCAAGGATTTCACCGTCAGCGAGTATCAGATCTACCAGGCCCGTCTCATGGGCGCCGACTGTGTGCTGCTCATCTGCGCTCTGCTGGACACGGCGACCATCGCCAAGTACCTGAGGCTCTGCGACGAGCTGGGCCTGTCCGCGCTGGTGGAGGCCCACGACGCGCGGGAGATTCGCTCCGCCATCGCCGCCGGGGCCAAGATGATCGGCGTGAACAACCGAAACCTGAAAGATTTTTCCGTGGACTTCACCAACGCCGCCCGCCTGCGGGACCTCATCCCGCCGGAAGCGGTGTATGTGGCCGAGAGTGGCGTGGCCCGGCCCGCCGACGTGGCCGCCCTCAAGTCCATCGGAGCGGACGCGGTGCTCATGGGGGAGGTCCTCATGCGTGCCAAAGACAAGGGGGCCATGCTGGCCGCCCTGCGGGAGGCATCGAAATGACCAAGATCAAGCTCTGCGGCCTGTCCCGACCGGAGGACATCGCGGCCGCCAACGAAGTAAACCCGGATTACATCGGCTTTGTGTTTGCCCCAAAGAGCAAGCGCTATGTCAGCCCAACCCAGGCCGCCCGGCTGAAACAGCAGCTGGCCCCCGGTATCCAGGCGGTGGGCGTGTTCGTGAAGGAGGACCCGGAGACGGTGGTCCATCTGTTGGAGGACGGCGTCATTGACGTGGCCCAGCTCCACGGGGGCGAGAGTGAGGCCTACATCCGCACCCTGCGGCAGCACACCCACAAGCCTATTATGCAAGCCTTCCGGGTGGATACCCCGGCGGACCTGGAAAAGGCCCAGGCCAGCTCTGCCGACTACATCCTGCTGGACTCCGGTGACGGAGGCACGGGGGAGCGGTTCGACTGGTCCCTGCTGGCCGGGGCGACCCGCCCCTATTTCCTGGCGGGGGGGCTGGACCCGGAGAACGTGGGCGGGGCCGTAGAAAAGCTGAAGCCCTACGCCGTGGATGTCAGCTCCGGCATCGAGACAGACGGAACGAAGGACCCGGAGAAGATGAGAAGCTTCGTCCGCGCCGTGCGCGGTGCTGTAGGAGAGGAGAGAGACACATGACCAATCCCAACGGGCGTTTTGGGGTCCACGGGGGGCAATACATCCCGGAGACCCTGATGAACGCTGTGATCGAGCTGGAAGAAGCCTACAACTACTACAAGAAAGACCCGGCGTTCAACCGGGAGCTGACGGAGCTTTTTAACGAGTACGCCGGCCGCCCCTCCCGCCTCTACTACGCCAAGCGCATGACCAAGGACCTGGGCGGCGCGAAGATCTACCTCAAGCGCGAGGACCTCAACCACACCGGCGCCCACAAGATCAACAACGTCCTTGGCCAGGCCCTCCTGGCCAAGAAGATGGGCAAGACCCGCCTCATCGCCGAGACCGGCGCGGGGCAGCACGGTGTGGCCTCCGCCACCGCCGCGGCCCTGCTGGACATGGACTGTGTGGTCTTCATGGGGGAGGAGGATACCATCCGCCAGGCCCTGAACGTCTACCGGATGCGCCTGCTGGGGGCCACCGTCGTCCCCGTCACCTCCGGCACGGCCACGCTGAAAGACGCCGTGTCCGAGGCCATGCGGGAGTGGACCAGCCGCATTGCGGACACCCACTACTGCCTCGGCTCTGTGATGGGCCCGCACCCCTTCCCGACCATCGTCCGGGATTTCCAGGCGGTCATCTCCCGCGAGATCAAGCAGCAGATGCTGGAAAAAGAGGGCAAGCTGCCCGACGCCGTGCTGGCCTGCGTGGGCGGCGGCTCCAACGCCATCGGCAGCTTCTACCACTTCATCGACGAGCCGGGGGTGGCCCTCATCGGCTGTGAGGCTGCCGGGCGGGGCGTGAACACGGCGGAGACCGCCGCCACCATCGCCACCGGACGCCTGGGCATCTTCCACGGCATGAAGTCCTACTTCTGCCAGGATGAATACGGCCAGATCGCCCCGGTCTATTCCATCTCCGCCGGGTTAGACTACCCCGGCATCGGCCCGGAGCACGCCCACCTGTATGACATCGGCCGGGCCCAGTACGTCCCCGTCACCGACGACGAGGCCGTGGAGGCCTTTGAGTACCTGGCCCGCACCGAGGGCATCATTCCCGCCATCGAGTCCGCCCACGCCGTGGCCCACGCCAGAAAGCTGGCCCCCACCATGGGCAAGGACCAGAGCATCGTCATCACCATTTCGGGCCGGGGGGACAAGGACTGCGCCGCCATCGCCCGCTACAAGGGGGAGGATCTGCATGAGTAAGATCAGCAAAGCATTTGAAAACGGCAAGGCGTTCATCCCCTTCCTGACCTGCGGGGACCCGGACCTGGAAACGACCGCCGCCGCCGTCCGCGCCGCTGCCGCCAACGGGGCCGACCTCATCGAGCTGGGGATCCCATTTTCTGACCCCACCGCCGAAGGCCCCGTGATCCAGGCGGCGAATCTCCGGGCACTGACCGCCGGGACCACCACGGATAAGGTCTTTGACCTGGTCCGGGACCTGCGGAAGGACGTGACCATCCCGCTGGTCTTTATGACCTATGCCAACGTCCTCTTTTCCTACGGTGCGGAGAAGTTTATTGCGACCTGTCAGGAGATCGGCGTCGACGGCCTCATCCTGCCCGACCTGCCCTATGAGGAAAAGGACGAGTTTCTGCCCCTGTGCCGTCAGTATGGGGTGGAGCTCATCTCCATGATCGCGCCCACCTCGGAAAACCGCATCGCGATGATCGCCAAGGAAGCGGAGGGCTTCTTGTACTTGGTCTCCAGCCTGGGCGTCACCGGCACCCGGAGCGAGATCAAGACGGACCTGGCCTCTATCGTGAAGGTCGTCCGGGAAAACACGGACCTGCCCTGCGCCATCGGCTTCGGCATCTCCACCCCGGAGCAGGCCCGCGCCATGGCGACCCTCTCCGACGGGGCCATCGTCGGCTCGGCCATCGTGAAGCTCGTGGCCCAGTATGGCAAGGATGCCCCGGCGGAAGTGGGAAAGTACGTGAAGACCATGAAGGACGCGCTGCGCTGAGCATTCAGTAAGCCAAAAACAACTGCCCGCGCCGGAAACAAAGATTTCCGGCGTGGGTTTCCCTTTTCCGGGAAAAAGGGAGAAAATATCGACCGGAAGGAAGTTTTTCTTGTAATTTGGGGCAAAGAGTGGTACACTGCAACCGACAATTTAATAATGGGGGACGCTATTTTTGTTGTAACGCCGCGGTATATGCGGCGGAAGGAGAAGTTGAAATGAAAAAACGTATTTTCGCACTTTTCCTGTCGGTCCTGCTCTTGGCAACTGTACTCTGCGCCTGCGGAGACACGAAGCAAGAAGAGGCGGGCGGGGTCGGCAGCGACGGAACCAGCTCTTCCGGAGCAGTGGTCGATGGCGGTGAAATGGTCGTCGGCATTGCACAAGACCTGGGAGACAGTCTTGACCCGTATCAGATGACGGCAGCAGGAACCAGAGAGGTCTTATTTAACATCTATGAAGGCCTGGTCAAGCCCAACGCCAGCGGCGAGTATGTGCCCGCTGTGGCTTCCGACAGCACCGTGTCGGAGGATGGCCTGACCTATACCTTCCCCCTGCGGGAGGGCGTGCTGTTCCACAACGGCGCAGCCGTCACCACCGATGATGTGATCTATTCCTTCAAAACCTGCGCCGAGACCACGGTAGACACTGCCCTGGCCGAGGCGCTTTCTTCTGTGAAAGATATTACGGCGGACGGCAACACCGTGACCGTCACCCTGAAGGAGGCCAACCCCGACTTCCTGTCCTATGTGGGCATGGTGTACATCGTCCCGGCGGACTATACCGACGAGGCCACCGCCCCCGTGGGCACCGGCCCCTTCCAGTTCGTCTCCCGCTCCGTGCAGGAGAACCTGATTGTGGAGAAGTTCGCCGACTACTGGGGCGAGAAGGCCCACCTGGACAAGGTCACCTTCAAGATCTATGAGGACGCCAACGCCCTCATGTCCGCCCTGAGCGCCGGCTCTGTGGACATGGCCGGTCACCTGACCATCGACCAGGTGGACACCATCGGCACCGGCACCTACAAGACCCTGGAGGGCACCATGAACCTGGTCCAGGCCCTGTACCTGAACAACGACGTGAAGCCCTTCGACAACGAGAAGGTCCGCCAGGCCATGTGCTATGCCGTGAACGTGGACGAGATCCTCGACCTGACCAGCGAGGGCCACGGCACCAAGATCGGCACCTCCATCTATCCTGCCTTCACCAAGTACTTTGACGCAAGCCTGGCCGACGCCTATCCCTACGACGTGGACAAGGCCAAGCAGCTGCTGGCTGACGCCGGGTACGCTGATGGGTTCTCCATGAGCATCACCGTGCCCTCCAACTACACCCCCCACATGAACGTGGCCCAGGTGCTGGTGGAGCAGCTGGCCAAGGTCGGCATCACCGCCACCATCAAGCCCGTGGAGTGGGAGACCTGGGTCTCCGACACCTACACCAACCGCAACTTTGAGAGCACGGTCATCGGCTTCGATGCCGCCACCCTCAGCGCGGGCGCTCTGCTCAACCGCTGGATGAGCGACAACGACAAGAACATGATCAACTACAATAACCCTGAGTACGACAAGGTCATGCAGGAGGCCAACGCATCCACCGACGACGCAAAGCAGACCGAGCTGTACAAGCAGGCTGCCGCCATGCTGTCCGAGACGGCTGCCAACGTGTACATCCAGGACCTGGCGGACTTCGTGCTCCTCAAGAACAACCTGGACGGCTACCAATTCTATCCCCTGTACGTGATGGATCTGTCCACCGTTCACTATGTCCAGTAATTTTTAATTTGAACCAGTTTGCCTGAAACGGAAAGGAGGGCGGGAAGATGAAATATATTCTGCGAAAGCTAACCACTCTCATTATTACATTGTTCATCGTTTCTCTTCTCGCCTTCCTGGCCTTTCAGGTCATCCCCGGCTCTCCGGCCAGCACCATGCTGGGTACCAACGCCACCCCGGAAGCGGTGGCGGAGCTGGAGGCCGAGCTGGGGTTAGATGACCCGGTTTTGATTCGGTATGGCCGCTGGGTCTCCGACTTCGTCCGGGGGGACTGGGGTACGTCGTACAGCTATAACATGCCCGTGAAAGACATGGTGATGGAAAAGCTGCCGGCTACGGCAGCGCTGGTCCTCATGGCCTTCGGCATCACCGTGGCCGCCTCGTTCCCGCTGGGTATCCTGGCGGCGAAGCGGGAGGGGAGCTGGCTGGATAAATTCATCACAGTATTCAACCAGATCTGCATGTCCATCCCCCCGGTCTTTGTGGGCATCCTGCTCTGTTTCCTCTTCGGCATCACCCTGCGGGTCTTCGTGCCGGGAAACTTTGTGACCTTCCACGACAGCCCCGGAAAGTTCTTTCTGTACATGCTCTTCCCGGCTCTGGCCGTTGCCCTGTCCCGCATTGCCATGACGGTGAAGATGCTTCGCTCGTCTATCCTGGACGAGATGAACAAAGATTATATTCGCACGGCGTTCAGCCGGGGCCGCACCCGTGCCGACGCCCTGAAGCACCACGCCCTGCGCAACGCCATCATCCCCGTCATCGCCTTTCTGGCTGTGACGGCGGCGGAACTGGTCGCGGGAAGCATCGTCGTCGAGCAGGTCTTTACCGTGCCCGGCGTGGGCCGTCTGCTCCTGGCGTCGATCGGCAGCCGGGATTTCCCGGTGGCGCAGGCGGTGGTCGTGCTGCTGGCAGCTTGGGTCGTGGTCGTGAACTTTATCGCGGATGTGCTGTATCAGTATATGGACCCCAGAATCCGGATCCAATAAGCGATTCTATCATCACACAGAGGGGAGGGAAGGAACGTGCTTCTAGCAAAAGAGCGCTGGTCCAGCCATAAAAAAACGCTTGCCCAGCCCAGAGAAGGCAAAAACCATTTTCTCATCGCCGGCGGCATCATCTCCGGCATCATGGCCGCGCTCATCTTGGTCGGCTACGTCTGGACCCCCTACGGGACGACAGAAATGGCGGGCGGCAAGAAGTTCTTGGCCCCCTGCCTGGCCCACCCCCTGGGGACCGACAACTTTGGCCGGGACCTGCTCTCCCGGATCATGGAGGGGGCGGGAAGCACCTTCCTCATTGCCCTGTGTGTGGTGCTCATCGGCGGCGTCATCGGCACCATCATCGGCTGTCTCACCGGCTACTTCGGCGGCGTGGCGGACCTGATCCTGATGCGGGTGTGCGACGCCATCACCGCGTTTCCCAGCATCCTGCTCGCCCTGGTCCTTGTGACCATCATCGGGCAGGGAAAGTATCAGATCATTCTGATCTTAGGGATTTTGTTCATCCCCTCGTTTGCCCGCGTGGTCCGGGGCGAGGTGGCCAAGGAGCGGACGCTGAATTACGTCGCCTCCGCCCGCCTCATGGGGGCCAGCCACCTGCGGATCATCTTCCGGCATATCCTGCCCAACACCGTCCAAGTCCTGCTGCCCATCGTCGCCATCGGCTTTAACAACGCCGTTCTGGCGGAGGCCAGCATGAGCTATCTGGGCGTCGGCGTTCAGCCGCCAGATGCGTCGCTGGGGCGGATGCTCTCGGAAGCCCAGACCTATCTGGGCCGTGCGCCCTGGTACGCCCTGTTCGTGGGCCTGGCCATCGTTTTGATGATCCTGGGCCTGAGCTTGCTCACCGAGGGCTTGCAGCAGCGCAGACGAGCCTAACGCTTTCTCCGCAGGAGAAGGCCTTGTAAACTTCGCCGCCTGAGAGGAGGGCGCTTATGTTAGATATCCAGGACCTCCATGTGCGCTTCCGCAGCGCCCTGGCGGGGAAGGAAGCCGTGAAGGGTATCTCCCTGCACATGAACGCCGGGGAGATCCTCGGCCTGGTGGGGGAGTCCGGCAGCGGCAAGACCGTCACCGCCATGGCCTTGGCGGGGCTGCTCAGCAACGCCAAGGTCGAGCTGAGCGGGCATATCTTTTTTGAGGGCTTAGACCTGCTCCGGGCCTCCCGTGAGACGGTCCGATCCATGCGTGGGAAAGACATCGCCGTGGTCTTCCAGGAGCCTATGACGTCCATGGACCCCGTCATGCGCATCGGGCCTCAGGTCGAGGAAGCCCTGCTCGTCCACACGGACTTAGGCCCCGAAGAGCGCCGGGCCAGGGCGTTGCAAGCCATGGCCGACGCCGAGCTGCCCGACCCGGAGACGGTGTACCGCAAGTACCCCCACGAGCTCTCCGGCGGGATGCTCCAGCGGGCCATGGTCGCGGCGGCCATCATCTCCGAGCCGAAGCTGCTCATCTGCGATGAGCCGACCACGGCGCTGGACGTGACCATTCAAGAGGGCATTTTGAACCTGCTGAAAAAGATCAACCGGGAGAAGGGGACCGGCATCCTGTTCATCTCCCACAACCTCCATGTGGTGCGGAAGCTCTGCACCCGCGTGGCGGTGATGTGCCAGGGTGAGCTGCTGGAAGAGGGGCCGGTGGACCAAGTCTTCTACCACCCCCAGGCAGACTACACCAAGGGCCTCATCGCGGCCATTCCCACCAGACGCAAACGGGGGTGATTCGATGGAACCGAACCAGCAAGAACCCATCTTAGAGATCAAAAACCTCAACAGCTTTTACCGGCAGGGCGGCGGGGCCTTTTCCAAGGGCCGCATCATCCAGGTCCTGCGCAATGTCAACGTCACCATCGGTCGGGGCGAAGTCCTGGGCCTGGTGGGGGAGTCCGGCAGCGGTAAGTCCACCCTGGCCAAGTCCATCCTGGGCATGACCGAGTACCAGGGCCAGATCATCCACCACTCCCAGCGGCCCCAGATGGTCTTTCAGGACCCCTATTCCTCTCTGAACCCGGCCTTTACCATCCGCCGCATCGTCGAGGAGCCCCTGCGCATCTACGGCAAGCACCCCCCGGCGGAACGCCGGAAACGGGCAGAGGAGATGCTGGAAGCCGTGGGACTCGGACCGGAGTTTCACGACCGCAAGCCCGGTCAGCTCTCCGGCGGGCAGCGCCAGCGCGTCTCCATCGCCGCGGCCATGATCGTCCGCCCGAAGCTGGTCATTCTGGATGAGGCCGTGTCCGCCCTGGACGTGACCATTCAAGACCAGATCCTCGACCTGCTCATGCGCCTGCGCCGGGAGTATGACCTGAGCTACCTCTTCATCTCCCACGATCTCAACGTCATCTACCAGTGCTGTGACCGGGTCATCGTGATGCAGAAGGGCCAGATCGTCGAGGAAAACACCGTGGATGACCTGTTTGATCATCCGGAGCATCCTTATACAAAGCAGCTGTTGAAGGCGGCGGAATAACGCATAGAAAACAAGCGCACCAGATCGTTTTGGACCTGGTGCGCTTGTTTTTTGCGTAGGATCAGGGGAGACTAGGGGAGCGGAGAATCAAATCACTCGTTGCTCATGCCCTGCTCGTAGGACTGGATCATCTTCTTGAACGTGTGACCCGTACGACGCTTGAGATTGTGAAGAAACTTTTCTGTACGTTCCCCTGTAAAAATTTTGATTTCCAGGCGTAATGTGTGGTTGTCTTCCGGTGTTGCGAAGATTTTGTCGATGTACCGATCTACGAACTCCTTTGTGATCATACCACTGGAAGCTTCTTCTTGCGCTGTCCTTAAAGCCGAGCGGATTGTTTCCAGATGCTTTCGGAATTCCTCTTTAGAATATACTTGTTCCTCCAGTTCCCGAAGGGCTTCTTCGGCCTGTGCGATCTCTTGTGCACAGGCTTTGTTCATAGTAAGAAAGTCGTCATCGGAAAGCTGACCAGTGACGTTATACTCCAAAAGTTTGTTCTTCTTTTTTTGAGCCAGAGCAATGCGATTTTTTTGGGTTTCCAGTTGTTTTGTGAGATCTTCATCAGAGACTAAAGCGGTATAGAATTTCATATATTCATCAACAAATGTGTTCGCATCCGCTTCTGTATCTTGAAAGACCTCAAAGAGGAGAGGTTTGATTTCGGATTCGTAAACAGGGAAAGAACTACAGGAGGCTGCACCGTTGGTAATTTTTCCAGAGCAGACCCACTTGCTGTTTCGGTTTCCTTGACGATCTCTGGAATCCCGGCGATAGTAAGGCGCACCACAACAGGTGCAGTAGAGTTTACCAGTGAGCAGATTTGCATGGTTGCAAATTCCTTGACGAGCTTTAACATCTTCGCTGCGTCTGCGCAGCACAGAGTTGGCTTGTTCCCATAGTTCCTCAGATACGATCGCCGGAACAATTTCGCCAGTTTCATCTTTAAACATGACCCATTCCTCCGGAGGAAGGAACTTTTGCTTCTTTGTAAACATATCTACAACTTTGACTTTGTTGCCGACGTAATAACCTTTGTACTTTGGATTTGAGATCATATTAGCCATCGTTGAGTGGGCAATTTTCTTGCCGTTAAGATTTCGATAGCCTTTTTCCCAGAAAAGCGTTTCAATCTGCTTCATACTGTATTGGTCCGACGCATACAGCTGGAAGAGTTCTCGGACCATAGGGGCCTGTTCTTCGTCAATGACCAGCCGCTTTTTATCTTTTCTATATCCAAAGATTCGATTGTTCCCCAGAACAACATTGTTTTTGATGGCTTGTTGATGCCCGAACTTTACCCGGCTGGAAAGTTTCCGCAGCTCATCTTGGGCAATGGAAGACATAATCGAGAGCCGGAGCTCAGAATCCTCATCGAACGTATTGATGTTGTCGTTCTGAAAAAAGACACCTACCCCATGGTTGAGAAGTTGTCGTGTATATTGGATTGAGTCCAGGGTGTTTCTGGCGAAACGCGAGATCTCCTTTGTCAAGATCAGATCAAACTGATCTGCTGAGGCGTCATCGATCATACGGTTGAAATTTTCCCTGTGTTTCGTTGAAATACCGGAAAGCCCCTCATCAATGTAGCCCGGAACAAAAGTCCACGCTGTATTTTTGCGGATCATAGTTTCATAGTACTGAATCTGGTTGCCTAGAGAATTGAGCTGTTCGTCGGACTCAGAAGAAACCCGGGCATAGAACGTAACACGAAGGGGTATGTCATACAGAGACTTGATTTTTAATTGTTGACGAATGGAAAGGATATCCATATTGACCTCCTTGAGTTCGTAAAATCATCATCTATGCTCTGTAGGATATCACAAAAGAAAAACTGTTGCAAGATGAAAGAGAAGCTGGTAAAATAAACTTGTCAAAGCGATTGGCGGGAAAGGAGGGGACAGGATGCGATTGATTAATCTTCCGGTGGGGATCTCGAGCTTTGAGCAACTCAGAGAGAGTCGGTGCTATTATGTCGATAAGACCGGATTGATCCGAGCGGTCTTGAAAATGCCTGGAATTCAAGTCAGGCTCATCACCCGCCCCCGCCGCTTTGGAAAAACCTTAGGCATGAGTATGTTGGCCAGCTTTTTTGATATCCGGAAAGACAGCTCGGCACTGTTTCAAGGATTGGAAATCATGCAGGATCAAGACCTCTGCGCCAAATGGATGAACCAGTGGCCAACTCTTTTCCTGTCGTTTAAGGATATCGATGGCCCGGACTTTGTGTCTGCCAAAGAGATGCTTCAGGAGCGCATTGCGAAATTATGCAAGACGCATCGGTATTTGGCCAGCAGTGACCGGGTAGATAAAAACGACTGCAAGATCTTTGAGAAGCTGGCGGACCTGGTGGACGGTCATCCAACAGACGCAATGCTGAAAATCAGTATTTCTCTGCTGATGCAAATGATGCGGGATCACTTTGGAAAGCCGGTCATTCTTTTAATTGACGAGTACGATGTCCCATTGGCGAAGGCCAGCAGCAACGGGTATTATCCGGAGATGCTGGGGATTCTCAAAAGCCTGTTGAGCACAGCGCTGAAAGACAATGATGCTTTGCAGTTTGCGGTCGTTACCGGCTGTCTTAGAATCGCCAAGGAGAGCATTTTTACCGGGACAAATAACTTTGTCTCGGATACGATTTCTTCCACGAGCCTGAACGAGTATTTCGGGTTTACACAAGCAGAGATCGATCGGATCCTCAGTGATGCAGATGCACGGGAACATGCAGGAGATGTGAAGAACTGGTATGATGGGTATCACTTCGGAGACGCTGACGTCTATTGCCCTTGGGATGTGATGAACTATCTGCACGATCTCCAAAATGATCCGGAAGCGGAACCGGCAGGGTATTGGGAGAACACCAGTGACAACGAGATCATCCGCTCGTTTATCGACTATGCTGGGGAGAGCATTTCTGTTAAGCTGGAAACTCTGCTTTCTGGTGGCTATATCCTGCAGAAGATCCGGGAAGATCTAACCTATGACTATCTCCACTCTTCCGAGGAGAACCTATGGAGTATTCTTTATCTCACTGGCTATCTGACGAAAGCACGTCAGACAGATATACCGAATAAACTATCCCGGGGCGTTGCTGCTCTGATGATCCCGAACGCAGAGATCAGAGAGATTTTTGAAAACACCGTACAAGGTTGGTTTGATGATCATGCCAAAACGTGGGACCGGAAAGTACTCTTCGATGCTGTCTGGGCCGGAGAGAGCGACGTCGCTACAGAAGAAATGAGTAAGCTTCTCCGCAAGACCATCAGTTACCACGATTACCGGGAAGACTACTACCACGCTTTTCTGGCGGGGATTTTTGCTGGGGCCGGATATACGGTTCAGTCAAACAAGGAACATGGCGAGGGCCGGAGCGATGTTGTGGTCTATGATTCTGCCAATGGACGGGTCGTTATCTTCGAGGCGAAGTACGTCAAAGCACTGGACGCTATGGAAAGCGCTTGTGAAGCTGCACTTCAGCAGATTGAAGAGAAAAAGTACGCCAAAGAATTTGAAGAGAACTACCATCCAGTCCTTTGCTATGGGATTGCGTTTTATAAAAAACAGTGCCTTCTTAGGAAAAAATAGACTGGTACGATAAAAATATGACAACAGCGGGCAGAGCTGGAATGCTCTACCCACTATTGCCACTCTACTATAATTTAGGCGAAGCCTTGATTTTCAAGATCATTTTATTCCGTTCAGTCTCAGTGATAAGACCAGCTTTGAACAAGTATTGGTTGAAATAAAGCAACCAAATCTCCCGAGTTACCTCTTTGCGGGAGGGCGTCTCTGATTTTTTAGTTCCCAAGCACATGCCCCCTTTCATGGTATAGGATGCCTAATTTTTGGGAATTTATTGTTGGATCAAGATACCGTCATATCCGTTGATGGTCTCTGCACCCATTCGACGTTTTTTCTTGGAAATTTTACCGGAGCACAGCTCGTTCAGCCGTCGGGAGAATTGAGCGCAGTTCTCTTCACCAGGTAGTTGATTTGCGTGACAGAACTCCAAGTAGCGCTGATGGAGAGCTGCTGTCGGGGTGAACGCGTCAGCAGTGAAAGAGCATAGTTCTTCCAAAAAACCTTGAAGGACGGAACGCTGGGAGTCTAGTTCAAGCAACCCATCATTGGCTGGCCGCACAAACTGGTAATTGCTGCAGCGGAGTTCATGATATACTGCAAGAGCTTTGGCTGCTATCGCTGGACGCTCTTGCTTCAAGGCTGCCAGTAATCCTTTGTCCTGTTGATCTTTTGGGACTTGGTAGCGGAAGGGAATAACGATGAGGCGGTTCTTGAAGGCATCGTCTTGATCGGATAGGATCAGCGGATGATTGGTTCCAAAAACCAATTTACAAGTTGGCTTGATTGGCGTGGCATCCTTGAATTTTTGTTCGACGGTGATGATATCGTCACCGGTAATCATCTTGATTGTGCCGATAGCTTCACGGCTAATTTTTGTGTTCGGAAGATCCATGGAGATGTTGAGCCGTTTACCCTGGAGCAAGCTGGTGGAAAACCGATCTTTAAAGCGGTAAATGTCCAGATAAGCGACAGCTTCTGGGTTAAAAAAGCTAGAAATGAGATTCCCTAGAACAGATTTTCCGGAGTCACCTACGCCCTGCAGGACGAAAAAAACTTTGCCAGCAGTGTCCGGGGTGAGTAGGTAGCCCACCATCTGCCAGATAGCCATCTGAATTTCGGGATCTCCTCTGGATATATTATCCAGGAACGCATCAAAGCGAGGGCATTTCACATGTTCAGTGGGGTAAGGGAAGTTGATAAAGGTGGGGGAGAAGTCGTTTTTCAGGAACGGCGTCAACTGACCTGTTGCCGGATTGACAGTCCCGTTCAGGAAAAAGATGCGATTTAGGGTTTCGGTAGGAGCGAATACGCGGATGGCCTGCTCGTACTTAAGAGATCGCACGATGTCCTCGGCTAGGCGAAAAGTCTTTCCATATACTTCCAAGGTTGGCCGTAATGTAGAGTAGATCAGGGAGGTTAGCTCTTCGTTCGAGATGGGGGAAAATACGAAGCCCCCCTCCTGTCTCCAGTAGAAGCAATTGTCAAAGGTAACAATGGTGAAGGTCATCAATACCTGACGGATGAAGTCGTGGATCGTTGGTTCATTGCGCCTTCCCCTTGAGGAGTTTCTCAGCTGGCTACACAGGTCTGCGAGCGCTGGGCCGAAATACGGTTGAGGTTGAGGGAGAGGTGGCGTATAAGTTTGAACATCTGGAGCTGATGCGGGGGGTGGCGTCTTGACTGCCTCGACTTTAGAGGAAGTGGATCCTGCCACTGCTCGCTTCCGCTCGATGCGGAGGCCTTGCTCAAACAGAGCCCTGTCACTCTTCTCTGTAATAAATATAGCTGGGTGGGGCTTAGTTAGATCTGGACAAAAACGTTGCCGATATTCATCGAGTTTTTGATGAAAATTGTCCAGGACTTGTTGTTCCTCGAGTGCTTGCTGCTGTTGGTTGCTGTTGCTACCTTCGATGAAATCTGTGAAGCAGATTTTAAGAAAATCAGAATTTTTGTCTTTTTTTAAGACGCTCATGTCTACGCCCTCCTTAAATTTTTTGTGGAAGCCTCTACGCCTCCCAGTGCATCCTAGTATATCGCAATAAGGTTGCCAGGGGTAGGACGAAATTTAGGATTTTTGAAAAATGATACAACAAATCAAGAATATAGGAGTATATATTATGAAGAAGATTGAAAACAAGATAATAGATATATGCCGTTATAATATAGAATCGTGGGGAGAGTTAGATTCAAATGAAGTAAATTTTTTCAAAAATAATGAATTTATCCATCAGATGATGTTTGTTGCCTTTAAAGAAATTTGGCCAGAGACCCGTGAGAGAAAAACCATAAAGAATTTTGTAGAAGAAGGAGATGAGACCGGGAAGCGTACTATGAATCGGCATCGTAAGGAAGTCATAGATCGAACAAAAAAAGATCGCGAACAGATAGGTGTGTCCGAAAAGGATTACTATTTAAAAAATTTTGAAAGCGATAGAGCCTCGAACTCCTATCCAACCTATGATTCGCTAGATGTGCGAGCAATAAATAACATAAAGAATGGGAAATGCAGTCAATTAATCAACATATTTAAAGACGGTAATATTATTCAGCATGGAAAAGAGAAAGCGAGAGTATCGGGAGAAAAAATCTATGATGCGTATAAGTCGTATGTAGACTATCTGGAAGAAGGAAATAGGGCAACGGATCCCACAGAGTGGTTAGAAAGATTATTTGACATTGCAAGTCTTGAAGAAAATCTTAATGTTAATTTAGCCTATCAGTTGGCTGATTATATGGAAAAACATAACGAAAAACCAGTTCCACCTGAGATAGGCTATTTATGTGGATGTGTAAAGCTTTTTAAATGTGATCGCGATGGGAGAGCATGTGGAAGACTGCATAGCCGATTTCTACAAAAGAGAGTAAATCTAATTCCTCAATTTTACGAAAACCCTCAACGAGCTCAAGAAACTATGGCTCAGTGGCTATATAATCACAGTTTGATAAACAAGTTGATTAAAATAGAAAAAGACAATCTAAAATTAACGATTAAAGAGATCCCGACTGAAGATATTGCCGCATACTTTAGGACGAATTATAATCTTTTTACGTCTTTTTCGATTCAGCTCCCTAAGAAAAAGTTTACAGCTAAAAAGGTGAAATGTATTCGAGATGCAGCAAAATTAATAACGGACGAGTTGTCCCCAGTTTTCATTTGTAAAGATGGTGTATCATTATGCACATATAAGTAGGCTCCCTAAGATGAAGGGAGCCTACTTATAGTGATTACTTACTCTTCACGAATGACCTGCATAATGGCAAAGGCCAACGCTGCACCTAACAGCTTCCAAGGCATTCAAATCCCCCCTTTCCGCTAAAATGTACTGGACTTCATGTCCAGCCGTTTCATGGCTTCTGTGGCCGTGATCTCTCCCGCCCGCCATTGCCGGACCACGGCAGAGAACTCCGCTCGTTCGATGGGCTTTCGGCCTTTGTAGACCTGATTTGCTTTGGCGATTGCAATCCCTTCCTGCTGACGCTGAAGGATATACTCTCGTTCCAACTCAGCCACTGCACCGAAGACGGTCAGCATGAATTTGCCGCTCGGCGTTGTGGTGTCGATGGCTTCTTTCTGCGACTGAAACTCCACCCCTTTCTCTCGGAGCTGTTCGATCAACTCCAGCAGGTCGCGGGTGTTCCTGGCAAAACGACTGATGGATTCTACCACAACGGTGTCTCCCGCTCGAACGAAGTCCATCATGGTTTGCAGGACGATCCCTCGCCTTGCCGCTCAGCTTGTCTATGTAGACAAGTTCAACGCCAAGCCGTTCCATGAGGTCTTCCTGACGAATGGTATTTTGTTCTTGGGTACTGACCCGGATGTAACCAATTTTCATAGACATCCCCTTTCTGTCCAGTGGATTTGTCCCAATAGGGTCCCTGTCGAAGATGGCACATGCCAAAACTCGATTTTCGACCCTATTGGGACATGGTTTGACTCTCCCGTTAGGGTATACCCTATTGGGAGTATTTTTTTCTTCCTTTCGACCTGATTTCGTGGTACACTAAACGCTAAGGTGGTGATATATCATGACACAGATACAAACTACAAAGCTCTCGGATTCTTTGCGGAATATTGCTGCTTCTGCAGAAATGGAGGGACTGATTTTTTCGTCTTCTCTTCAAGAGATGTGCCTGTCTGTTTTGGCTGGGAAACGCTCATTGAAAGACTGTCTCCACTTACTCTCCCTAACGGAACAGGATGGAAAACAGCATGGCATATAGTATCAGCGCAACAGACGATCACTGCTATCCTGGAACGACGGTCCTGATCAACAAGCTGGATATTCGGGATCAGGAAAAGCTGGATGAGGCAGAGCTTTTCATCGTCAGCGTCAAAAGTTTGCAATTTGAGATGGAACCATTTCCAGAAGATTTGGACTTTGCGTACTACAAGCGTCTTCATCAGTTTCTATTTGGGGAACTATATGACTGGGCTGGTTCCGTTCGTAGTATTGATATTAGTAAACAACGAACGCGGTTTTGCCCAGCAGCAGAGATTCCTGCTCTAGCAGAAGCGATGTTTTCCCGTATCAAAGATCCACAACGTTTTACTCATGTGACACGAGATACCTTTGTGTTTGAGCTGGCAGATTTTTATTCTGATGTGAACTATCTGCATCCTTTCCGGGAAGGGAACGGACGTACACAGCGATTATTTTTTCGCCAGCTTGCGGAACGATTCGGCTATCACTTGGATTTTTCAGCAGTGGACAGTGAATTGATGATGCTGGCAACGATCCATGCAGCCAGTGGTGTACTGGATACTCTGCTCCACGTCTTTGATCAGATAATCTCTAAAGTATGAGTCAGTGTCGGTTTAGATAGGGCTGACCGGCAGACAGACCAGTTTGCCGTTGACGTTCAGGAACATCTCCGGGCAGCGGAAGCGCTCCTCGTAGTAGAGCAGCTGTTCCTCGCTCAGGCTCTGGAAGTTTTCTGCATCCGGCGGAGCGGCGCAGAGGAAGAACGTGCCGGAGATGATGTCGTAGAGAGTTCCATCTTCATCCCAGAGCGCCCGGTTGAGCGGAAGACCATTCAGTTTTCCCTCTTCGTTGCAGATCAAGGCCACAGGTTCCTCAAAGGGATAGACGGCTTGTATGTAACCGTCAACGACCTCCTGCATGGCCTCCAGAGTATCTGGAATGTCAGCCCGTTCTGGTTTGCGCTCCGGTTCGATTTTTAGAATACGCATGGTTCTCTCCTTTAGATTTCTCCGCAGTAGAGGAAGTCTTCGATCTCGTCTGAGGTGAAGCCGCATTCCCGAAGTGTGTGGATGTCCTTCGGCGTGTAGCCGAACGACGCTGCGACGGAAACCAAACCTTCCCAATAGGCATCCGGATTCCGACGTCCAGCGGACAGCGGTTTGGGATACCACTCGATCGCATCTGAGTAACAGGGCGGGCAGAAGGAGTTGATGCAGAAGTGCTGCAATTTCCGCTCGCCGTGTCGGTCGATACGGAGAATATCGCCCTCGTCCGTCTTCACTTCAACGGGCTTCTTCAAGAAGGAGAGGCCGGAAGCAGTCAAGCCATGCTCTAAGATGGATTGGGTAGAAGCATAAACATAGATGCTCTGCTTGGGGAAGTGATACAGGCAGAGGGGGTTGTCCCCGTGGACGAAGTAAAGATTGTCCTGCGCATCCAAGACTGTAAACACAAAAGTGCCCTGAACTTCTTCCGCCACCTTTCGGAGGCTGTTGAAGTTCAGGGCATTTTGCTTTTCCAGGAGTTGGACTGCGACGTAGCTGTCGGTTCCAATGTGCGTCTTGGGGAGGTCTTCCGCCTGCTGCAGAAGCCGGTCATTCAAAAGCACGCCGTTGTGGGCCAGAGCAAACTTCTTGTTCCCGATCTGACCTTGGAAGGGATGCGCGTTGTATGCTTTCTTGGCGTCTCCCTGTGTGGCGTATCGTGTGTGTCCCATGACCACAGAAGTTTCTGCCGGAACCCGGAACCGCAGTACATGGGCAGGTTTTGCCTTTTTCATAATGTGGAGCTTGCCGCCTGCATGGTAGGCGATTCCCGCAGCATCCGTGCCGCGTTCTTCTGCGGCAGAGGCCAGTGAGCGGAGCAGGCGGTTCTTTTGCTTCCCGCTCAGGTTGTGGTTGTAGTCGATGAATCCGAATAAGCAGCACATGGTCAAATCTCCTCTCCGCCCTCGACGGGCTCGTTCACATACAGTCGGCGTTCCTTCAAATACTGCACTAGCTCTGGCTCGTGGCAGCCTGTGACAAAGGTTGTCCAGGACAGGTCCTTGCAGGCTCCGTCGGACAAATGTAAAGCCACACTGCAGATATGATCGACCATCTGCAGCGTGGCAAGGAGGCTGTTCAGTTTTAACGTCCCCCGGAACATACGGAATTCAATCGTCGCGCGGTTCTCCAGATTGACGCAGGAGTAGCGTCCGGCATGGCTGCCTTTCTTGGCGTGCTCCAGGATTTCTTGGGGGCGGTCTTTGTAGCCATAGCGAGCGGCCCAGCGTTCCAGTTGTCGTGGGGTCCTGCGGCTGAACTTGAGAAGCTCCTCCCAATGCTTTTCCACGAAGTAGAGAATTCTGGCGATGGCCGGTTCCTGTTCTTCCTCCGTTTCTCCGAAGGACTTCCGGCTGACGTGGACGTGGAGGCCGCAGGTTTGGGTTTGGTGGGAACGGTAGCCCAGCGAGCGGGCTGTGCGCAGGACTTCCGGCCAGGGCATCTCTTCCTGGTGGTACTCCAGACTCATGGGATGCGTGACCAACTCGAAGCCATTGCTGAGGGAACCGTCGTGCTTACAGTAGAGCCGCTCGGTGAAACCAACATTGGCTTGCGTCAAAATCTGGCTGGCGTAGTCACCCCGCTCGCCGCCTTCATCGATCTCCAGCTCGACCCCGAAGTATCTGGGGCCGGTGCCGTAGAAGATGGGTTCTGGTTTGTAGTAGTAGCCCTGGATCACATCTCGGTTTGCTTCCTCCAGGCAGGTCAGGCAGAGGGGCTCATCGCTGTCGTCCAGGTAGTAGGTGTCCTCACAGTGGATGAGGCGGCCGCACTCGGAGCAGGTCATGTAGCTCTGGTCGTAGCAGGTTTGACAGAGGGGCGTGTTGTCATTTCCGGCGTTGTCAGTGAGCCAGATCCGCTGACCGCAGCAGGCGCAGAGGGTGGTTTCGTTCTCCAGGCACTCTGGGCAGATGAGCCGGTCGTCGAATGGGATGAGCTCATCGGGGTCGTAGACTTCGCCGCAGAGCTCGCAGGGGATTTCGTGTTCTTTCATGGTATTGTCCTCCTTGATCATTTCCCTAGTGGGTAGATTCAAGGATATACTATGTAATTCAGAAACTTTACTTTTTCAATGACAACAGATTTCTTGGGGGAAGGCATTGCGGGCGTCTCCGGCCCTGTGGGGCCGTCAACGCTGCCTTCCCCCAAACCCCTAACTCACGCTGGAAGTATGAGGATTCTTAGAGGAGGGAGGTTTTCAAGGAGGGGGGAAGGATTGCTGACTTGTCAGCGGTCCAGCACATCCCCCCTCCTTGAGGATTTGAGAAGGATGTTCCGCGTTCTGCGTTCCGATAGGTTTTTGGGAGAAAATTCTCAAATCCTATACGCACGCGAGATATTTTTGGCTTCAAATTACTTTTTGCTTTATCAATTTAAAATGTAAAAGCAAAATTGCGTATTTTTAGCGGAACACGGAACAACTTTATCAAATAGCTTTGCTGTGAAGGCTATAGGTGGAGTTGTCCTGTTCCGCTGTTTTAATCCCCGGTTTCCAGGAGAGCCTGAGTATATGTCATAGCTTTTTCTAGTATAGAGAAGGAGAAATCAGCTTGATCATAGCCTGTTTGAAGCCGACGACAATAGCTGAGAGAAGGAGGCTGATGGCTGATGTCATTCATCAAGTAAACCATAGCTTTTAAGGTCTTTCCATTTGTTAGCTTGACCAAGAAGACTTCTCTTCGATAAAGTTCAGGGTATCCTTCATAGGCATCCAGGCTGGATTCACAGGTAGAATCAATTTCCCAGACAAGGAGAGGGACTTCTTCAGATGGAACGGGGATGATAGTGGCATATGTAGAAAACATTAACCGATATCCTTGGATTACACCGATGCCCAGGGGATGAACTGTAGGGCCACGATGCTTCATTTCTTCTTATGGGAGCAAGATGCCCATGTATATATTAATAAAAAAATTTGCATAGACTATGGCTACCGGAAACTTTTTTAGGCAATTTAAAGCTCGAATGATTTTCAATAGACTTTAAATTGTTGAGAATTGTTACAATAATAGAATCAAAAACATCTGGATTCCGTTTAGCAAGCTTTTGATAAATTTCTAATGCTTCTCGATAAAGTTTTTCTGTACCTTTGATATTGTTAGTGTCGCTAAGAAGATTTGCTAAGGTATAACAAGTTACTGCAACATCAAGCGCAAAGGAATCAGGATCCTTTTTAGCGAGTTGTCGGCGGATATCGAGAGCTTCCCGGAAAAGGCTTTCAGGTTCTTCCATATGACCGGTATTCC
>OGDF01001493.1_pt1 | contig 34396 bp, 35 predicted proteins | sample 1570141 | NCBI WGS metagenome assembly OGDF01 (sample SAMEA4370581, study PRJEB24528) | human gut metagenome
GTTTTTGTTTACTCCTTCGGAAAGCGTCTGCAAGTAATTGCAGGCGTTTTCTGTTTACAGAAAGTGCGGTGATAGTTTGAAAAAAACCTGTCGATACTGCGGAAAATATCACGACCGTGGTGAGACGTGCCCGAAAAAGCCTAAGTATTTCTGTGATGCTTCAAGTGCGGAGTACAAATTCAGGAGTAGCTTTAAGTGGAGAGTAAAACGCGAGGAGATAAAGAAACGGGATAACTACCAGTGCCTTGCCTGTCGCGCAAATCTTTCCGGAACGATTCGCAGGCTCAACCCGTATGAATTGTCCGTGCATCACATCACACCGCTGCGGGAGAACATTTCAATGGGACTTAATGACGGTAATTTAATTACCCTGTGCAGATATCATCATGAGCAGGCAGAAAGTGGAAAAATTCCGCGAAAAATTCTTTTTGATCTTGTTAAAAATTTACAGTGTATCCCCCCTACCCCTTAGATGTTGAATTTTCAAAACGCGCCGACACCAAGGAATGGGGTCTGTAAATGATAAATTCCCTAAATGAATGAAAGGAGGAGAAAAATGGCAAGACCTGCAATGTCAGCGAAGATAACATCCAAACATCTGACCAGTGCGGAGAAGAATGCAAAGCTCGAAGCTGAAGAAAGAATTCGCGGAAACGCCGACAGGCTGAGACCGCTGCCACATCTGAACAAGGAACAGAAAAAGATATTCCGTTTCATTGTTACTGAACTTAAAAACAGCGGAATCCTCAGCAATCTTGATACGGTCGTTCTTTCAGACTGCGCTGTTTGTATTGAGCGGCTGTCAGAGGTGGAGCGAACTATGAACGAGAACCCCGACAAGAGGTTTGACGGCACGCTGCTTAAAGCACGAGGCGTTTATGCCAAGGACTTCCAGCGCTATTGCAATGAACTTTGCCTTTCTCCTCAGGCTCGCGCAAAAATTGCCAATATCGGAATGCAGCAGCAGGAGGATAAGAGTTTACTGCTTGAAATACTCGGTGGCGATGACGATGATTAGCGAGAGCAGAGCCTACAAATATGCGGTTCGATGTGCTGAGAATCAAGACCGCAAGGTTGGTATATATGTTCAGCGGCAATGTCTGCAATGGCTTGAAATAGTCAACGATAAGAACCCGAAAGCCTATATATCGCACAGTCAGTGGAAGAAGATCACGAAGATACTAAAAATTATCGTCCACCCTGACCTCAATTGCAGTATGCATGACGGTCTTGAAGATTACGCTATGCTGTTCATATATGCAATATTCTGCACCAAAAACGCCAAGGACAGCTACAGGTACTATCAGACCGCGCTGTTGGAAATTGCCCGAAAGAACTTCAAGACGTTCACTTCTGCGGTAATTTTTATAATCGGATTGCTGAGTGAGCCAAGGTTCAGCCGTTTCTTTTCAGTTGCTCCCGACCTGAAGCTATCGAGCGAGCTGAAAATGGCGATCCGAAAGATCATTAAGTCAAGTCCATATCTTGAAGATGAGTTCAAGATATTGCGCAGCGAGATCAGGTGCAAGTTGACGGATTCTGAATATACGCCGCTTGCATACTCGCAAGACAAAATGGACGGTAAGCTTGCAACTATGTTCCTCGCCGATGAGGTCGGAGCAATGGACAGCTATCCGCTCGAAGCAATGCGCTCCTCGCAGATAACACTAAGAGAAAAGCTCGGCGTAGTTATTTCCACACAGTACCCGAACGACTTCAACGCAATGCTTGATGAGATCGACAAATCGAAAAAAACAATTGACGGTATTCTTAACGAACGCCGTTTTTCTTTACTTTTTGAACCTGATGACGAGTTCAAGCAGGGCGACAGTTGGATGACGGAAGATCTTGCAATTTTTCAGGCGAATCCCGTTGCCGTTAATTACGATTACATTTTAGACGACCTCATCGAAAAGCGTCAGAATGCGATCCTTTACGAGAATGCACGAGAGAATTTCCTCTGTAAGCATCTTAACATACTCTACAAGGGGCTTGGCGTTGAGGGGTATGTAGATATTAACAATGTCAGGCTATGCCGTACAAACGAAGATTTGAAGTTCTGGAGGGGGAAAAGAGTATATCTCGGACTTGACCTCTCGCAGACCGATGATAATACATCGTTGGCTATGGTGACAAAAGAGGGCGATACCGTATATGCAAAAGTCTGGGGATTCATTCCTGAGAATAAAATCGACATCAAAAGCCACAAGGAAGGCGTTGATTATGCAAAGCTTATCCGTGAAAAGAACTGCTTTGCCTGCGGTGATGATGTCATTGATTACGGTTTTGTTGAAAGGTTCATACAATCACTTTCGGAGTTGTACGGTGTTGAGATAGTTCAGTTAGGTTTCGACCGATACAATGCAATTTCCACGATCCAGAAGCTTGAAGGAAGTGAGCACCCCGTTGAATGTGTTGAAATAACACAGCACTCGCGGTTCCTGCACCGACCCACAAAGCTTCTCCGCGAACTTATTCTGAGCCGAAAATTTTCATATGACTGTAATCTTATGTTGGAAATCAACTTTGAAAATGCTCGATGCACCAAAGACACCAATCTGAATCAGTATGTCAACAAAAAGAAGTCGGCAGGCAAGGTCGATATGGTCGTATCATTGATCAATGCGATGTATCTGCTTCAAATTGCGGAATTTGACAACAGTGGCGGATTTGTATGTCAGGTCATCTGAAAGGAGTGATAAATATAGGCATTTTTAAGCGAAAGAAGAAAATTGAAAAGCGTGCCGAATCTCCGAGTGTTCTGACGCTTGAGGGGCTTGTTGCATACGGAACGAAAATCACGAGGGAGCAGGCACTTGAAATTCCTACTGTTGCCGCCTGTGTGGGCAAGCTTGCCGATACCGTTGCAAGGCTGCCGATACATCTTCACCAGAAAGTCGATGATAAAGTCGTTGAGGTCAAGGGAGATCCGCGATTGAAACAGCTCAACGGCGAAACAGGTGACGCTATGAACGCGGTTGAAATGTGGACAGCGGCGCTTTCGGACTATTTTCTTGGGCGCGGAGCATGGATATACATAGAACCGCAGTTCGAGGGGCTGCATTATGTTGACAGCCGCAGCGTGGGGATCATCAGTAATGCCGACCCGATTTTCAAGCAGTTCTGTGTGAACATCAACGGTCAGAACTATTATGACTGGCAGTTCATCAAACTGCTGCGCAAGACCCGAAATGGCTGGGACAACGTGCCGATACAGGAAGAATCGGCGACAATTTTCTCCGCGGCATACAATTCGATAAAACTTGAAAACCAGATGAATGTAAACGGCGGCTGCAAGCCCGGTTTTCTGAAATCAAGTCACACGCTGACTAAAGAAGCTGCCGATATGATACGCGAAAATTACAATTCGATGTACTCAAATGACGGCGGCAGCCAGAAAGGAAAAGTAGTCGTATTAAACGAGGGTATTGACTTTCAGGCGGTTACAAATACCGCGGTTGAGCTGCAAATGAACGAGAACAAAAAGGTCAATTCAATCGAGATCTGCAAGCTTTTCGGATTTCCGCACACGATCATAGACGGCGGTGCTTCGGAGGAAGATAAGAAACAGTTCATATCCGTTGTTGTATCTATTGTCAATCGGATAGAGACTGCTCTTGATACTGTTATGCTTTACGAAGATGAGAAAGAGAAAGGTTATTACTGGTCTTTCGACACGCGAGAGCTGACGCGCGGCAACATGAAAGAACGCTATGAAGCGTATGCGATCGCATTGGAAAAACACTTCCTGCAAATTGATGAGGTACGCCGCGAGGAGGATTACGAACCTGTCGGATTCAATTTCGTAACTATGGGGCTTGGCGATATTCTTCTCAATCCCGAGACAATGGAAGTATTCACTCCGAATACCGGTCAGACGAGCAATCTTCTGACGGGCGAAAGCCGAGCCGAGGGCATCGAGCTGCGCTACAACCATAATCACGATTCCAAGGGGCGATTTGCAAGCGGTTCGGGCGGTGGCGTAGGAGCAGCTAAGAAAAGTATTGACAAATCAAGTGAAAGTGGTAAAATAGAGAAAAGACCAAAATCAATGAAGATAGGAAAGAAAGAACGTGAAAGACTTAGTCATCAAATCGCAACTGACTTTCCTAACCTGAAACCTGACGGCAAAATTCACAACTATGAAAACAGAAATCATTTTTACAGGTTCTCGGTAAATAGTTTAGGTGATTATAGTTATCACTTGAAAATAAAGATTACTGGGAATGAGGATTATATCAACATTATCAGAAAGAAGGGCAAATAATGGCTGATTTAACAAAGAACGAAAAGAAACTTCGTGATATACTTTGGTCGTTGAAATATGATGAGAAAAAGGTTTCTGTTACGAATGACCGTGAAAATGCTATTATTATCACCGTCCTTACGGCACATCAATATGATTGCGTAGATGAAATGCTTGATATTGTTGAAAAGAACAAGAACAAGACTTTAGACGATGTAATGGTTATTCTCACAAGAGAAGGCTTCTTCCCCAAACCTGAAATTGTTGATGACAACGAGCTTGACGAAGATGAATAACCGATAAAACCGTTCTCACATGAGGACGGTTTTCTTATACCCAAATTTAGAAAGGACTGATAAAATGATAAAAATTGAAGAACGTGCAGACGGTGTGCATATCTGCGGATATGTCAACGCAACCGGCAAGCCGTCACGTCCGATAATCACGCCGCGCGGCAAGGTCATCGAGGTAATTGAAGAAAGAGCGTTTGAACAGGCGCTCAGATCCAACGGCGAGGTTACTGTGAGCGTAGACCACGACCAGTCGCATATTTATGCTTCTACACGCGACAATACGCTGTCGGTCTACGAGGACGCTATCGGACTTCATGCAGACGTACTCGTGCGCGACAAAGACCTCATTGACATTGCCAAAAAGGGCAAGATAAGAGGCTGGAGTTTCGGTATGTACAACGTTGTGGACGACATGGAACAGCGTGCCGATGATATACCGATACGGCACATAAAATCACTTGAACTCGACCATATTACGCTCGTTGTTCACAAGCAGCCGTGCTATGCCGCAACATCTGTCGAAGTGCGGGCAGACAGCGATATGGTTATGGAAACAAGAACGTTTGAGGACGAATCACAGGTGACTATTCCGAAGCCTGATTATTCAGACTTTGAAAAACGCATTGCAGAATTAGGATAAAACAGAACCGCGAGGTTCTTTTTTTATATCAATTTTTTAACGGAGGTAAAGTATGATCAAGAAACTCATCGAAAAAAGAGCGGCTTACAAGAAGCAGCTCGATGATCTCCTCGGCAAGGCTAAGACCGAAGAGAGAGCTATGACACCCGAGGAAACAGCGGAGTTTGACCGTATCGAGGGCGAGATCAAGAACATCGACAAAACTATCGATGCTGAAAAGCGCGCTATGTCGCTTAACGATTTCCACCCGCCTATGGCAGATCCTGTTCCTGACGCAGACGAAACCAAGAAAATGGAAGAACGCGCCTTTGAAAATTACATTCTGGGCGTGACCGAAAACCGTGCAGGCGAGCAGAATCTCACAATGGGCAACAACGGTGCGATCATTCCTCAGAGTATCGCAAACAGGATCATCGACAAGATCAGAGACATCTGTCCTATTCTTTCAGGTGCAGAGATGTATCATGTCAAGGGCACACTTAAAATTCCTAAGTGGACGGTTGCAAACAGCACACATGATGTAACTGTGGGCTACGCGACAGAATTTCAGGAAGTCACCGCTGACAGCGGCAAGTTCACATCAATCGACCTCGGCGGCTACCTTGCGGCGGCACTTGTACTCATTGGTAAGAGTGTTGAAAACAACAGCGAGATCAATGTTGTTGATTTTGTTATCAACAAGATCGCCGAAAAGGTTTCCGCGTTCATTGAAGACCAGCTCCTCAACGGAACAGGCACATCTCAGGCGCAGGGCATTCTTAACTGCGCCAACACTGTAACCGCTGCCAATAATGACAAGATCACTGTTGACGACCTCATCGAGCTTCAGGGCGCTGTCAAGCAGGCATATCAGCAGGGAGCGTGCTGGACAATGAACAACGACACATTTACAGCTATTAAAAAGATCAAGGACACAACGGGCAGAATGATGATTCAGACCGACGCAAGCAAGGCGTTCCCTTATACGCTTCTTGGTAAGCCTGTTTATCTGTCTGACGCAATGCCTAAAATCGCGGCAAATGCAAAGACCGTGCTTTACGGCAATTACAACGCCCTTGCAGTGAACTTCCGCGAGAACATCAATGTCCAGATACTCCGCGAAAAGTACGCGACACAGCACGCTCTTGGCGTTATCTGCTGGTTCGAGTTCGATTCCAAGGTTATCGATGAGCAGAAGTGTGCCGTCCTCGTTCAGGCTGCTGCTTCAAGCACGGGCTGATAAGGCGGTGAACCGCGATGAAGATTGCCGATGTAACAGATGAAGCAATCATGGAGTTCTGCGGTATATATGACGACGATGGCAGCAAGCTTATTCCAATAGCGAAAGATGCTGCCATTGCTCATATAAAGGCTATCACAGGGCTTACACAGGAGGAAATCGACAGCCACGAGGATATAACAATGGCGTATCTCGTGCTTATCAATGACGGATTCTACAACCGCGACTATACTTTAAGCTGGCAGAAGCAGGTCAACCCGTATGTAGATAGAATTCTGAACGCACACCGCAAAAATTATGTTTGAGGAGGGGAATCATGGCTACTTTCAGCAAAAGAATAGAGATCCAGCAGCTTGTCACGGAGACGGACAGCATAGGAAATCAACTGAAAGAATGGAAAACGGTAGTAAAGCCGTGGTGTTCTGCCGTAATTACAACGGGAAAAGAATACTACGAGGCGGCGCAGATAAACGCCGAGAACGATATTACGTTCAAAATGCTGTACTCCCGAAAAATCCACGAAATGAAGCCCTCGGAAATCAGAATTATTTACAACGGCAAGGCTTACGATATCAAGCGTATCACAGACTACCGTGAACAGCGGCGAACCCTTGAAATAAAGGCGGTCGAGATAAATGGCAGAGATTGAAATAGGCAAAATTTTCTCCGATTTCAGCGAGGAGATAAAATCGCAGATCGACAAGGAGCTTAAAACTATCGCAAGGGAGACTGTTTCCGAGCTTAACGCAACTTCGCCGAAAAAGTCGGGAGATTTTGCGAGGGGCTGGCGATATCTGAAAGAGCGTGGCAGTTCAGAGATAAGAATAACTATCTCAAACCGCAAGAAATGGCAGCTCACACACCTGCTTGAAAGCGGTCACAAAAATCGTGACGAAAAAACAAATAGCAGAGCGTTCCCTCACGTTGCACCTGCTAATGAAAGGGCGCAGAAGAAGTTCCGGGAATTTATGGGAGATAAATAATGACACTTGAAGAAATTTATACCCGCCTTAAAAAAGTGGGTATACCTGTTGCATATCTGTTCTTTAAAACTCCTCAGAAGCCGCCGTTTATCGCCTACTATGAAAGCGGAACAAGCATTGACGGAGCTGACGTTCTGAATCTGTACCGCAGCAAGGATATAACGATCGAACTGTATGCTGACAGTAAAATGCCCGAAATCGAGCGGAAAATCGAGGAACTGTTTAACGATGTTCCACTTGACAAAGCCACAGACATCTATATCGAAAATGAGAAACTTCTGAAAGTAGAATATACTTTCACCACTATCGAAACAGGAGGATAATGTATGTCAAATACAATGAAAAACGAATTAAATAAAATCGTTCTTGGCAGCATGGATTTCTATGTCGTTGCGTTTACGGGAACAGTTCCCGCGGACACGGAAATTGAAAAGGACGAGAACATGATCGGCAGAACCAAAAACGGCGGTACTCTTAACTACTCGTCAACATGGACAGCGGCTGAATCCGATGACGGTAAAGCAAAGCGCAAGAAGATCGTCAGCGAATCGGCTACGATAAGCTATGGCGTGATCACATGGAATGCCAAGACGATCGCAAAGCTTGTGGCTACTGCCCGTGTGTCAGAAGAAAGCGGCAAGAGAAAGGCTAAAATAGGCGGCGTTGAGAATGATAACGGCACACGTTATCTTATCCGCGGTGTCCACAAGGACAAGGTCGCAGGTGATATAAGGATCACGGGAGTAGGCGTAAATACAGGCGGCTGGGAATCAGCGTTTCAGCCTGAGAACCCGACCACTCCTCAGGCACAGTTCGAGCTTGAACCGCTTCTCGATGATGAGGGTACGCTCTGCATTTACGAGGAGGAAATGGTCACAGAAACTCAGAGTGATCCCTCGACTAATCCGGAGGGTACATAATGACGAGAAAGCTTATAGTTTCACTTGACAGCGGTCTGACTATCACGGTCAGACCGCCTACTGTCAAACAGTTTTATGAACAGCGTCCTGCCATTAAAAAGAACTCGGAAACATACGCATTTATCGCGGAAGTTTACAGCAGAAACGATGAGGGCATTAAGTTCACTGCCGAGCAGGTTCTCAACGAGTTCACTACTGATGATTTTCGTTTCTTCATGGACGACTATATCGGCTGGGTGGTTCATGAACATGAAAACGACCCAAACTGATCATACCTTGCTGTCAGGGAAGCAGCGACAGCAAGGTATATTTTGATATTAAAACTCAAGATTGCAAGATCGTTGCGGACTATATACGCGATTCGTTTGAAACAGTCTCAAATCTTGACGTTTTTGAGTACTGGGGCTATCTGCACGATGCAGTAGTGTGGAATTGTTCAAAATCCGAAGCAGGCAGGCAATATCTTGAAGATGCGTACTACCAAATGCAGACAGAGCCTGACCGTGCGGCGCTGAGAAAATTATAGAAAGGCGGTAAAAATGTCTAATAAATTAATCCGAGGACTTACAATTCAGCTTGGTGCTGAAACGACCAAGCTGGACAAAGCACTGAAAGATGCGGAATCAAGGACACGTTCCGCCTGCGGTGAACTGCGGCAGATAAACAGCATTCTAAAATCAGGCGGCGATTCTGCCGAGATGTGGAAGCAGAAGCAGGAAGTTCTTACAACTGCGATAGAGTCAAGCCGCGAAAAGCTGAAAGCAATGCAGACGGCGCAAAAGAGCATTTCCGACCAGCTCCGAGACGGCAATATCGATAAGGGCGCATATGACAAGTTCAAGCAGGACGTTGAAAAGGCACAGAACAAGCTTGCCAAGCTGAAAACCGAGCAGACCGAGATCGAAAAGAAGTTCGACAACAAGGAAATTGATCAGGAAGCATATGACAAATTCCGCCGCAAGGTTGAAAACGCTGAGAAAAAAGTCAAAGATCTGAGAATCGCCGAAAAAGGGCTTGAAGAAAGTGTCCGTATCGGCGATGTCAGTGAAGATGCCTACAGAGAATTCCGCCGCGAGTTAGAGCGAACCGAAGCAAATGTGCGCAATTTCAGCAATCAGTTGGGCGAGGCTAAAAGCCACCTCAAAGGCACGGGAGATGAAGCACAGGACACCGCAGACGATGTCAAGGAGCTTGGCGATAACGCCGAAAAAGTAAGCAGCGGCGGCATTTCTTCAATGACTGTTGCACTTGGCAATCTCGCGGCTGACGGTATCAGAAAAGCCGCCACTGAACTTAAAAATTTCACGACAGACGTTATAGAAACGGGCACGGAGTTCGATGCAGGAATTTCCAAGGTCGGGGCTATCTCAGGTGCGAGCGCTGAGGACATGGAAAAGCTGAGAGAAAAAGCCAAGGAAATGGGCGCGTCAACCAAGTTCACCGCCGCCGAATCTGCCGAAGCGCTTGAATATATGGCAATGGCAGGCTGGAAAACCGAGGATATGCTTTCAGGCATAAGCGGAATTATGGACTTGGCTGCCGCTTCCGGCGAAGATCTCGGAACTACGTCCGATATTGTAACAGACGCGCTTACAGCATTCGGTTTAACAGCCGCAGACAGCGGTCACTTTGCCGATGTTCTCGCGACGGCATCTTCCAATGCGAATACCAATGTCAGCATGATGGGCGAAACGTTCAAATACGTTGCTCCTGTTGCCGGAACGCTGAATTACAGCATTGAAGATATGGCGGAAGCTATAGGCTTAATGGCAAACAGGCATCTGCTATGACCGTTAATGTTCGCGAACGCTGGCTTTAAAGGAGGAATTCTATGACAGGAACAGGAACGCAGGCAGATCCGTATATCGTTGACACATGGGCAGATTTCGTGACGGCGGTCGGTAAATCTGATGTATATGTTGAATGTGCTGAGGGTACAGTCTGGAATATGAATGATATTGCACCGGATGGCATTAACTCGAGGATAAACATTTATGCGAAATCAATCAGCGGAAACGGCGTAATAATAAAAAAAATGTATTTCACTTCAAACGGAAGTTTTTCCTTCGCGAACTCAACGTCTGTAACAGGTGTTGATTTTTTGGATTTTCTTATTGAAAGCGGAACGTTTATTTATCGTGCTGGCGCGGCAACGTTTCAGAAATGCAGATTTAGCGGTATAATTCAGGATTCCACTTTTTTCTATAATACTGCGAACTCATCAGCCTACATAAAGCGCTCATCGATTAATTTGCAGTTTCAAGGTAATTCGTTGCTGTGTTGCGGATATTATGTTGGCAATGGAATTGGCGGTCGCCCGATCATATGTGAAAATTGCAATGTGCGGCTATCAGGAAATTCAACTCATTCTTCTGCGATTACGTCATACGATAGCAATTATAAATACAATTTAATTACATTTGAAAATTGTCTTATATCAGGTGTAAATCCGTTCAAGTATTTATATGTTAGCTGGGCATGGTCGTCCGGAACGTATTCATCAAAATATAGCGTATTTGATATCGTATGCAGTTCAGGTCAATTCATAACTAACGCGCCACGATATTCAAGTATAGTAAATTGCATTATCAATTCCGATAAGCTAAACGGCGCAACTGTAGATACTGCAATAAAAAAGGTAACAGATGACCAACTGCATGATGCATCGTATTTGCAGTCAATCGGATTCCCGATAGGAGTTTAGTGATATGGCATGGTACATGACTGATAGCGGTTTATACAATGATGAATTTATATCATTGCCTGCAAAACCGATAGAAAAACCGTTTCCGTATGCCCTTTGGCGCATATCGTCGTCTGTGAACAGCGGCGTGCCTTACAATGAACTTCTTCCCGACATACGGGGCATTGACCTATGGGCACTGGAACGGAAACGAACGATTCACGTTTATGATCTTCACGAACCGCAGACAGGTTTTGACGGGAACGGACTTGCCATTCTCGACCCTATTGAATGCACTTCTGTGCATAACGATGAACGTTGGGAAATAACGCTCCGTCACCCGTTGGACGAATGGGGCAAGTGGAAGAACCTGCTCGTAAACAACGTTTTGAAAGTTGACGGTCAGTTATTCCGCATTGATACCAGTCAGCCCGAAATCAGTGAAAGCGGTCGCGAGATAAAAGTTCATGCAAAGCATATTTCGTATGATCTGAATGATTTGCTGATACACTTTGCGACTTTCGACGGCGGCAATGCAGAACGGTTCATTCAGTTCGCTCAGTCGTCCGTTGAGGGGCAATGGGAAAAGGAATGGGCACACACGGAGCAGTATGAGTTTGAGGGGCATTCCGACATTGAGACGGTTCTCGGTGCGGAAGAGTATGTAAATGTAACGTTCTGGGGTGCTATGGTAGGTGCTGACAACAGCCTGATGAATCGCTATGGCGGTGAACTTTACCGCGATAATTTCTATTTCAGTATCAACAACAGAATGCAGTATGCCCACGATAATGCGTTTTACCTGCGGTATTCGCTGGACATGGTTAAGATCCTGCAAAAGGTGGATTACAGTGACTTCTGCACGGCGTTGTACTGTTATGACAACTACGGGCAGATGTGGGGCATTACAAACGTTGCTATCAACGACAGAATGCACCACGCGATCAGCCGCATGGTGCAGTTCAATTATTCTGAGTGTGATATGGACAGACTTATCGCAGACGGAAACGCGTACTGGAAAACAGTCTGCTATCCTAAAATCACCTATGAAATTGAAATCGCGGCATTGAAAGATGATGAGCGGTATGCTGATTTTGTCAACTTGCAGAATTACAATTATGGTGATTCAGGCACGATATACTGTCCCGAGCTTGACATCAACGAAGTTCAGAAAATCGTTGAGGTGGAGAAAGACGAGCTGACAGGCAACATCACAAGAATGGTTCTCGGAAATCTCGCGTCATCGTTCGTCCGTCCGCGATACATGGGCAGCACGATCACGAGCGGCAATTCGGCAGCAGACAAGCAGAACCGTGCGGTTCAGGAGTCCGTTATCACAACCGACATAAACGGAATGGAACAGTTCCCGATATGCAGAACGGAAATAATGAAAATCAGTAAACTGGAGGGGAAATAATGAGCACGACATACACGGAAAATTATCAGTTAGGAATGCAGGAAAACCACAACGACAAATTCAGCATGGCGGTCATAACCGAGAACGCAAAAATTATTGACGGTTTGCTAAAGGCGCATGAAAAGCATATTGTGGGGTTCATTGACGGAGATTCGCGAAAGAATCTTCTCCCTGTTAACTCTACAAGTTTTACTGCCACAAGTTCAACAAAGTGGTACGAAATTCAGCTCCAGCAGCCCATTCCAAAAGGGGCATATGTGCTTTCCTTCGGCAGCATTTCATCTACCGATACGGACAGCACAACGTGCAGGATCATGTTCTTTTCGGCGAATTGGGCGGACACTCTAACGGACATTCAGGTTGAACGCGGCGAGAATTTGACGCAGGAAATCACGATTGCAAAAGACTGCACTATCATTCGATTTTGTGCAGCATCAACGGCGACTGGCGGTGTTGACGATACCCTGACGTTCACGGACGCTATGATATGCGAAAAATCTATTTATGATATTACCGCTAAATACGTTCCATATTCGCCGACATATCAGGAACTTGTCGCGCGGGTGACTGCGCTTGAAGCGTCAAGTACAACAACAGCATCAGAGGAGGCAACAGTATGAAATACATAATCATGATATTAATAATCATCGGACTTGCATTAGCCGATTACGTCACAGGATTCATCAAAGCATACTGCAATGACGACATATGCAGCGCCAAAATGCGCAAGGGCGGTCTGAATAAGATCGGGGAGATCGTTGTAATGGTGACAGCCTGCGGACTGGATATCGGCATACACGAATTAGGCAAGTACTATCAGGCTGTGGAGCTGTCCGACATCGCAGGCATTGTGACGGCGGTTTTAGTTTTCACATATATCACGGTCATGGAAATTGTCAGCATTTTCGAGAACTACGCCGAGATCAATCCTGATGCACAGTGGGCGCTTAAAATTATCAAGAAGCTGAAAAACTTCGACAAGGAGGACAAGTTATGAAATACGAGTACAACGACGAAACACAGCTTTCCGCGCATTTCAATGCAAAGGAATTCCGCTGCAAGTGCGGTAAAACGCACGATACAGAACTCAACCCCAAGCTTGTGGATAACCTTGAAAAACTCTACAGGGTGCTTGGCTGTTCAAAAATCATTGTCACGAGCGGTTATCGTTGTTCCGCACATGATAAGGCTGTAGGTGGTAACGGCACAGGTCAGCACACCAAGGGCAATGCTGCGGACATCATATGCTACGGTCAGGACGGCAATATCATAAGCACCAAGAAAGTTGCCTGCAAAGCGCAGGATATCGGTTTTGGCGGTATTGGCAACATCGACCGTACATACACAGCAATACACGTTGACGTGCGCACAGGCGCGAAATGGTATGGCGATGAGGCAGTGCGCGGCGGCACTTCGGGCAGCGTGACGGACGATTTCTACAGATATTATTCTGATAAAGACAACTCGACCGCCGAGCTTCAGAAGATTCTCAACGACAAGGGCGCACACCTTGACGAGGACGGTATCGCAGGAGAAAAAACTCTCGCGGAGTGCCGCAAGTACACCATTGATCTTGGCGACAGCGGCCCTCTCACCCGTTGGGTTCAGGCGAGACTGAACTCTGTCGGATTTGACTGCGGAGCGGCAGACGGTATCGCAGGCGAGCGAACCATGACCGCTATCCACAACTTCCAGCAGGCTAATCGGCTCGGGGTTGGATATCTCGGAGGTAGTGACTGGGACGTTCTTATATGACAGATATGACAGAAAAACGGCAGGGGATAGTTTCCTCTGCCGTTTTTTTGACCATTAAGAGATAACGCATGAAAGTATGTGGGAAAAGATAATAAATTAAAATTTACGTTACCTCTACATTCTATTATACCTATAACCTTTGTAAAGTCAATACCGCGCTGAAAAATAATTGTCGAATTTTGGCGAATAAGTAGTAACAAGAAGATACAATGCCTAAAATCATATCTTTGTTCAATTTAGACCGCCTAACTGACTTATTATAACCCTTGCAAGCTTTGCGTTGGGAGTTTTGATATTTACGGGATATTGCAGTTTCTTTTCATATTGCCACATAATTTACCTCCTTTCCCACGGCCACGGGTCGTCGATCCATGACCAATGCTGAGGATCGTTGCTCTGGTCGGGAGTGAGCGGGCCGAATCTGCGGTTGTATTCTTCTATGCAGTTTTGTCTGATAGTCTGGTAGTTATTGAAAAGTGCGAGAGCACGGCGGCAGTCGGGGTGGGTGTCGAGGTAGAGGTTAAGCTCCTTGAGGGAAAAATCGTACTTTTTGATTTTGTTAAGGAGACGCTGCCTTTCATTCATTGCTGAGCGCCTCCTCTCTCAAAGGGAAGATCAAGCTCAGGGAAGAGTGTTCCGGCGGACATAGCTTTGTCCGGCTCGTAAACCTGATTGATCTGTTGGAACGGAACATAAGCCATGGCGAGCGGAGTATTATCGGGAAACCGCGAGAGTCCTTCATGGCGCGGAGCGGCAGAGAATTTAGGTTCAAGAGAATTCTCTCGTTCGCGCAGAATCAGACCGTTTATATCATCAAACATATTGAGATTCATGGAATTCCTCCTTTCTTTAGCACAGCAGAGCCTTTTTGCTCACCGTGCATTACTATTATATTATAAGGAGCGAAAAATGGTTACATTGGAAATCAGCGGAGGAGTTGGTTAAAAGATATTTAAGTGTTGGCGAGGATTCGTAAAAAGATGTGAATATTTACTTTTTTAGGAAAAAATGTTGCAAATCATAGAAATTTATGGTATAATTGGACTATGATCTAATTATGCGAGGTGGGCACATAAAAACTGTTATAATGCAGGTTCGGTAGAGGGCGAAGTTACGGGCGGTATATGCCACTCAAGCATTGGTATGGGAGCGTTAATTGAGAATTGTTACTTTAATAATGAAAGAAATATTTAGCGGTGAAGCTGTATCAATAAAACCAAGCGGTACATTTATAAACATTCTCGGCAAGACAACCGCAGAATTTGAAAGCGGTGAAGTAGCATATCTCCTCGGAGAAGCTTGGGGACAGAATATTGACAACGGCGAAACCAAGCAGTCACTTCCGGAATTTAGTGACGCAAGAGTTTATCAGAACAGAGTTTACAGCAAGTGTGATAAATCTGATACGTCCGCTGTTTCCTACAGCAACACACAGGTTGAGGACGTTGTTCCTGCTCACTCCTTTGTAAACGGAAGATGCAGCGAGTGCGCGGCTGGTTTGAGAATAAGATCGGAGAAAGACTTGAGGGATATTCAGTTGATCTTGATAGCAGTATAGGAGTAAGTTTCTATATGCTGCTTGATCCGAGAGTTGCTGCTGATGAAAAGTCGTATATGCAGTTTACACTGCCCAACGGCGAAATTGAAACAGTTTACAGCAATAGGACGTTAACAGCAGAAGTCAACGGTGAAACATATAATATTTTCACTTGCAATATAGCAGCTAAGGAAATGAATTCTAAAATAAAAGCCCAGATGTTCTCATCGGACGCAGAAGGTCAGATTTACAGCTTTACGGTTGCGGATTACGCAAATTATATTATTCAAAACAGCAGTAAGTACTCATCAGAAACAGTTGCGATGGCTAAGGCAATGCTGAATTACGGTAAGTATGCAAAGGCTTATTTTGACGGCGAAGTGCTTGAGGCGACAGCAGAAATGAACAACGTTACCGCTGATACGCTCGCAGGATATAAATGGTCAGAAAGCGGCGAACTTCCTGAGGGAGTAACATATTACGGTTCAAGCCTGCTGCTCGAAAGCAAAACGGTTGTGAGACATTACTTCAAGGCAGAAGAAGGAGTCGATGCAGAATCATACGGATTCTTAGAACATAAGAGTATGTATTACTATTATGATGTTGAATTGCTTGCAGATAATTTTGTTGATCCGTCATGGAACTTCAGATTTAATGATTATACTCTTACTTATGGTCCGATGAGCTATTCCTACGCTGTTCTGACAAATCAAAGCGATGACAAGGCTCTTGTGAATCTTATGAAGTCGCTCTACCTCTACGGTAAGGCAGCAAGTGATTATTCTAATGCTGATACTTCGGTTTATTTAATGCCGAACAGCGAGTGGCTGGAGGGCAATGCCAGATTTGCAGTCTATGCGTGGAATGATGCGGGAAATAAGTGGTTTGACTGTGCAGATGCCGGAGACGGCATACATTTTGTGGTGAAGAATTTTGATTTCTCCTACAAAAACGTGATTTTCTGCCGTATGGATCCCGATAAAACAGAAAATAACTGGGATAACAGATTGAATGCTACAGTTGACACAGTCGTTTCCACAGGCAGAAACAGATACTATCGACTTGATGAAGGAACATTGAACAATGTCAGCGGCAGTTGGATAAGCGACTCCTTTTTACTCTGATATGTGATATAACAAAGTGCAGCGGAGAGAATTTTCTCTCCGTTTGCCTTTAGAATGCCATAAATTTGTGAATAAACCTTGCAAAATAAATAGAAATATGATATAATAATATAAAGATATAACTGCACATGGCTTGTGTATAGGAGAAAATTATGAAAAAAATATTACCTGTTTTATGCATGATAGTACTGATGAATGGTGCAGGAACCAGCGCAAGTGCTATCGAGCTGCCATTTGTGCCTGCGGATGAGATTTCATCTTCGGACAGCGGCTCGGATTCAGGAAACACGGAAACTACAGAAGGAACAAAAGAAACAACAGAAAATACGGAAACTTCTGCTGCGGACAGCAGCGGACAGGATATTCCGGGCGGAGACGACGGCGAGCTTTTTATTATAAAGAACGGAATTGAAACTCCTCAGGGTGACACTGTGATTGTGAACGGCGATCACGGACTGTCGGTTATTGATGAAAGCGGCGCTGAAACGGTAATAGACGATTCTCAGGCATATTCGCTCAATACGGACGCTGAAGGTAAAAAAATCATTGTTGACGAAAATAGCAACGAGGTAAGCGTTGACGAAAGCGGGCTCATTACATATACCGATAAAAACGGCAGTAAAGTAGTAAAAGATCTTTCTCAGGAGCAGGAAAGCACCGAAACCTCTTTGGCGGAAGCTAAGACGGAATCCGCTACCTTAGAAACTGCAAGATCTGCTGTTGAGGGGAGAAGAAAGGGAAGTATAGCGGCGGTTGTGTGCACGGCGGCAATTGCTGTTATCGGTGCGGCATTTATAGCTGCTGTAAAAATAAAAAGACGCAAAAAGTAAGTCGCGGTCAGAGATCTCTAAAAATAAATCATCGGGGTGAAAAGCTATCGAACCGATCAAACCATATTACGAGCCTGTGAATATTTGCTTTGCCTGCAACAATAATTACGCACCGTATCTTGCTGTAAGCATATGTTCACTTTTAAAAAATGCCGATTCAAAGCGGTTTTACGACATAATTATCATGCATAAGGACATTTCTGCGGCAAATCGGGTGGTGATACGGCAGGAGGCAAGATCTCCTCATGTGAAGGTCAGATTTGTTGATATGTCGGAATACGACGAAAAGGTTTCCTCAGACGTAGGAGTATATTACAGCGTTGAGACCAATTACAGACTGTTTTTGTTCTCGGAGCTTTTTTCCGCATATGACCGCATGATATATCTTGACTGTGACACGGTTGTAACGGGGGACATATCGCGTTTGTTTGATATGCCGCTCAACGGTTCAGCCATAGGTGCGGCGGCAGATGTCGGAGTAAGGGTTCTTTCGTATACAAAGCGAGCCGTATTTTTCGAGAAAAAGCCTTATAACATTGATAATTACATAAGTCAGGTATTGGATATTCCCGAAAAGGAATGCTATTTCAACGCTGGAGTCCTGCTCCTTGATCTGAAAAAGTGTCGCGGACTTGTAACATTTGAAAAGGTGACTGAAATTCTCCACGGCAGCAAGCTTTTTTACAACGATCAGGACGTTCTTAATATACTTTTTCACGATCATGTCAGGCTCATAGACATTTCGTGGAATTATACCAACAATATTGAAGCTGCGGATAAGCCCGATGTAAAGGCGATAACAGAGCCTTTTCGGCGCGAAGATTTCAACATTGTTCATTTTATCGGAAGAAATAAACCGTGGAATGCCGAAGTTCCATTAGCGGAGCTTTATCATAAATATAATCAGTATCTAAAGGGAGTGTTAAACAATTATGCAAAAAAATAAGAGAAATGCGATAAGAAATAAAATTGTCGGAATCATGTGCATTGCTGCACTTGCAGCCAATACTGCACCTTCCGTAATTCCTGCACCGTATGTAAACGCTTTTGCACAGGAAATCACAGGCAGTACTGTTTCTTTGAACAGCAGCACGGAAACTGTTCCGTTTGATGAAGCTTCCGCTACAGTTATTGACATCTCTCAGCTTGAGCCGAACGATGAGAACCGCATTGTTGCCGAGCTGAATACAAGCGGCACATATATTCTTAAAGGCAGCAACTTCACAAACGAGGCATATGTCGATGCGACTATCTACGTTCCAAGGGGAGTAACGGCAAATGTTATACTTGACGGCGTTAATATTGATAACGATGACGGAGGAAACAGATGTGCGGAATTTGCAGGAGCTGTGTCTCCGTTTGACGTCAAGGGAACTCTCAATCTGTACACAAAATCGGATTCGGAAATCAAGTTTTATTTTGCCCAGATAGACGGAACGCTCAATATCTGCGGCTATGGCGATAACAGTGCAAAGCTGAAGTTATCTGCTGAAACCAATCAATGTGGTATAATGGGCAGTGGTACCATGAACATAAGAGGAGGAAACAACGATATAAATTTAGACGGATCCAAAGGCTTCTTTGGATTGAAAAATCTTAATGTTTCAGGCGGAAAGACATATCTGAATGCTTTTCTGAACAGCGATATAAAATTTGTTGTTACCGGTGGAGATATCAGTGTTTTCCGTTTCGGCTTTGGCATAGATCCCGATCCTGTAGATGCCAAGGGCAGGGAACTGCATGAGTATGATGTAACTATAGAAGATATGACCGCAGAAACAGAGATACTACAGATAGACAGCACTTTATGCAGCGATCTTTCCACAGATTCAGAGGGAAACGTTAAGCTGTGGCTGCCAACAGACTTCTCAGGAGAAAACGAGAAACATATAATATATACGGCGGACGCGGCTTATGTTGTTTCAAAGTCTGATGAGGACGGCAGCATAAAGTGTGAAAAGTCGGATTCACAGGTTCATAAGGTAACATTCAGCTTTGAGGACGGCTCTGAGATCGTGTTGATGGTTATCGACGGCGAAAGCATTGAACTGCCTGAAAGCGTCGGATACGACTACACATTCAGCGATGAGAGCGGAAACGCTTTCACGGGTGAAAATATTACTTCTGACGTTAATGTAACGGTATTGCAGGTAATAAGAGAATTTATGGTTTCGGTGAACGGTCAGGAGAGCAAGTACAAATACGGCGACATTTTTGAGATAGGTGCTGATAAGATAGGCATTGATTCTGAGGGAAATGCTTACGGCGAAAGCTTTGAGGTAGCCTCGGATATGACTCTGTATCTGTTTGACGTGACAACAATAGATAAAGCGGAATATTTGAAAATATCAAATGCTGACGAGCTTAGAAACTATTCAAAAATAACTGAGAAAAAGCTGACCTTTAACGCTGTACTGACAGATGATATAAATGTGCCCTCTGATGTAATGATCGGTTTAAGTTGGGGAAGTTCTTATAAGGCAACTTTTGACGGTAATGGTCATAAGCTTACTGTAAATTATTCTTCCTCTGACAGTAGTTACGATTATATCGGAGTGTTCAAGTATTTAGGTGATGGTGCAATTATACGCAACCTTACGGTTGATGGCAGAATTGAGGGTGACAACTCTGTTACCGCCGGAGGAATAACTGCATTCGTCAGCGGCGAAGCTTTGATTGAAAATTGTACAAGCGGCGTTGATCTTATTGCCAACAGTGCTGATGAAAATGTATTGGGCGGAATAGGCGGATATTTAAGTAGCGAATGTACTATCAGGAATTGCTTGGTTACAGGCTCAATATCCAATTCTTCGGAGAATGGTCACTGCGGAGGCTTGATCGGTGAAGCAATAAACCGTGATATAAACCGTGATCTTGATATTTCAAATAATGTTATACTTGGAGATTTCAGCGGAGTATCGGCGAATAGTAAATTCAATATGATCGGATACAAGGTAAGCTCCGGTGCAGAGGAAATTATAACTGATGGTGCGAACAACTATTGCAGCAGCGATAATGCTGTCGGCAGTACGATCAATATCAATGTTGACGGTGTGAGCGCATTTTCGAGCGGTGAAATTGCTTATAAACTGAGAACAAGCACAAGCGTTGACGGTTCAGTGTGGGGACAGGAGATAGGTTCTGACAAGCACCCTGTTATCGGCGGCACACCCGTTTTCTATAATAAGAAGTATAATGATTGCACTTGTGAGAGTTACAGCATGGTATACACAAATGATGAGCAGGACATCATACCCGCACATCAGTTTGAAAGCGGCAAATGCACAGTATGCTCGGCGTTTGAGGACGGTGTTGGCGCAAGACTTCTTGGATATCAGGCTGATATTGATTCGATGATAGGATTTAAATTCTACATGGAGCTTGACGAGAGTATTGCAAACAGCAGCGACACCTATATGCTGTTCACTCTGCCAGATTCTACCACTCAAAAGGTGTACATGAAGGACGCAGTTAAGAATGAGAACGGAAGTTACGCTTTCACCTGTATGCTTGCTCCCAAGTGGGTAAATTCTGATGTAAAGGCGCAGATCATTTCAGGTGATAAGGCGGGAACAGAATATGTATATTCCGTTTTCCATTATCTGCAAGAAGTGGATAGCAGCACTGATAATACAGATTTAAAGAATTTGTGTGAATCAATGTGGGGTTATGGATTATTGGCAGAGAGATACTTCAATCCTGAACTGGAGGAGATAACCGAAACTGACGAAATGCTTGCAATAGAAATTCCGCCTTACGAAAAGCAGGACGTGATTGAAGGAACTCTCCCCGACGGCATTACTTACTACGGAACAAGCCTTGTGCTTGACAGCATGATAGAACTGCGAAAGTACTACATTGTTGAGAGCGAGGAGATAGCTCAGCAGTACAGTTCGCTTATTCACAAAAGCGGAAAGTATTACTATGAGTCTGTGCCGTTTTCAAGTTTCCTGAGTTTCCCGGAACCCGATCATATCGGTGAGGGACGCGTTTACAGTTCACCGCAGGGATATATGTACAGAGCGTATAATGAGACTTCCGATGTAAGGCTCAAGGCTCTGATGAAGATACTTTACATATATACTGAGTCAGCTAAAAGCTATATACAAAATACACGATTATCCTGATGAAAGGAGCTAATTATCAATGAAAGAAACATATATCAAGCCGGATATTGAGATCATTGCTTTTGACAATAAAGATGTCATCACAACCAGCGATCTTATTGATCCCGATGACAATGAACTTCCGATCATTCGTCCTTGAATTCGTAACAGCCGCAGTCCTTACGGAGTGCGGCTGTTACCTTATTGTATAATGGAAACCCCCAGTTTAATTGGGGGGCCATTATACAATAAAATGCCGTCCGAGACAAATGTCCCGGGCGGCATTTTCAGCGTTTCAGACTTTTTCTGTAAAATAAGTAGCAGATAAATCCTACCGTATCGGCAAGAAACCAGCCTATCGGTACAGCCCACCATATCCCGCTGACAAGCATATCCGAGACTGATACGGCCTTTGCAATGACAACTCTCGTTCCGAGCGAGATTATCGTGAGAATCAGCGACATCTGAGGTCTGCCCATTGCCCGGTAGAGTCCGTAAAGCAAAAACAGGATTCCTATACCTATATAAAAAGCACCCTCTATGTGCAGGTACTGCACGCCGATATTGATTATCTCTGTTTTAGATTCGGGAATAAATATCAGCATAAGCTTTTTTGCGAATATCCACAATACGAGCGAAGCGGCTGCGCAGTAAACGGCTGACGTTATTATGCCGACGCGAATACCCTGTCTGAATCTGTCCATTTTGTTTGCACCGTAATTTTGTGCGAGAAAGGTGGAGAATGCGTTTCCGTATTCCTGAGCAGGCATATAAGCGAAAGCGTCGATCTTGACTCCTGCCGCAAATGCGGTCATGACGACTGTTCCGTAGCTGTTTACAATGCCCTGAACCATGAGGATCCCGAGATTCATAACGGATTGCTGTAGGCAGGTGTAGAATGAATAGCTGAACAGTATTCTGATATCCTCGGCTCTTATGCTGATGTGCGTGAATGCGTTTCTCGCGTATTCGCTTTTTAGTATTACATGGACTCCGCAGCCAAGTCCGGATATGTACTGGGCGATAACTGTTGCAAGTGCCGCACCTTTGACTCCCATACCGAACGAAAGCACAAACAACAGGTCGAGAATTATGTTCACCACAGCCGAAACTGCCAGATAGACCAGCGGAGTGACGGAGTTTCCGAGAGATTTCAGATACGCGGCAAAGAAATTATATACGAATACCGCAGGGATCCCGACGATTATTATCCGCAGATAGTCAAGCGTAGTGTCATATATCTCCGCGGGGATATTGAGCCATTGCAGCAGAAGATCCATTTTGCAGGCAGTCAAGACGGTGATGACCACGGTTATGATACCGATACCTATGAAAGCTGTGCCGATTCGTCTTTGTAGCACGGCAAAGTCTTTTCTGCCGTAATCTTGGGCGAAAACCACTCCGCTTCCCATACAAAGACCGATGAGGATCGAAGTGATGAATACCATGAGTGCAAACACGGCTCCGACAGCCGCAAGTGCATCCGAGTTTATGTATTTTCCGACAACCCAAGTGTCGATGATGTTGTAAAGTTGCTGCAATATATTTCCTATCAGCATTGGCACGGCAAAAATCGAAATCGACTTAAAAACGTTTCCCGTAGTTAAATATGTATTGTTCATCAAGAGTCCCCTGTATAAAAATATTCACGCCTGGTTCAGAACTTGTTCTTATTTGCTGAGTATGCCGCATATCTTTAATTATAGCACATTTCTGCGTCAATGACAAATCGTGAATGGGAAATTATTTTCTGCTTTGAGATACCGTAAAAACTTAGGGTTAAAATAGATAGTTATGAGACAAACTATAAATTGTATTTTGTGTTTAATGTCGAAAAATAGATGTTAGTATAAAATAAGCTTGACAAAGCAGGGATTTGTGGGTATAATAGATTCGTTAGAAGAAGCTAATGAAGTTTGCATACAACTGCTTATTGGCAAAAACTAAAATTTTCTATGATGGAAGGTGCAGCTATGACACTTAAAGATGCAGTAGAGGGAAAAGAATACACGGTCAAAAGTATCAATACCGATGATGATGAACTGAATTCGTTCCTCTTTTCACTGGGTTGTTACAGCGGTGAGGCGATTACGGTCGTATCCCACCTGAAGAACAGTTGTGTTGTATCTATCAAGGATGGAAGATACAATATCGATCATCAGCTTGCAGATGCAATAGAAATTTAATTACAGAGTAAAGACAGCCGCGAAAATCGGCTGTTTTCACAGATTACAGGTTAGTTTATGATAACTCTATTAGCGTTATCTAATCCTGCCCATTTTAGCATTCAGGCAACAGCCTGATCTGAATGAAATATTTAAATTTTAAGAAAGGATTTGATATAATCATGAGAATCGCACTTACTGGTAATCCGAACTCCGGTAAAACCACCATGTACAATGCCCTGACAGGCAGAAACGAAAGAGTGGGAAACTGGGCCGGCGTTACCGTTGACAAAAAGGAGCACCCTATCAAAAAGTCGTTTTATAGCGGCGACCAGCAGTTGATAGCTGTTGACCTTCCGGGCGCATACTCAATGTCACCGTTCACCAGCGAGGAAAGTATCACAAGTTCTTATGTAAAGCATGAGAACCCCGATGTTATCATCAACATCGTTGACGCTACAAACCTCAGCAGAAGCTTGTTCTTCACCACACAGCTCCTTGAGCTTGGTATTCCGGTAGTAGTTGCTCTTAACAAGAGCGATATTAACGAGAAGAAGGGCACAAAGATCGATGCGGAGGCACTCTCCAAAAAGCTTGGCTGCCCCGTGATCAAAACAATTTCCGTTTCCAACGGAGGCTTGAAGGAAATTGTTGAAAAGGCTGCTTCCGTAGCTTTCACACAGCAGAAAGCTCCTTATTCAGAAGGCGATATCGACCTCACAGATAAGAATGTAGTTGAAGAAGCCGACAGAAAGAGATTCGACTTTGTAAATAAGATCGTTTCTGCCGTCGAGGTAAGAAAGGTTCAGACAAAGGAAAAGAACTCCGGAGATAAGATAGATGCTGTTCTCACGAACAAGTGGCTTGGTATTCCGATCTTCGCTGTTGTAATGTATCTCGTATTCCAGATCTCACAGGTATGGGTCGGTGCTCCGATCGCAGACTTCCTCACAGGTCTGATCGAATCATTCCAGAACTGGGTGGGCGGACTCCTCGAAAATGCAAACCCGCTTCTTTACGCACTCCTCGTTGACGGTATCATTGGAGGCGTTGGCGCCGTAGTAGGCTTTCTTCCCCTCGTTATGGTACTTTACTTCCTTATCGCTCTCCTTGAGGACTGCGGTTACATGGCAAGAGTTTCAGTTGTTCTTGATCCTATCTTCAAGAAAGTAGGTCTTTCCGGTAAATCCGTTATTCCTTTCGTTATCGGTATCGGCTGCGGCGTTCCCGGAATCATGGCTTGCCGTACTATCAGAAACGAACGTGAGCGCAGAGCGACCGCAATGCTCACACCTATGATGCCCTGCGGCGCTAAGATCCCCGTTATCTCACTCTTTGCCGGAGCATTCTTCGACAATGCTGGTTGGGTAAGCACAGTAATGTACTTCACAGGTATCATACTCATCTTCTTCGGTTCACTTATTATCAACAAGATCGCAGGCTACAAGGCAAGAAAGTCCTTCTTCATCATGGAGCTCCCTGAGTACAAGATACCTTCACTATGGGGCGCATTCAAGTCAATGTGTAACCGTGGTTGGGCTTACATCGTAAAGGCAGCAACAATTATCCTCCTCTGCAACACTCTCGTTCAGATCATGCAGACATTCAACTGGAGCTTTGCAGTTGCTGAAACGGCTGACTCCTCGATCCTCGCATCTCTCGCAAGACCTTTCGCTTACATAATCTATCCTATCGTTGGTGTTCTTTCATGGCAGCTTGCAGCAGCAGCCGTTACAGGATTTATCGCTAAGGAAAACGTTGTCGGAACTCTCGCAGTTTGCTTTGTTGGACTTGAAAACCTCATCAACACTGACGACCTCGAACTCGTACAGGGCGCTGGTACAGAAGCTGCCGGCATCATCGCGATCACAAAGGTTGCAGCACTCGCTTACCTCATGTTTAACCTCTATACTCCTCCTTGCTTCGCAGCACTCGGTGCTATGAACTCAGAAATGAAGAGCAAGAAGTGGTTCTGGGCAGGTATCGGTTACCTCCTCGGCGTAGGCTACACAGTAGGTTACTGCGTTTACACAGTAGGTACACTCATCACTGCACCTTCTTCACTCAATGTAGGCGCTGCACTTGGCGGTCTTGCAATCGTAGTTGTATTCGTTGCTGTTATCGCATTCCTTATCACAAATACAAACAAGCACCTCAAGTCTGAGTATGCTCTTAATGCATCAAAGGCATAAAAATGATTGCAAATATTATTCTTATTGCAGTTTTGATTGTCATTCTCGGTTCCGCTTCATTGTACATTTACAAAGCCAAAAAACGCGGTGAACACTGCATAGGCTGTCCGTATGCAAAGCAGTGTCCTTCAAAGGGACATTGCTCGGAAAGCCATAGCGGTAAAAGCTCGGGTAAACATTAAAATCCGACATCGAGGTGATCTCATGAATTATGTAATTATTGCGATTCTTGTTGTTATGATTGCAATTGGTATCGTATACACCAAAAAGCACTTCAGCGGCGAAAGCGGCTGCTGCGGCGGCGGTGGATACAAGGTAAAGAAGAAACATCTTCCGAATGTTATTTTCACAAGAAAGTTCACGGTTGACGGAATGCATTGTGAGAATTGCAAACAACGTGTTGAAGAAATCGTTAATGACATAAGCGACGTTTCAGGCAGTGTTGACCTGAAAAAGAAAGAGCTTACCGTAAGCTATGCAAAAGATGTTGATAACAGTATCATAATCCAGCGTATAGAAAAGGCAGGCTATAAAGTCACTGCACAAGATTGATAAAACAAAAAAGGCGGCATTCGTTATGAATGCCGCCTTTATGTATTGGTATAGTTTGTCAAAAAAGTATAAAGCAGCCGCACTCTCAATGCGGCTGCTTTTTTTGATTTGTCCCTTACAACAAATTCATTATTAAACTGTCGCCGATTGTGCAGAAAGGCGTCAGTTATAATCATTTAAACGACCAACTGTCAAAGCTGATGTCGTCGCTGAATACAAAGTAAATGTCTTTGTTTCCGCTTACGGAATTAACTACAGGAACGGTGATTTCACTCATACTGCTGCCTGCCGGAATTTCGGCATATGTAATAGCTGTTCCGTTAGCAGAGCCTGTGCAGACTTTAATGACTGCGCCATTCTTGGAAGAAGCTTTAATCGTCAGGGTATCTGCTCCGTTTGAGAAATTAACTCCGCTTGCTTTTATCCAACTGCCCTTTGAGCCTTTTACTACGGTATCGCCGAGGCCTTCCACAGAGATATCGTTGGACTGGTTGGACATTGTTTCAGCCTGTACGGTAGTGTACGGGTTGAGAGTTTCAAGCTGTGAAACACCCTTCATATCGCCCTTGCAGGTTATTTTTCCTGTGGCTTGGTCAAACACAGCCTCGTTGATCTGAGTTGAGCGGTAATTTCTGTCCTTGCCGCCGTTCATGCGCATTTCCTGCTGACGGCTGTGGTATATAACATAGTACTTGCCCTTGAATTCCACAAGCGAGTGGTGGTTGTTTCCGCCGTTATCTATTTTCTGGCTGCCTGTGTTCGCAAACAGCATACCTGCAAACTGATCTTTCGTCCAAGGGCCGAGAGGATTCTTGGAAGTCATGTAGCAGATATCGGCACTGTTGAACAACTGTCCGTTAATGCTTGTTCCGCTCGGTACATTCCAGTTAGAGCAGTATGAATAGTACCATGTGTCGCCGATTTTTGTAATGCTTGAATCTTCAAAGAGGTAAGGCGTTTCCATAGTCTGAGGAGTGCCCTCGATTGATATCATATCCTTGCCAAGCTTCACACATCTGCCTGTTTTAGGATTGTCGTATCCTGTGCCGTCATTGGAGTTCTTTCCGCCGCCGAAAAAGAGATAGGCTTCATCTGTTTCCTCATCATAGTAAACGGCGGGATCAAAGAGCCATGCCACATTTCCGCAGTTGGGAGTGCTCCTGCTTATAAGCTCCTTGCCGAGGGGATCAGTCCACGGGCCTGTAGGGGAGTCCGCCGTAAGAACGCCGATACCCGAGCCGTTGTTTGCAAAGTAAAGGAAAAATTTCGGTTTACCGTCTATCATCTTCCAGCAGGCATCGGGTGCCCACGAGCAGTTCGCCCATTTTGCAGCTCCGTTCTGAGTTCTGCCGTTTTTGTCTGCTACAGGGATAGCGCCGTGGTCTGTCCAGTTTACAAGGTCTGATGAAGAAACGCAGTTGATAGTTCCTACATCATAGGTGTTTTCGCGGATAGAACCGTTTTCATATTCAAACGCGTCATTTGTCGTGTAAACATAAAGCCTGCCGTCATAAACGAGATATCCGGGGTCAGCGCCGAAACGCTCTGTAGTTAGCGGATTGTTCTCTCCGTCATATTTCCAGCTCGAAGCGACATTCACGCTTTTAAAGAGAGTTTCCATAGCCTCTGTGTCGATAACTTTTTCAGCTACAGGGAACTCCGTTATCTTGTGGAGAATATACTGCTGTATCAGGACGGCATCATTTATCTCGAATTTACCGCTCTGGTCAACGTCAGCGGCAATGCTTTTTCTTGAACTGGAGAAACCGCCGCTTATAAGTCCTTTTCTTGCAAGGCTCATGTCAAGAGCGTTTATCTTTCCGTCACCGTTGATGTCACCGAGTATGATCGGTTCGGAGTTTCCTGCTCCCTCGATGACCGTGCCTGCAACAGCTCCGATAGCCTCGTCAATGTAGAAATTGTTGCTTGTTTCGGCAGTTTCAACATATATCTGCATATTTTTTGCGTCTTCGGGAATTTTGTAATTTGTATTTGCAAGCTGAACCCATTCGCCCTTTATTCCCGTTCCCTCTGCTATGGTAGAATACTGAGTATCTCCGTTACCATCGGCGTACTGGAGTTTGAGGAAGAACTTATCGGTTGCGCTGCCGTCAAAATAATTTACATTTACACTGAAACTGTATTCATTGCCCGGAATGAATGCCTTTGTATTCAGCGATTTTGTAGTACCGTTCCATGCAGCAGTTCTGTTTTCAACGAGGAGCGCCTCTGAGCCTTTGTAGGAAGTTCTGCCGCTGGTGAGAACGTCAGCAGCTCCGCGGCCGCCCCAGTCATCTGTATCGCCCTCAAAGGTGCTATGGAAATACCAGCCGTTTTCGTCAGGTTCTACAGGCTTGACTACAGGCGGCTGAACGTCCATGTTCATTAATGCTGTATATGCGGCTTTGGGCTGATTGTTTTGGTCATACAGCAGAGCATCACTTCCGCTCTTTAGCCACGAATTTGCGTCATTAGGCCCCCATATGCAGACTGCTGTGACACGTCCGTCAGACTGAGGAGCGCTGTTCCAGTCAACCGCCGCCTGAAAGATAGCCTTATACTTGTCAGCCTGTTCCTGCAATGTGTACTTACCGCTTTCAAGGCTGATGTCAAGTTCGGTGATCTGAACATCACATCCGATAGAGAGGTATTTTTTCATTGCTTCAATGTAGGAGTCCGTTCCTGCGAATCCTGTTGCGTTTGCAGGGACGTGAGACTGCATACCTACACCGTCAAGGAGTCCTTTCTGATACAAGTCCTTGCACATATTGTAAATGCAGTCGCGCTTGTGATCCCAGTACTCGTTGTAGTCGTTATAGTAGAGATCACAGCCTGCCGGAGCGTATTTCCTTGCGTAGGTGAAAGCCTTTTCAACAAAAGAATTGTCTCCGTAAACCTGAACCCACGCGGAAGTTCCGCCGTTAACGTTGTTGTCACCCGGAACTCTTGCACCGCCGTTATTTGCTGTGCGGTTGCTGTCATCGCTCACACATTCGTTGCAAACATCATATGCGTACAGGTCAAGATTGGGATACTGGGTCTTGATAGCGGAAAACATATTTTTTATGTAGCTTTCCATGCGCTGATCCATTACGCTTGATGAGACCCATGCTCCGTTGGCGCTGTAGTTTTCCTTGAAGAACCATGACGGAGTCTGACTGTGCCAAACTAAAGTGTGCCCGCGCATACCGATGTTGTTTTTGGAGCAGAAGTCCATTATTGCGGCAGCGTTGTCGAGCTTTACGGCTATATTAGTGCCGCTGCATTGAGCCTGATTGAGGGTGGCATCAGGCTTGGTCTCGTTTTCACACTCAACGCTGTTGCAGTCCTTGAGGATATTTGCTGTGATAGCGGAATTTTTGATAGTACCGCCGTTAAGTATATTTCCTACTCTGAAATAGCCGTCAAACTTATCTTTCAGACCCGATTCGGCGGCATATGCACTTAAACCTGCTGTCTGTTCCTTTGAGGTAATGGAAACGTCATCAAAGGTGAAATCGTTGGTGCTGTCGGCTGTAATTGTCAGCTCGTATTCATAAGTATTTGACGGAGCTTTGAACTTTGCGGAGAGTTCAGTCCATTCACCTGCGGCAGCTTTCTTCGCAGCAAGCTGAACGGTGGTCTCCTTTTCGGTATCTTCATCAATGTACATGAGGGAAAGGCGGAAAGTTTCGGCGTAGTCGCTGCGAACCATGACACGATACTGATATTCAACCCCACCCTCAAGATAGAATCCCTTTGAGGAAGCCGCTCCGTCTGAATACGAAGTTCTTCCCGTAACGTTCATGCCCCTTGAATTGCTGTATCCGCAGCCGCTTTCGGCTGTGAGGACTACATTGTCTGCATTCGGATGCCAACCCTCATAGTTGATTTCAAAGCTGTTGGCAACCACTTCCGCAGCATAGGTTTCCTGCGTGAGTTCGGGGAAAACAGTAACCATTCCGGCAGAAAAAGCCAAAGCCGCGGCAGTTGATACGATTCTGTTGAAGTTCATTAATTCACCACTCCTTGAGTTTAATATTTTTATGAAAAACGTAGCATATTCACTTTTTAAATTATACATTTTATGTTCATAAATGTCAATCAACGAATGTGCTGAATTTATAGCACTATTGTGCTGATTTTGCTGTGCTGAAATTTCAGCACAATAGTAATATTATTTGAATTGCTCTCGGAGATAAAGAAATTTTCGTGCAGGTATTGATTTCCCTTACTTATTATGATAACATATTAAGGAAAGGGGCTGATAAGGTGAGAATGGACGAGATAGGTTATGATCACAAACACGATAAAACTTTCTGCATAGACAGACCAAACGGCAGCGGTGACTGGCTTTTCCTCATAATAAAGACAAAGGCGCTGTTCCGAATAGGCGGCAGGGAAATACACGTCAAGCCAAACTCGTTTATTATGTTTACCCCCGACTGTCCCCAGTATTACCGCGCCGACAATGCCGAGTATGCCGATGACTGGATCCACTTTGGATTCAGCGAGGAGGAAACGGAACTTGCCGAGCGCCTTGCGATACCATATAATAAAATAGTGCATATAGGCGATATTACGCAAATCTCAAACATAGTGAGGAATATGTGCTATGAAAATTATTCCGCGAACAAGAACAGAAAAGAGACTGTTGATCTTTATTTCCGCCTGCTGCTTCTGAAACTAAACGAGTGCATGGAGTCGTGCACCCTGACGGGTTCGATCACTAAAAACAAATATTTTGAAAAGCTTCTCTGGCTGCGCGAAAGTATTTATCGTTGGCCTGCGCGTCAATGGAATATAGACGATATGGCGGTGGAGCTCTCGCTGAGCCGCTCCAGACTCCAGCACCTTTATAATGATACGTTCGGCGTGAGTATTTCAAGGGATATCATAGCAGGGCGAGTGGAAAAGGCGAAGGATCTGCTGAAAAATCCCGAATTATCAATAAATGATGTCAGTTCTATGGTAGGATACAACAATCCTTCGTATTTCAACCGACAATTCAAGAATCTGCTTGGTAAAACTCCTACACAGTACCGCGAGGACGGATACTGTGAGCAGACAAAATAAATAACGGCTGCTGTCATTGTGACAGCAGCCGTTTCAGTTTGCCAAAAAAGATATTAAAGATAATAAGAGAACGCTCTTACTTGCGAAGCGTTGCCCTACACTCCACCAAAGACTCTGCCTTTGGAATCGCATTATAATCGCATTATTAGTTAAAATGCTTGTTGTCATTATTTAAGAGCCATGCCGGAACTCCAGGCTTGTCCGACTTTTTCGCCGAGCTTGTAATATCCGTTTCCGGACGGGTCGAATATGATTGGGAAGAACTTGGCAAGTGAAACACTGCCGCTTTCGTCAAGGATCTTTTCATCAGCGCTTACATTCTTGATCTTTCCAAGATACTTGCAGCCGTCAATTACCTTGATAAGCTCGCACTCAAGCGCGAGCGAAAGTTCATTGATAACGGGAGCGTCAACAAATTCGCTTTTTGTGGTAGTGAATCCCGTTTTAGCCATCTTGTCGGCAACCTTGCTGCCAGACTCGATACCCACATAATCACACGCAACAACGTGGTCAGCGTCACCAATACTGATAGTGAATGCTTTTTTCAGTTCAATATTTTCTGTTGTCTTATGAGCTCCAAGGTCGATTATGATCTCGTCAGAGCCAACGATTCCGCCCCATGCAGCGTTCATTGCGTTCGGCTTTCCGTCAGCGTCATATGTTCCGATTATCATAACAGGCTGTGGAAAAAGATACGGCTTAGCGCCAAGATTTACTCTGCTAATTGTAATTTCCCCTTTACATTATTTTATGTTATAATATTACCATTTATTTGTGAAAATGGCAAATAAGCAAAGTGAAAATTCTGTGTACGACTTCCTGCCATAAATTTCCCGTGATTATTGCGGAAGTAAATGCCAATAATAATATCTGAAAATAGTCTGCCAAGCGGCGGGAGGATATTGTTATGGCGTTCAATAAGGTTGTAATTTCAGGCATAAATACTTCTGAGCTTACTATTCTTAAAGAAGAGGATAAGATGAGACTTCTGCGGGAGATTCGGGATACGGGAAGCAAAAGTGCGCGCGATGAGCTGATAAAGGGGAATCTCAGGCTTGTACTCAGCGTAATACAGAAGTTTACGGGCAGAGGCGAAGATATTGACGATCTGTTTCAGATAGGCGTTGTGGGGCTTATTAAGGCTATCAATAATTTTGACCTTACAAAAGAGGTACGGTTCTCGACTTATTGCGTTCCAATGATAAGCGGTGAACTGAGGAGGCATCTGCGAGACTACAGTCAGATAAAAGTCAGCCGCTCGTTAAGAGATCTGGCTTACAAAGCGATACAGGCGAGAGAGCGCCTTGCAGGGAAACTCCAGCGTGAACCGTATATAGAGGAAATTGCCAATGAGATAGGCGAAAAACGTTCGGAAGTGGTTATCGCACTTGAAAGTATAAGTGATCCCGTTTCACTTTATGAACCTGTTTATTCCGACTCCGAGGACACGCTTTATATTATGGATCAGATAGGCGACAGCAACAACATAGAAAGCTGTATGAACGAACTTTCGATACGCGATGCAATAAAAAAACTCGGGGAACGTGAGCGGAATATCCTGTATCTCAGATTCTTCCGCGGGAAAACTCAAATGGAGGTTGCAGGAGAAATAGGGATCTCACAGGCGCAGGTATCACGCCTCGAAAAAAGTGCGATCAGCAGAATTAAAGAAGCGGGTTGCGTATCCTGATACGAAGATTCAAGAAATAGCGCGGATAATGCGGAGAAATTCTTAAAAAGGCTTGACATTTTGCGGAATATGTTATAAAATAGAGTGAATAAACATGAGGAGAGTGCGCAAAATGAAGGAATTTTTTGCAAATCTTAAAAAGTCAACGAGAATTACCATGATTTCATGCGGCGGTTTTATTGCGCTTACGCTATTAATATTAGTATTTTTTGTAATGTTTCCCATAACCCCGTCCGAGAAGGTTATTGCAAGCTTCGGCAGAGAAAGCGTCTCCAGAGGCAGCGGCGAAACGGAAACTGCGGATACGGTTACTACAACAGCGGTTTCAGCACAGACATCTGCTGTAAGAACAGTCACAACTACTAAAGCTGATCCAGACGTTACCCGTACTAATTACGTTATAACCGTAACAACAGGAGCCGGTTTTTATACGGGCGGATATATAACGACAGGAACTTATTCCGATGATTCGGGATACTATGATTACTCAGACAACAGCACAGGAAATGATTATTCGGACGGAAGCTGGCAGCAGGACGAGGAGGAAGATTATTACTACCCTCTGCCCGGCGAAACTTCAACATCATATGATGATAATAATACGACTCCTTCTGATTCGTATATAGATCAGCCGGCGACCGAGCCTGCAACGGATTATGTTCCGCCTACGGAGTATATTCCTGATGACAGCGGTTCACAGGGAACTGACTACAGCGGCGGCGATTCGTCATATAGTGATGGTACAGGTCAAAGTGAATGGTAAGATAAAACCTGCTGCATTTTTGCAGCAGGTTTTCTTTATGCGGTGGAGAATGTGGAATTTTACGCAAAAAAGAAAGTACGGTGTCAAAATACACAAAAAACCAGTATATACTTGTCCATTCTTTTACTTGACAAAGACGAAGAAAAGGTATATAATAACATTACTGTCGAGCGCGGGTGACCGCGGGAGAGAGTGAGGAGAATATTACTTTTACTTTGGAAAGAGA
>OGDF01001502.1_pt1 | contig 34214 bp, 20 predicted proteins | sample 1570141 | NCBI WGS metagenome assembly OGDF01 (sample SAMEA4370581, study PRJEB24528) | human gut metagenome
CGTTTATGCGACTGCGTCGCATTCTTCTGCAAACTTAGAGTGAAATCTGTGGGAGAATATTCTCAGCAGTAGGTTCTGTGAAAATCTGTGCAATCTGTGGGAGGTTCTTCCAAAGCAGAAGGTTCTGTGAATTCTGTGAAATCTGTGGGAGATTCTCATTCGCTTATTCGTGCGATTCGTGTTCGTTCATCACAGGGATATGTGTTTGGGCTGCGTGGGTATGGCAGGGATGCCATACCCTCCTACATTAGCTTCCGTTTAATCCGATAACTACGCAGCAAGTGAATCCGCTTAATCCGCTGTTAATTTTGTGCATAAATTCCAAGAAAATTCCACCGCCACCGTACGGAATCTGATCGGGCGGCGGACGGAATCTGATCGGACGGCGAACGGAATCTGATCGGACGGCGGACGGAATCTGATTGGACGGCGAACGCAACAGGAAAGAGTTTCAAAACGTCAAAAATGGCAAATATAGGGCGAAAATCTGCAAGAAATCGGTGTTTTGATAGAAAATGGCTATTTTTTGTAAGAAATATCCTACTCTTTTTGCAGAATTTTAGCTTACTTTGCAGCAGAAACTTAACACGATATTGTTCTTGTGTTACGCATATATATAATGTATGCACAGAGCGGTGGAGTGTTAGCCTGTTAAACCTAAAAGAGTATTCACGCTAAACGAGAATGGATATGACAACAAACGACGGTAGCTCAACCAAAGATACAAAAATAACCAACACAACAGGACTAACTCAGACTGGCACCAATGTCCGTCCTTCAACCAACACTTTTAAAACTAAGACAGCGAACAACGAAACTAAGACAACGAACAACAATACTAAGACAACGAACATCAAGACAACGACAGAACGAAACATCGAAACCAAGACAGAACCAACAACTGAAACCTCAACCGACCAAAACGCGACGATTAAGACCAAACAAGACACAAAAGCTACCCAGTCGTACATAACGATGGACTTCGATCCGCCCACCACGATGAAGGAGGAGCAGGATCTGCTCTCGGCTATGTACGCCAGCGCCTGCGTACCCAACACCATGCGTATGTCGTACGACATGGTGGAGGATATGCTGACCGACCACATCGACCTCATGGAGGGCGACGACCTCGAAATATGCAATAAGGACACCGAGCTGATTAGCATATAGCCGCAAAAACTGAAACTGCATATCGCGCAAAAACCAGATTAGAATATAACAAGAAACAATATATGACAATGAAAAGAGTAAAGAAGAAGTATCAAACCCCTGTGATCCACTCTATTGAGTTGGGTCCGATCTGTCCCGTCACCGCTTCTAGTGATGTCAGCATCGACTTTGACGGCAATGCCAGCAGCGGTGGAGGCGGTGGCGGCGGAGGTGGCGGAACACCGCCGCCAATGCAGAGTCCGTCGCGCAACCTTTGGGAGAGCGGCTTACAGACCGATGACGACGACGAGACGGCGTACGAATACGGTTGGTAAGCGCCGCTCTTCACCGTCGGGCAACTCCAACCGACACCGTCTGGCAACAACCAACAGTAGAACTAAACCCAAACCCATTAGCAAATCAAAAAACAGAACAGAATATGAAGAAAAGAATTTTCATGCTTGCGGTCTTGATATTGTCAGGGCTGCAGTTTGCCGTGGCTGCAATAGACGAACAGCTGCGAGCGCTCATCACCACCTCCGATGATATCGAGGTGACGGAAGTGACTAACGACGAGGCGAACCCGTGGACCGTCGCAGACGGAATGGCGTCGAGTACAATAGGTAAGATATATGGTAATATATCTTCCTCCATTACAATTAAGTTTAGAGCTAAGGGACGTACAACTATAAAGTACGATTTCACATTCGACCCTTATGGAGGCGACGACTATCGTAAAGTGTATATGGATGGTGTTGAATTGGTGAATAATTATACTGCCTATAAAACCAAAACAGTTCAAAATCATTTTTTTGACTTGGATGAAGGCGAGCATGTGTTTACATATACCCATTATCATTATTATTACTCTTCCGATAGCTATACTCAAGTTCTTACTATAGGCAACATCCGCTTTGAAAGAGTAGAAAGCCAGTATATGACAATCAATCTCTCTGCTCCAGGCACGCTTGGCAATGAGGCGTTGGCTCATGTCAGCACTTTGCCCGAGATGCATTATCTGCGTCTTTCCGGCAAGATGAACGCTTCCGACTGGAATGATATCAGCAAGATGACTGGTCTTTATGCTATTGATATGACAAATGTCGACATTGAAACAATACCAGTTAAAGCGTTTACTAATACTTCGATACGCTTTGTCGACTTACCGACCAAGCTCAAGACCATTGGCGACAATGCATTCGATGATCGTCTTCTTACTGGTCCGCTTGTGTTGCCCGAAGGATTGGACAGCATTGGTAAGGAGGCGTTTCAGAAAAACTTTATAACAGAGGTGACTATACCGGAGAGCGTTAGAGCTATCGGACAGTCTGCTTTCTATTATAACCAATCTCTTAAGAGCGTTACTTTGAATAATAGTATGGAAACGATAAACCGGTCGTTATTCAATAGCTGTAATAAACTTGCTGTTGTGCGTGGCGGCAGGAATGTTAAGATTGTTGATCAATCTGCTTTTGCGGGATGCGATTCATTGAGAAGTATCAGCGATATAACCCCCGTCACTATCAATAGTAGTGCATTTTATAATTGTAGGAAATTGGAGAGTTTGAACTTCTCACGTATCAAATCTATCGGTTATGAAAGTTTCTACTACTGCTTTGGTCTGAAAGAAGCCGACCTGACAACTCTTACTTCAATTAACAATAGAAGTTTTATTGCTTGTACGGGTCTTAAGAAAGTGACGCTTGGAAACGACATTACGACTATAAAATCTGAAGCTTTCGGAACATGCGATGCTCTTGAGGAGGTGGTTCTTGGTTCTTCTATCAACAGTTTGGAATCAAATTGTTTCTATAGCACTAAAAATGCCTTGAAGCGTGTGTATATCACTGCGCCCGCTCCTCCTGCTGTAGGTAGCGCTCCGTTCTATTCTCCTTCAAGCGTAACACTTTACGTTCCCGAATATGCAATGGTGAGCTACAAGCTCGACAACTACTGGAGCAAGTTCACCAAGGTGGAGCCAAACCCGAACCAGCCCGACAAGGTGAATCTCTACAAGAAGCTGGAACTTACCAGTAATGCACGCATCCCGAACTCGCCGGATATCTATCTCGGTTATGGTTCTGCGCTCATCGTAAACGGCAACAACCCGCAGGCTTTCGGCAGCTATAAGCAGCGTATGGATAAGGATGATAGTTATACATCGTCGCTTATCAGCCGTTGTAACGCTATTACCTCCGCAGCTTCAACCATACAGTATTATTTTGATGCAACCTCTGGCTCTGGCTATTGGCACTACGTATGTATGCCGTTCGATGTGAAGCGCAGCGCCATCGCTCCGTTGTCGAATGTAGGCATCGCTGTGCGCTATTACGACTCTGAGTCGCGTGCTACAAACGGCGCAAGCGGCAACTGGAAAGACGTACCTGCAGACTCTGTGCTGCACATGGGCAAGGGTTATATCTTCCGCACAAGCAGTTCGGCTTTTGTAGAATTCCCTGCTACCGAGGAGACACATAACGCCATCTTCCGCAGTGAAGCTGTAAGCGCACCGCTCGTTCAGTATGCTGCCGTGGAGAGTGCAAACGCAGGATGGAACTTTGTGGGCAACCCATATCCTTGCTACTACGACATCTACTATATGGATTTCGCAGCACCTATCACGGTGTGGAGCATCAGCAACCGCACTTACAGCGCATATAGCGCTGCAGACGACGAATTCGTGCTCATGCCGCTGCAGGCATTCTTCGTTCAGAAGCCCGAACTGGTAGACGCCATCACGTTCCAGCCGGCGGGCAGACAGATCAACAAGACCATCGACCACTCGGCTTTGGCTATGCGCCGCGCAGCACGCAGCCAGCAGGTGCAGCGCAAGCTGGTAGACGTGTCGCTGACATGCGCCGACCGCACCGACCGCACACGCGTCGTAGTGAACGCCAATGCTTCTGACGACTTCTGCGCCGACAACGACGCTGTGAAGATGATGGCATACGAGGGCACACCGCAGATATACACCATCGCCGGTGCAGACCAGCTGGCTGTGAACGAGGGCGCTCACCGTGGCGGTAGCGTGGCATTAGGCATGTATCTGCCTGCCGACAACGCGTACACCATCGCCGTAGACCGCGACGAGCTGGGCGTGAAGCTGCTCGACTACGGCGTGGAGGTGGAGATGCCGTACACCTTCAGCGCCGCTGAGGGATGCCTGGACGACCGCTTCACACTCACCTTCGAGGCACCCACTACGGGCATTAACACCGTAGCTACTGACGCCGACGCCGACAATGCTATCTACACTATCGACGGACGCCGCGTGAACAGCACAGCTCAGAAGGGCATCTATATTCAGAATCATAAGAAAATAGTAAAGTAAAGCTACTATGATCAAGTCAAGATATATCCTGACTCTCCTCGCCATGCTGCTAAGCATGGTGGCGAGAGGACAGGACTTCAACCCCGACAGTCCTCCCGAACCGGGAGCACGCTACAAGCTGACGCTGAAAGCCCTGCCCGCAGAGGCTGCCACCGTGAGCGGAGGCGGACTGTATGCTGTGAACGCCAATGTGAGCGTGAAGGCTGTAGCCCGAAACGCCAACTGGCGCTTCAAGAACTGGACCGACGCTGAAGGCGAGGTGGTGAGTACGAGCAGTACGTTCACTCACCGCAAGCTGAACAGCGCTGAGACACTCACCGCCAACTACGAGTATCAGAAGACAAGCCGCCTCACCATAGCCTACGACCCGTCGTCGATAAGGGCGAGCGAGGTGAAGGAGTATGTCGTGGGCGTAACCTACTCTTACACGGCGTCTACTTACAGCGACTATACGTTCGTCAACTGGACAACAAGCGACGGAACGGTTATCTCTACCGAACGCGCGGTAAGCTATACCGTTACGGAGAACGACGAGACCATCACCGCCCACTACCGCTTCACGCCGGGCAGTCCGGCTGAGCCTAACGAGACGAAACCGAAGCATAAGGTCTACTTCAAGTGCGACCCCGCAGGTCTTGTCGGCTTCAATCAGAACAATGGTTTCTCGGTGTCTGAGGGTAGCACGTTCGGCGTGACTGTTTACGACGCAAGCAACTATGAGTTCAAGGGCTGGACGCGCGAAGGCAGCTCCGAAATAATCGGACAGTATCGCACGTTCAACGGAACGATGGGCAAAGAGGATGTGCATCTCGTGGCACACTTCGAGTTCAAGCCGTCGTCGCCCAGCGAGCCGTCTACCGACACTAAGCAGCGACACAGCCTCTACGCCACAACTACGTCGATGTATCGCGGCGAGACAACGCTCCTGCCTATATACATGCAGAACACGGGCAACGTGAAGACGCTCAGCTTCAAGCTGCATCTGCCTAAGAATCTGACGGTGGATGTCGCTGGTATACAGAAGACGCTGCGCACCGACGCCTACACCGTTCAGGCGGCGCAGGAGGACAGCGTGCTGAGCGTGAGCCTTGAGGGCGGAACGCAGATAGCAGAGCACGATGGAGTAGTGGTGCGCATACCGGTGAGCGCGCAGGAAGCGCTGAAGGACAGCGTGTACACGGTGAAGTTCAGCGACATCGCAGGCACAACTACCGCCGATGCTGCCATCAGCTTCACCAGCCGTTCGGGACGACTCGTGGTGAGCACGCCCGAGGAAGGCGATCTGCAGGCGAAGTTCTCTGTAGAGACATACATGAACCGCGCCCAGTTCACCAATCTTAGCAGCGAAAACGCAAAGACATTCGAATGGAACTTCGGCGACGGCACTACAAGCACCGAGCGCAACCCTATGCACAGCTACGCCGAAGCCGGCACTTACACCGTGCGTCTCACGGCGCGTGGCATAGTGAAGACCGTCACAGCCGAACAGCAGATAATCGTCAACCCTGCCAACACATGGTCGGCGAGCGGCGACTACCGACTCGACCCCACAGCGAACAGCGCACGTGCGTTCAAGTCGATGCACGAGATGCTCTCTCTGCTGTCGCAGTGTACGCCCGACGGCACCATCAACGTAAAGACCGGCGGCAAGGAGGCGTTCGACGCCAATCTCCAGTCGGCAGACTCGCTGGCACTGCTCAGCACGCTGACAGAGAAGCTGGGCAAGGCGGGCGTCGTGATGGCGTTCAAGAACGAAGTGCAGAACCCCGTTACGCTGCGCTTCAACGTGGCAGCCAACAGCACCGACATGCAGAAGGCTACCGACTTCTTCCGCCATATCTCGCTCGACAACGTGGTGGTAACGCTCAACGGTGCCGCGATAAACATCGGCGAGATAGACCGCTTCTCGGCACAGACCATCTGTTCGGGCGCAAGCACGCAGCCCGAAGCGTTCACCGCTATAAGCAGCAGCGAGGCTGTGCAGGTGAAGTGGACGGCAAGTGTGGCTGAAGGCTGCACCGTACGCGGCTATCAGCCCACCGGCAACGGCAATCTGCCCGCAATGACGCTCACGAACGAAGGCAGCAAGACCGATCTCGTTACGTATCACGTAAGCGTAGAGCTTAATGGTGTTGCCATGTACACATATATATATAAGGTGTATGTGAAGCCGTTGCTGAAGAGTCTCGCGCTCAGTTCGCCGTCTGACAACGCCGTCCTTGAATACGGACAGGTTACGCTCAGCTGCAGCAATCTCGGTCAGGCTGCTGTAGGCTACACGTTCCACTATCGCCGCACCGATGCCGAGGCAGACAACGCAGAAGAGTGGAAGGAAGTGAAGACGACATCGCCCTCAACAGCGTTCGTGCCCGTAGAAGGCGCGTCGTACGAGTGGTATGCTACGGCGCATGGCGAGTGCAACGAGACTGTCGAAAGCGCACACCGCACGTTCAGCATACGCAAACGCTCAGACCTTACGGTGGTGTCGGTGACGGTGCCGGCGGAGGTGAAGGCAAACACTACGTTCCAGATCACGGCTGTTGTGCGCAACATAGGTAAGGGCGCTACATGCAGCAGTGCTTGGACTGACGTGCTCTATGAAGATAGACCCAGTGGAGCGGTTCAGGTTGGACAGCAAGCTCATCACGGCGTGTTGCAGCCAGGAGAGGAGTACACCATAACGTTCAATGTCACGAGTCCCGACGCATCTACAGACGGAATAAGCTATTTCGTGAAGACAGATGTTTGGAACGAGGAGACTGAGTCTGACGAGAGCAACAACATAAAGGTTTCAGACCCAATCTCTATCATCAAACGCTACATTGACGCCGCCGACTACGAGGCTCTGAAAGTGCTTTATCAGGCAACCAACGGCGGCGCATGGACCAGCAAGACATGGCGCATCGGCAGCAATGCCGTAACATCTACCGGTTGGCCCGGCGTCACATTCGACGAAGAAGGTCATGTGCTCGCTATCGATCTTCAGAACAACAACCTCCGAGGCACGCTGCCTACAGAGGGAATGGAGATGAAGAGTCTGCGCACGCTCAATCTGAGCGGAAACAGTTTGAGTGGCGATGTGGCTGCGTTCTGCACGCTCCTGCCAGCGCTTGAGACGCTCAATCTTGGCTACAATCTGTTTACAGAACTTAGCGGCGTTCTGCCTGCCCACATCACCTCGCTCAATCTGCAAAGCCAGCGCGAAGGCTACCATCTCTCTACCTTCACGCTGCAGGAGTGGGCTATGGGCGACAAGCAGGCTGACATACAGCTCGGAACGCTCATCGCTTACGACCATAAGAACCAGAACTTCGAGGCTCACCCGACGCTCCGCATCTACACTACCGACAACAACAGTTATGTAGGCGAGATGAGATACACAGACGGAGCCTACCGCTACTGTCTCAGCGGCACGTACAACTACGCAAGCGGCACCGAGTTTTGCATCCGATCGTATGAAGGCGTGGCACAGAACAACCGCCTGCGTGCTAAGCTCACGTGGACAAAGGGCGACGCGAACGCCGACGCATCGGTAGACGTGCTCGACGCGCAGCAGACGCTCAACTACATTATGGGCACGCAGAACGGCAACTTCAACTATCCCGCAGCCGACACTTATCAGGGCGGCGCCATCAATGTGCAGGACGTCGTCGCAACCATAAACATCTTCATCGGCAGCAACGACAACGCCGACCGGAAGAGTCTTATGGCTGCGCAACGCCGCTGGACGGAGAGCATGGGCGAAGAAGCCTCTACTGCTAACGTGCTCAGCGTGGAAGACGACGCATTGTGGCTCGATGCAACCGACCAGGTGGCTGCGCTCGACATCACACTCGCCGGAGTTAAGGCCAACGACGTGAAGCTCGCTCTCAGCAAGCAGCGCTATCAGCTCCTGACACACAACACCGCTAACGGCGTTCGCGTAGTGATAATAAGCACTACGGGCGACATCATCAGCCGTCGCACCAAGCTGTTGCGACTCGCCAAGCCGGCAAGAGTATACCAGGCGATGGCTGCAGACATAGACGCACAGCCGGTAGGCGTGGCGTTTGAGGGTCAGACCACAGACATCGACACCATTACGACCGACGCTGACAGCCGCAACGCTGTATACAGCCTCGACGGACGCAAACTGAACCGCGTTGCACGCGAAGGCGTCTATATTGTGAACGGAAAGAAAAAGGCTATTAACAGACATCAATAGACATGAAGATCAGAAGATACATAACCATGATGCTGTTCCTGCTGATGTACATCACGGCAACGCCTCAGAACAACCTGTCGGTAGGAAAGCTCACAGGCGGTCAGGGCAAGGACGTGCTGATACCTGTCAGCCTCGAGAACACAGACGAGGTGGTAGCGCTGCAGTTCGACCTGCAGCTGCCATTCGACCGCTCGTCAAGAACAGCGCCGACGCTGAGCCAGTCGCGTATAAACGAACACACCGTGTCGGTAAGAAATCTCGGCAACCATAAATATAGAGTGGTTGTCGTGAATATGAGCAATCGGCCTCTGTCGGGCAACGCCGGCACAATCATCAACTTCCCGATGGCTGTGCCTACAGGTTTGAACCCCGGCACGGAGTACGCCGTGAGCCTGTCCGATGTTATCATCACAAACCGCAAAGGCGACAACATCCAGGGCGATTCTAACGTGAACGGCAGCTACACGGTGCAGCGAGAAAACGCACCCGACCTTGCTACTACCGACGTCAATATCACCGAGAGCACGCTCGTGCCCGGCAAATCGCTCGCTGTAACTTGGAAAGTGAGCAACATCGGCAACGCCGATACGCGCAGCGGCTGGACAGAACGCGTCTATCTCGTGAGCAACGAGACCGAAGAAGCGGTGCACATAGGCAATACCTACTTCAGCAATACGCTTATTCAAGGCGGCTACATCGCACGCAGCGCCACCTTCAACCTCTCGCAGACCGTCGGTCTCGAAGGCGAAGTGACGGCGAAAGTGGTGGTTGAGCCCAACAGCGGTTGCGGCGAGTACAACGCCGACCGAGCTAACAACACCGCAACCGGTGGAACTGCCGAGCTTGAGAAGCACTTGTTCCTTACCGCTCCCGACAAGAGCGTGAAGGAAGGTGAGTCGATGCGCCTCACATTGAAGCGCAGCGGCGACCGTAGTATGGACGAGACATTCAGCATAGCTTCGTCTTTGCCCGAACACGCTAAGGTTCCGGCTACGGTGACTATCAGCAAAGGCCAATCGGCAGTGTCGTTCGACGTGGTTTGTCCCGACAACGACGTGGTGAACGACTACTCTAAGGTCACCATAACCGTGAACAAAGCCAACGGATACCCGCAGGATGTCGCCACATCTTTTAATATAAAGGACGACGAACTGCTGCCTCTCACCGTGAAGCTCGACAAAACCGAGTATAACGAGGGCGAAACGATGAAAGCAACCGTCAGCGTGCCTTACCGCATCGGCAACGATACGCTCACGGTCTACTTCAGCGTGGAGAAGCCGAAGCGCTTCCGCCTCCCGAAGAGCTACACCTTCGAGCCTGGAGCGAAAGAAGCTGTGATTGATATTCCTATTATTGACGATAACATCGCAGCCAACGACGAGACATTGCAGCTCAGCGTGTCGGCAGACCATCATCTGACGGACACAGCGCTCTTTGTGCTGAAGGACAACGATGTGCCGGCGATAAGCATGACTCTCTTGCCCACAACCGTGAGCGAGGCGGCAGGCTACAATGCCATTCACGCCACCATCAAGCGCACCGAGGCAAAGAACAGCAAGATTACGCTGAAGCTGAGCGACGACAGCAACGGCGAACTCTACTACACAACGCCGATAACCATGCCCGAAGGCATAGAGGAAGTGACGTTCCCCATCGGCGTGAAGGACAACCAGAAGGTTGACGGCACACGCAAGGTGAAGTTCAGCGCAGCTATATACATCACCGATTGCGGCTGCTCTGCGATAGGCGACAAGCAGACCGTGGTGAGCGACACCATAACCATCCTCGACAACGACGGACCGACGCTCAGCGTCACTTCGAACAAGACAACTATCCTCGAAGGTGACGCTACAGGCGCTACGCTCACCATCAGTCGCAACGACGCAACGACCAGTCCGCTCACGGTTACGCTGAGCGCAAAGGGCGACGACCTGCAGTTTGCAAAGACCGTGACTATCCCTGCCGGAAAGGAGAGCGTTACAACCCCATTCGTCGCGTTGAGCAACGAGGCCAGCGAGGGCAACCGCACCATTTCTGTCATCGCAAGCAGCGACGGCTACAGTCCTGGTACGGTGTGGATGCTCATCTCCGACCAGACTCTGCCCGACGCAGAGATGCAGACTCCTGCATGCGACGCAGAGATAGAGGCAGGAAGCAAGGCGAAAGTGACGGTAACGGTGAAGAACATCGGTGCCATCAAGATGCCGAAGGGCACACAGATACGCACAAGCATCGGCTCAAGCTCTACTATGACGCAGACAGATGCCGACATTGCGGTGGGCGCTACCTACATATCTGTTGTGGAGCTGGACGCACCGAGCGTGCCCGGCAACTACAGAGTGACTGCAGAAATCAACCCGAACGGCACCATTACCGAGTTGCAGACCATCAACAACAGCGCCTATACCGAGACAACCGTAACGACAGCCTACACATACGGCATTGGAGCCGACAAGAACACATATAACATTGGCGAGAAGGTAGTGCTGAGCGGCACGGTGAAGACACGCGGCGGCGCTACGGCAGCCAACGTTGAGGTAGAACCGTACATCATCTATGCCGGTTCGCGTATAGCTCTGAAAGCCACCACCGACGCCGAGGGCAAATACTCTGCAGAGTACACCATCCAGGCTGGTATGGGCGGCGAGTATGGCTACGGTGTCTGCACACCTGGCGAGAACATCAGTGCTCAGCAGGGCACTTTCGCCGTGTACGGCATCTCACGCACCACAACCGAATACATCAAGCACGAGATGTATGAAGGCGATGTGGCTCGCGGCACTATCAAGGTGAAGAACATGAGCAGTCTGCCTCAGCACAGTCTGACAGCAACCTGCGAACCGAACGAACAGTATGAGGTTACGTTCGGCGGCGACACAGAGCTTGCGGGCGGCGGAACAGCCGAAATAAGCTACACCATCAAGCCGCTTTCGCTCTCTAAAACTAAGGAGTGGGACCGCCTGACGTTCAACATTACAACAGCCGAGGGCGCATCGCTCAGCGTAGTGACCTACAACTACACACGCAAGCATACGCCGAATCTCGTGGTGTCTACCAACAGCATCAACACCACCGTGACCAAGGGCAAGGTGCGCACATATCCTATCGTGCTCACCAATACCGGCATAGCCGAGACTGGCAAGATAACCATATCGCTGCCTGCAGCGCTTTCCGACTTCATCAGTCTGGCTACGCCTGCCACAATGCCGTCGCTGGCAACGGGCGACAGTGCTACGGTGATGCTTAAGTTCAACGCTGCCAACTACGACGTGAATGTCTACCAGAAAGGTAGCATCGCTATCAACTGCAGCGAGGGCAACGGCAAGCAGATTGGCTTCAACGTGAAGGTGGTGAGCGAGGAGAAGGGCAACCTTCGCATCCGCGTTCGCGACGAGAACACCATATACGGCAACAAGGACGGCGAGCATCCGTACGTCAGCAACGCCAGCGTGCGACTCACCGACTACAACACCGGCGCACTCGTGATGCAGGATGTGACGGGCGCGGACGGCAGCATTACGTTCAACAGTCTGAACGAAGGCTACTACCATCTGCACGTTACGGCAGACCGCCACGACACTTATGACCAGAACGTGCTGGTGAGTCCGGGCGAAACAACCGAGCATCTTGCCACTATCAGCTACCAGGCAATCAGAGTAGACTGGACTGTGGAGGAGACAGAGATAGAAGACGAGTACGACATCACCACCAAGCTGACGTACGAGACGCAGGTGCCTGTGCCGGTAGTGGAGATGAATGCTCCCGACGCAATTATTCTTGCCGACATCAACCGCGGCAAGAGCGCACTCTTCAACGTAGTGCTGCGCAACCGCGGACTCATTGCCGCACAGAACGTGCAGTATACACCGCCAACGGCAGACGGTTTCGTGTTCATGCCGATGGTAGAATACACGGGCTTCACGCTCGCACCTGAGCAGAGCTATGTGATACCGGTGCTCGTGATGCACGAGGAGGACTTCAACAGCGACGACTTCGCACGCAACGTGAAGCGCAAGGTGATGCAGCGCGCCGAGGGCAGAGCAAAGAAGTGCTTTGGCGATATGGGCACCAAGTTTGAGTGGCCCTGCGGCGACAACGCAAAGTACGCATGGATAGGTTCTATCATCAGATTCGTGCAGGACAACGCCGAATGTTCTGACCCACCACCAGCAGGTGGCGGACACGCTGTAATCTATCCTCAGACACAACCCGGACTTGGCGGTGGACCTTATGGCGATTTCGGCGACTATGCAACGGCGAGCGGCGGCAGAACAGACGCCAAGGCTCTGCTTAAGCTGTTCTGCACCGCAATAGAGTGTGTGCCGCTTCCCGACCTGCCAACTTGCGTGGCGCCAGCCATAACCAACGCTCTTGAAGGATCGGCACTGCAATTTGCAGGCGACTGCGCTATGGACTATCTCAGCGGAAAGGTAGCCGACAAGATTCCGTTGTTCAGCTGCCTGAAGGGTATAGCTTCCAACTACGGACCGGACATGGTAGAGTGTCTCGGAAAATGGGGTAAGGAGATGGCCGATAAGTTCAGCAAGGCGCCGCTGCGCAAGGCAGCTGCTGCCGAAGACAAGCCGATACCGGCTCTGATGGAGTCGTCGGGCTATAAGCAGTTCCTGTTCTTCAGCTACTTCGACACATACATGGAGTACAACCGACAGCTCACCAAGGCGCCTGAGGCGCTCGGCATGAAAGACTTCGGCGTAGAACTGATGTCGGCAATACACAAAGCCGACATTGAGCTGCAGAAGATGCGCGTGGACGGCACGCTCTGGACGTTCGACCTGAACACCATTCCGGACAACACCACGGTGGACGACAAGAGCCAGGGCGTAGGTCCGTACCTCACATCGCTCATGCCGAACAAGAGTGCCAACATAGCCGACTTCTCGCTGCGCAACTATGTGGAGCGTCTGCGCAACACATGGAGCAAGGAGGACGGACGCGGCTATATCAGCGCTAACCACATGGATGAGGCTGTTGTGGCAGACATTCTGCAGACACGCCAGAACTGTGTGACGAAGCTCGTCAATCTGGGCATACCTACATGGACCGACCTCATGGGCAGCGCACGCAAGGACATGCTGCAGTATATGGAGACGCAGTCGGAGAACACCTGCGCACAAGTTAAGCTCGAGATAAAGCAGAAGCTGGTGCTCACGCGTCAGGCGTTCCGCGGCACGCTCACCATTGAGAACGGATCGAGCAACGCCATCGAGGACATCCTCGTCGACGTGAACGCTACGAACATGGAGACCGGCTTCATGGCTACATCGCGCGAGATGCAGATAGCTATCGAGAAGATAGAAGGCTTCGAGGGCGAGAAGGACGGCGCATGGCGACTGGGCGCAGGCAAGAAGGGCGTGGCTACCATACTCTTCATTCCTACCAAGTATGCAGCGCCCGAGAACCTCACCACCTATAGCTTCGGCGGAACGCTGAGCTTCAAGGACGGTAGCACGACGCAGAACCGCTCGCTCTTCCCAGTGAGCCTGCAGGTGAAGCCATCGCCAGAGCTCGACCTCACTTACTTCATGCAGCGCGACGTATACGGCGACAACCCGCTCACGCCCGACGTCGTTGAGCCGGTGATACCTGCCGAGTTCTCAGTGCTCATACACAACAAGGGCAAGGGAGACGCCAACAACGTGCGCATGATTACGAAGAAGCCTGAGATTGTGGAGAACGAGAAGGGACTGCTCATCGACTTCGACATCATCAGTTCGAGCCTTAACGGAGGCGAGAAGACGATGGCGCTCGACGACGACATCGCTACGCAGTTCGGCACTATAGCCGCCGGCACTGCCTCTTACGCTACATGGGACCTCACAGCGTCGCTCATAGGCCACTTCACCGAGTACGACGTGAGTGTTACGCACGTGACCGACTACGGCAACCCCGACCTCTCGCTGCTCGACCGCGTCACCATACACGAACTGATACACAGCATGAACGCCACAATCGGCGACAAGGTGTATCGTGCATGGATCACGAACGATGAGTCTGACGCCGAGGATGCGCCCGACCATATCTACTTCGCCAACGGCACCGACGAGGAACTCGTGACGCTGAGCGGGGAGACCAGAATGGAGCGCATCGATAACACGCACTACCGCGTGACGGTGCCCACCGACGTGCCGCGCAACTGGTTCTACACGGCTGTGGCTAACCCGGCGGGCAAGTACGCGAAGATACTCAGCATAACCGACGAGACGAACAACCGACCGCTCGACCCAGCTAACTTCTGGACAACCGACTACACTATGAAGGACGGCATCGACCCGCAGCTCGACTATCGTCTGCATATTGCCGACATCGTTTCGGGCAAGGGCACGAACAAGTACATCGTGGAGTTTGAACCGATACCTGAGCTGCGACTCGACGTGAAGAGCATCACGTCTGTGCCTGCCGACGACCAGATTGCGGAGAAGCCGATAGAGGAGCTTACCGTAGAGTTCAACAAGGACATCAAGCCCGAGACCTTCACACGCGAGGACATCGTGGTGCGCCACGAGGGCAAGCTCTACAACGGCGACATCGCCATCGCGCCGAAGGACGAAGCCACGAAGCGCGTGTTCAAGCTCAACACAAGCGCTCTCAGCGAGAACGGCTACTACGTGCTGCAGGTGAAGACCGACAACATCACCGACGCCGAGAACTATCCGGGCGCCGAGGGCAAGATGGTGAGATGGATGCTCTTCAAGGACGGACTGGTTCACTACAACGTGCATGTTCTGCCGCTTGCCGACTGGGGAAGTGTGGAGAGTGTGAAGGACGCTCCTGCAGAGACGCCTGCCGCTTCTGCAAAGCGCGCCATGAAGAAGGCAGAAGCCAACAGCGGACAGCTGGCTTACGGCAGCGGAATGACCTTCAAGGCTACGCCGAGCAAGGGCTACAGGTTCGTCTGCTGGAAGGACAACGCCACCGACGAGGTGCTCTCAAACAACGCCGAATACCACGTAGAGGCACGCAACACGCTCGACATATCGGCTGTGTTCGAGGCTGAGACATATAAGGTGACGGTGAAGTGCGACGCCGACGGCGGAACGATGGACGTGGCATCCGGACTCTACGAGTACGGCACGAAGCTCACACTCGACGCCAAGCCCAACGAGGGCTACCGTCTGGACGGCTACAAGCTCAACGGCGTGCAGACCGAGACGGCCGCTCCGTACGAGCTGACGGTAGACGGACCGACAGAAGTGGAGGTGCTCTTCCACGACCTCTCGCCCGTAGACGTTATTCTCGACGAGCGCAAGGACTATCAGCGCCCCGTTGAATACGTAAGCGCAGCGAGTCTGCAGAACGGCACGAACGTGAAGCTCTACCGCTCGTTCCTCAAGGAAGCATGGAACACTATCTGTCTGCCGTGCGCCGTGGAGAACCCCGAAGAGGTGTTCGGTGCAGGCACGCAGGTGGCAAAGCTCGCAGGCATGACCTCTACGTCGCTCACCTTCGAGTATGTAGAGAAGATGGAGGCCAACACGCCGTACATCATAAAGCCTACAGCGGTGAACAACGCGGCTTATGCCAACGTAGCGTCGCCAACGGTGCTCTACGACCTCGGAATGCGCACGCTCGAAGACCTGCCCGAGGGCAAGGACCGACCGACGTACGAGACCGAGAGCGGAGTGTCGTTCATCGGAGCGTACCGTGTGGAGAACCTGCCGGCTAACGATGGCTACTACTACATCAGCGGCAACAAGTTCTACTACATCGACGTGCCCGTGCCCACTACACGCTACCGCGGATTCTTCCATTCCGACGTACACAACGGCGCGATGCTCAGTCTGGCTTTCGGCGGCGGTACGACAAACATCGAGAATGTCTACTTCCTGCCTGCCGGCGCCGGCGACATCTACGACCTCACCGGCAAGAAGGTGCGCTCGAGCGGCGAGTCGCTCGACGGACTGAAGCCCGGCGTCTACATCACGCAGAACAAGAAGTTCGTGGTGAAGTGATGATAGGTGGTGAGATTTTTCGATGTTGAGATGTTGAGGTGTTGAGATGTTGACATTTGATATTTCGATGTTGACATTTGAGATGTTTCGATATTGACATCTCCCACTACTTTCAATGAAAAATCCCTCTAAGAGGGACAAATCTACTGAATATTTCTCTCAATGAGGGACTTTTAAGCCCAAAACGTCCCTCATTGAGGGATTTTTCGTATCTTTTTTATTCACGAATAGGCATCTTTTTATTCACTAATAGGCATCGTGTAGCGTCCGCTGCCCGATCAGATTCCGTCCGCCGCCCGATCGGATTCCGTCCGCCGTCCGATCTGATTCCGTTCGCCGCCCGATCGGATTCCGTTCGGGTGACGATGCAAATAGCAGGAAGAGGAAGTCTAAAACTTGGTAGCAGTTGATTATCCGTAGCGGAGGTCTCCGGCCTCCGCCACAATCAATAAAACTAATTATATATTATAAATAAGGTAACTATATACCTTTCTGGAGCTAAAGGTATATAGTTGCCTATAATAAAGCCTGTTTTGTGTTCTATAACATTTTGGGGAAGAAATCGTTATAGAACATTGCTCATAAGGACTATGCTGGTCCTGCTATCCAAATGCGTATCTATGACCGCAGCATTGAACTTTGGAATTACGGCTTACTGCCTGAAGAATTGACTCCTGCCGATCTCTTGAAGAAACACTCGTCCTATCCTCGCAACCACAACATAGCCAACGTGTTCTACAAGGCAGGCTTTGTTGGGTCGTGGGGACGTGGGTATAAAAAGATTGCCGAAGAGTTTGATCGTGCAAAGATGCCACTACCCATCATAGAGGAAAGTTATTTAAGCATAAACCTAAAAGTAGCGGAGGTCTCCGGCCTCCGCAGCACCAAGTCGAATACAAATCATCTTTAATAATAGATGTTGTGCATCATTGGTTGCTGCGGAGGTGGGAGACCTCCGCTACTATATTGTATTGATATGGATTAGAGGTCGTCGAAGTTGACGGCTTCCTCCTTGGGGCGCTTGTGTGTGCTGGGCTGTTCTGACGAACCTTCCTTTGCAGGCTCGGTAGCTTTGTGGTATTCTATTGGTGCGCCATTCTCGTCGAGCACTATCTCCTCCTCAACATGTATGCTGTCGGAGCGTGAAGAGTCAGCCTTCTCGCGAGTGTAGTAGCTCTGGCAGTTGTACATTGACGAGGTGATGTCGGCATCCTTCGGCTTGCCGAACTTCACGCGATACTTGGCGAACGCAGGGTCGTTGAGCACAGACTCGAGGAAGAGTCCGCAGATAGGCAGAGCGGTGCGCGAACCCTGTCCGAGAGCGCCGGTGCGGAAGTGGATGCAGCGGTATTCGCCGCCTACCCATGCGCCTACGACGAGCTTCGGGCTGACGCCCATGAACCATGCGTCGGAGTGGTTGTTGGATGTACCGGTCTTGCCGCCCCAGTCGGTGTCGCGGAATTTGCCTACGTATCCGTTGAGGCTCATCGAAGTGCCGCCCGGTTCTCTTGTGCCGCCCATGAGGAGCTGCTGCATGAGGAACGCACTCTTATAAGGTATCACCTGCTCCTCGTTCATCGGCGCACGGTATACCTCCTTGCCGTTGCGGTCGACGATGCGCGTAACGAGAACGCGCTTCACGTACTTGCCGTCGTTGGCTACGGTGCTGTAGGCGTTGGCAAGCTCGAGCAGGTTGATGTCGCTCGAACCGAGAGCGAGTGCCGGAGTTTCGTCGAGCGGACTCTCGATGCCCATCTTATGCGCCGTCTCGGCGATGCGCGTGATGCCCATCTCCTGTCCGAGGCGCACGGCGATAGAGTTGATGCTTCGTGCGAAGGCTGCCTTCAGCGGTATAGAGTCGCCGGTGAAGTAGCCGTTGGCGTTGGTAGGCGCCCAGGTCACCTCCTCGTTATGCTTCTTGTCGAACACCTGCATAGAGAAGTATTCGTCGCGGCGCTTGTCGCACGGCGTGAGTCCCTGATTCATAGCCTCGGTGTAGACGAAGAGCTTGAACGTAGAGCCCGGCTGGCGCATTGCCGTCACTTTGTCGTACTTCCACGACTTGAAGTCGATGTCGCCCACCCATGCCTTCACGGCGCCGGTCTGCGGCTCCATAGCCACGAACGAGCAGTGCATGAAGTGAACCATGTAGCGGATAGAGTCCATTGTAGACATCTCCTTCTCTATTGTGCCGTGCTCGTAGTCGAAGAGCTTCACCTTGTGTGGGCGGTTGAGGTAGTACTCGATGGAGTCGGGGTTGTTCGGGAAGCGTGTGAGCAGATACTTGTATACAGGCTGGCGCTTGGCTATGTCCTCGATGAAGCCCGGGATGACGTTGTGATTCTCGTCCTGCCACGGGTCTTGGTTGCCCCAGTGGTTGTTGAAGTTGCGCTGCACCTGCTTCATCTGCTTTATGGCAGCCTCCTCGGCGTACTTCTGCATACGCGAGTCGATGGTGGTGTATATCTTCAGACCGGAGGTGTAGAGATCGTAGTCGTTGTCGCGGCACCATGTGCGCAGCTCGTCGGCAACAGCCTCGCGGAAGTAGAGCGCCGTGCCGTCGTAGTTGCTCTCAACGCTGTAGTTGAGCTTGATGTCTATCTTGGAGATAGAGTCGTAGTCGGCGCGTGTCATGTCGCCGTGGCTCACCATGTTGCTGAGCACGACGTTGCGGCGGCGCAACGAGTTCTCGGGGTGGGTGAGCGGGTTGTAGTAGGTGGTGGCTTTCAGCATACCCACGAGCACAGCCGCCTGCTCGACGGTGAGATCCTTTGGCGAGCAGTTGAAGTAGGTCTTCGCTGCGGTCTTGATGCCGAAGGCGTTGCTACCGAAGTCGACGGTGTTGGCGTACATGGTGAGAATCTCGTTCTTGTCGTGCGTCATCTCGAGCTTGGTGGCTATGATCCACTCCTTCGACTTGACGATGAGCATGCGCACGCCAGGAATCATGCCGAGCAGACCGGTAGAGTAGTTGGTGCGCATGCGGAACATGTTCTTGGCAAGCTGCTGCGTGATGGTAGAGGCGCCGCGTGCGTCGTGATGCACCACAGCGTCCTTCACAGCGCTGGCAAGACCTTTGTAGTCGATGCCGTGATGACTGTAGAAGCGCTCGTCCTCGGTAGCGATGAGAGCCTTCCAGAAGGCGGGGTTCACGTCCTCGAACTTCACTGGTGTGCGGTTCTCGTTGAAGTATTTGCCGATGAGCACACCGTCGTCGCTGTATATCTCCGATGCCTCACTGGTTACGGCATCCTTGATGGCGATGAAGCCCGGCGACTTGCCGAAGAGCCACAGGAGGTTGATGTCGACAGCTCCGAGGTAGAGGAAGAAGGCAACGATGCACGAAGCTATGCCTATGAGTGTCTTGGCATACCATTTGCGGCCTCGGTAAAGGTTGCGGTACCAATGGCAGAAAGTGCGCGCTTTCTGCAGACACCAGGTGAGAATCTGCTTTACTTTTTTCATCTTATTGTTATTTTTCAAGTTGCCGCATGCCGATGACATGCCGCCGGTTTATTAATTGATTTATAGTTATGAATATGCAAAAGTACATATTTTGCTTAACCTACGAGACTTGTATCAATGAAATTTATGATTTCTTTAATGTTATCGGGGCAGAACCAGTGGATAGAAGCGTCGCGCTTGAACCATGTCTGCTGCTTGCGGCAGTAGCGGCGGCTGTTGCTCTGTATCTTGAAGATGCACTCGTCGAGAGTGGTGAGTCCGTCGAGATACTCGAACATCTCCTTGTAGCCCACGGTGTTCAGGGCGTTCTCCGAGCGTTGCGGGTAGACGGCAAGCGCCTCCTGCTCGAGTCCGGCGTCAATCATGTCGAGAACGCGTGCGTTGATGCGGTCGTAGAGCACGTCGCGTGGTCGGGTCAAGCCAATCTTTATGATGTTGAACGGGCGCTCCTTGCGTTCGCTCTTGCGAAACGAGGTGTAGGTCTGGCCCGTGCAGTGGCATATCTCGAGTGCATGCACTACGCGGCGTGGGTTGTTGCGGTCGACAATCGCCCAGTGCTCGGGGTCGAGCAGCTTCAGTTCGGCAACGAGTCGCTCAAGTCCCTCGTCGGCAAGTCGCTGCTTCATCCACTCGCGCGTCTCGTCGTCGACGGTGGGTATGTCATCGATGCCGTTGCACACGGCGTCGATGTACATCATCGAGCCGCCCGTAAGCAGCGCCGTGTCGTAGCGCTCGAAGAGGTCGGCGGTGAGCAGCTGCATCACATCGCTCTCGTACATCGACGCACTATAGTAGTCGCCGATGTGGTGGGTGCCAACGAAGTAGTGAGGCACACGGGCGCGCTGTGCGGCGGTAGGTGCGGCGGTGCCTATGGGTATCTCCTCGAATATCTGTCGGGAGTCGGCGTTGATGATCGGTATGTTGAGGTGCTCGGCCACTTGCAGGCACAGTTCTGTCTTGCCTACGCCCGTCGGACCGAGTATTACTATCAGTGTTTTTGCCATATAATATACGGAAACAAAAAAAGAGACAATAGCGGCAACGCAGTATCACGAAAGCTGCATTGTCTCTATTGTCTCTATTATCTCTATTTCTTGAAAACAGTAGTGTTTTTTTGATGATGTCTATCGGATGATTCCGCGCTGTGAAGTCTCTACGAAGTTGAGGATGTATTCCACTTCCTTTGTCATAGGCAATGTCTTGTGTATCTCCTCGATGCCTTCTTTCAGTGTGCCTGTGTTGTAGAGCAGGCGGTAGGTGTTGTGGATGAGGTCGATCTGCTCCTTGCTGAATCCGCGGCGGCGCAGACCTACGATGTTCAGACCGCAATACTTCAGCGGGTCTCGACCGGCGATGATGTACGGCGGGATGTCCATCGGAGAGCGCGAACCGCCCTGCACCATTACGTAGCCGCCGATGTGGCAGAACTGGTGAACGAGAACGCAACCAGAGAGGATGGCGTTGTCGTCGATGACTACCTCGCCGGCAAGCTTTGTAGAGTTGCCGATAATCAGTCCGCTACCGAGCACGCAATCGTGTCCTACGTGCATGTTCTCCATCAGAAGGTTGTTGGAGCCGACAACGGTCTTGCCTTTCGACGCTGTACCGCGCGAGATTGTTACGTTCTCGCGGATAGAGTTGTTGTCGCCGACAACGCAGGTCGTCTCCTCGCCACGGAACTTGAGGTCTTGCGGCTTTGTAGAGATACTTGCGCCGGGGAAGAACTCGTTGTTGCTGCCGATGCGTGCACCTACATGGATGGTAACACTGTTCTGCATTACGTTGTTGTCGCCGATTTCTACATCACGGTCGATGTAGCAGAACGGACCGATGATGTTGTTATCGCCAAGCTTTGCTTCGGGATGTACGTATGCTAAAGGACTGATTTGATTCATCTTGATTATATTTTATGGAGATGTGCCAAAATGAAGTTACACGTGGCAGACTCCCTTTTGACACATCTTCTTTACTGTTTACTTGTTCTTTACAATCTGTGCTGTGAATGTAGCCTCCGAAACGACGTGGTCGCCTACGAACACGTAGCCCTTCATCGACGAGATGCCATGGCGCAACGGCGCAAGCAGGTCTACCTTGAAGAGAAGTGTGTCGCCCGGAACAACCTTCTGGCGGAACTTCACGTCGTCTATCTTCATGAAGTAAGTAGACCAGCGCTCTGGCTCTTCGAGAGTGTTGAGCACAAGCAGACCGCCGCACTGAGCCATCGCCTCAATCTGAAGCACGCCCGGCATGACAGGCTCCTGCGGGAAGTGGCCTACGAAGAACGGCTCGTTGGCTGTGACGTTCTTCACGCCTACGATGCTTGTGGCGCCGAGGCTTATCACCTTGTCGACAAGCTGCATCGGATAGCGATGGGGGAGAAGCTCGCGGATGCGGATGTTGTCCATCAGCGGTTCCTCGTTCGGGTCGTATATCGGTGCCTGAATCTCGTGCTTGCGGATCTCGCGGCGCATGAGGCGTGCAAACTTGTTGTTGATGGTGTGACCGGGGCGTGTGGCGATGATGCGGCCTTTGATAGGCTTGCCGATGAGAGCCATGTCGCCGATTACGTCGAGCAACTTGTGGCGTGTGCACTCGTTGTCCCAAACAAGCGGCTTGTGCTGTATGTAGCCAAGTTCAGTAGCGTCGCGACGCTCTACGTGAATCATGTCTGCAAGCGAGTCGAGACGCTCCTGTGTGGTCTGCATCTCGTAGATGACGATGGCGTTGTCGAGGTCGCCGCCCTTGATGAGGTTGGCCTTCAACAGCGGCTCGATGTCGCGTACGAATACGAAGGTGCGCGCCGGAGCGATGTCGGTGCCGAACTTGTCGATGCGGTCGAGTGTGGCAAACTGTGAGCTGACGAACTTGGAGTTGAACGAGCACATTGCTGTGAGCGAGAACTCCTCGTCGGGGAGGATGGTGATGCAAGAACCGGTCGCCTCGTCCTTCACCTCAATCTTGTGGCGGATGATATACCAGTCCTTAGGAGCGTTCTGCTCCTCAATGCCCACCTCGTTGATCTTGTCAACGTACAGAGCTGCACTACCGTCGAGGATAGGGAACTCGGGGCCGTTCACCTGGATGAGACAGTTGTCGATGCCCATAGCGTAGAGGGCAGCCATACCGTGCTCAATGGTAGACACGCGCATATCGCCTTTACCCAAAACGGTGCCACGCTGTGTGTCAATTACGTTCTCAGCGATTGCCTGAATTGTAGGCATACCGTCGAGGTCGATGCGCTGTATTTTATAGCCAGTGTTCTCAGGGGCAGGGTTGAATGTCACGGTGAGACTCAAACCGGTGTGCAGGCCTTTGCCGCACAAAGAGAAACTGCCTTTAAGTGTCTTTTGTTTTGACATTATTATATTGTTTGTTGTTTATTTATCGTTGTTCTTGAACGACTCCATCTCTTTCTTCAGGTCGTTCAAGTCCTTGTACATATCAGGCAGACGACGGAAGATAGCCTGCGACTTAAAGTACTGGCGCAGTGGCATTGGTGGTGTGCCGATGAGTTCTTCGTTGCCTTTCAAGTTGCCAGGTACGCCCGACTGTGCTCCGAGAAGGGTGCGGTCGCCGATTGTGATGTGTCCTGCCAAACCAACCTGGCCGCCGAACATACACCATGAACCTACCTTTGTGCTGCCTGCAATGCCTACCTGGGCCGACATCACGGTGTTCTCGCCAATCTCCACGTTGTGGGCAATCTGCACGAGGTTGTCGAGCTTAACGCCCTTGCGGATGACGGTAGAACCCATTGTCGAACGGTCTACACATGTGTTAGCGCCGATCTCAACGTTGTCCTCGATGGTCACGATGCCAATCTGCGGTATCTTGTCGTAGCCTTCTGCGTTAGGAGCGAAGCCGAATCCGTCAGAACCGATTACGCTGCCGGCGTGAAGAGTTACGTTGTTGCCGAGCTTACAGCCCTGATAGATGGTCGTGTTAGGGTAGATGAGGCAGTTGTCGCCCATCTTAACGTTGTCGCCGATTACGGCGTGAGGATAGATCTGGCAGTTGTCGCCTACAACGGCGTTGTCGCCGATGCATGCAAACGGACCCACATAGCAGTCCTTGCCGAGCTTTGCAGTCGGCGATACGTATGCCTGCGGAGCAACGCCAGTCTTCTTCGGCTTGCTTGCTTCATAGATTTGGAGCAGCTTGGCAATACACTCGTATGCGTTGTCAACACGTATGAGTGTGGCCTGAACGGGGTGCTCAAGCTCCACATCGTTGTTGACAATCACTACCGACGACTTGGTGTCGTAGATGTAGTGGGTGTATTTCGGATTTGAAAGGAATGAGATGGCGCCTTCTACACCTTCTTCTATCTTTGCGAAGGTGTTGATTTTCGCATCTTTGTTGCCTTCTACGCGACCGCCAATCACGCTCGCTATCTGTTCTGCTGTAAATTCCATTTCTGTTTTTTCTATGTTATTCTTGCAAATATATAGATGATAGTTGTCTATAGATGTTGCAAATGTAAGAAAATTAATTTACATTATGCTTTTTAACAATACATATTTATCAATTTTGTCTGAAAATACGTCAGTTTTTACGAAAAAAGCCCGGTGTGAGGCTTTAAATGCCGTATTTTTTCAGCTCAGCGTCCATCTGCATCTGCAGTTCCTTTGCCTTCTCTGCAGCAACAGTTGCGAAGTCTTCGCCATTAGAAGCGTAGATGATTCCGCGAGAGCTGTTGACAAGGAGTCCGCAGTCGGCGTTCATGCCGTACTTGCATACTTCCTCAAGCGAACCGCCCTGAGCACCAACGCCAGGAACGAGCAGGAAGTGGTCGGGAACTATCTTGCGGATATCCTCGAACATGCGGCCCTGTGTAGCTCCGACAACGTACATCATGTTCTCCTTGTCGCCCCACTGCTGAGATGTGCGCAGCACCTTCTCGAACAGACGCTCACCGTCCTTGTCTTCTGTGAGCTGGAAGTCGTGACTTCCCTTGTTGCTGGTGAGAGCGAGCAGGATAACCCACTTGTCCTTGTAGCCGAGGAACGGCATGACGCTGTCTTCGCCCATGTACGGAGCTACAGTGAGCGAGTCTACGTCGTACTCGTCGAAGAATGTGCGAGCGTACATTGCGCTTGTGTTGCCGATGTCGCCGCGCTTTGCGTCAGCCACGATGAAGTGGTTGGGGTAGTTCTCCTTCAGATACTTGATTGTCTTCTCGAAAGAGATGAGACCCTTCACGCCGAATGCCTCATAGAAAGCGAGGTTTGGCTTGTAAGAAACGCAGTATGGGGCTGTTGCGTCGATGATTGCCTTGTTGAAGGCGAAGATCGGGTCTTCCTCGTTGAGGATATGCTGCGGCACCTTCTTCAAGTCGGTGTCAAGACCTACACAGAGGAACGAGCGCTTTGTCTTTATCTGGCTTACTAATTCTGATCTGTTCATAACGATTGGTTTTACAAATTGATTATACAATAAGTTTTATAAACTGATGCTAAAAAAGATATAATTGCTTTTGGTTGCAACCGATTACAATTCGTTCTCCTTCATCTTCTCCGCATTCTCTGCTACGGTGAGTGCGTCGATCATCTGCTGGATGTTGCCGCCCATGAAGCCGGGGAGGTCGTATACGGTCATGCCGATACGATGGTCGGTTACACGGCCCTGCGGGAAGTTGTATGTACGAATCTTTGCCGAGCGGTCGCCGGTAGAGACGAGAGTCTTGCGGCGGTTTGCAATATCGTCGACATACTTCTGGTGCTCCTTATCATATATATATGTACGCAGACGTGCAAGAGCTCTTTCCTTGTTCTTAGGCTGGTCGCGGGTCTCGGTACACTCGATGAGGATTTCCTCAACCTCTCCGGTGTTCGGGTTCTTCCACATGTAGCGGGCACGCACGCCCGACTCCACCTTGTTCACGTTCTGTCCGCCAGCACCTGACGAACGGAATGTATCCCACTTGATTTCGCCCTCGTTGATGTTAACCTCAAACGGGTCTGCCTCAGGAAGAACGGCTACGGTAGCAGCAGAAGTCTGCATGCGTCCGTTTGATTCGGTAACAGGCACACGCTGTACGCGGTGAACACCCGACTCATACTTCAATGTGCCGTATACGTTGTCGCCGCTTACAGCGAAGCAGATTTCCTTGAAGCCGCCGACAGCGCCTTCGCTCTCGCTTGTTACAGACACTGTCCAGCCTTTCGACTCGCAGTATTTCTTGTACATCATGAATATCTCGCCGGCAAAGAGACAAGCCTCGTCGCCACCGGTACCGGCGCGAATCTCCATCTGTACGTTCTTTGCGTCCTCGGGGTCCTTCGGCACAAGAGCAATCTTTATTTCTTCCTCAAGTTTTGGCTGGAGCTCTTCGTTTACAGCAAGTTCCTCACGCGCCATCTCTTTCATCTCCGCATCCTGCTCGTTCATGATGATATCCTTTGCTTCAGCGATGCCGTTAAGACAATTGATATACTTCTGACGGAGCTTCATAATGTCTTCAAGATCCTTGTACTCCTTTGTCAGTTTCACGTAACGCTGTTGGTCGGCGATTACAGAAGGGTCGGTGATGAGGGTTGATACTTCCTCATAGCGTGCCTCAAGTCCGTCGAGTTTTTCTAATATGTTATTGTTTTCTGCCATTTGTCAAATTTAATGTTGTTATGGTGTGGGGGTGAGATGTTGAGGTGGTGAGGTGTTGTGATGTTGAGGTGGTGTTATGGTGAGATATGCTAACATATGTCAACACTCCAACATCTCACCACATCACCATCTTATCTCACCACCTCAACCTCTTACCATCTTATTAATACTCGAACTCTCCGTATTCAGACTTGATGAGGAGTGAGCGTTCGCCCTCTTCGATGCGTCCTACGATCTGTGCGTCGATGTTGAAGCTCTTGCTGATAGCGATAACCTTCTCTGCAACCTCCGGACGTACGTAAATCTCCATGCGGTGACCCATGTTGAATACCTTGTACATCTCCTTCCAGTCGGTGTGGCTCTGCTCCTGAATGAGGCGGAACAACGGCGGAATCGGGAACATGTTGTCCTTGATTACGCGGCAGTTCTCGCCGACGAAGTGCAGCACCTTTGTTTGTGCGCCGCCGGTGCAGTGAACCATACCGTGAATCTCCGGACGCAGCTCGTCGAGCAGGCGCTTGATGACCGGAGCGTATGTACGTGTCGGCGAGAGAACGAGTTGTCCGGCTGTTACAGGTGTGCCCTCCACCTTGTCGTCAAGACGGCAGCCACCGCTGTATACGAGTTCTTCGGGCACAGCGTGGTCGTAGCTTTCCGGATATTTCTCTGCGAGATACTTCGAGAACACGTCGTGGCGAGCGCTGGTGAGTCCGTTAGAACCCATACCGCCGTTGTACTGTTTCTCGTATGTAGCCTGACCGAATGAAGCCAGACCTACGATAACGTCGCCCGGACGGATGTTAGCGTTGTTGATTACGTCGCTGCGCTTCATGCGGCAGGTAACTGTAGAGTCGACGATGATAGTGCGCACGAGGTCGCCAACGTCGGCTGTCTCACCGCCGGTAGCGTAAACGCCTACGCCCATCTTGCGCAGATCCTCGAGCAGTTCGTCTGTGCCGTTGATAACAGCCGAGATAACCTCGCCCGGGATAACCATCTTGTTGCGTCCGATAGTGCTCGAAACGAGGATGTTATCAACGGCGCCCACGCAGAGCAGGTCGTCGGTGTTCATCACGATAGCGTCCTGAGCCACGCCTTTCCATACGCTGAGGTCGCCGGTTTCCTTCCAGTACATGTAGGCGAGCGACGACTTGGTGCCAGCACCGTCGGCGTGCATGATGTTGCAGTATTCGGGGTCGCCGCCGAGGATATCGGGGATTATTTTGCAGAAAGCCTGCGGATAGAGACCCTTGTCGATGTTCTTGATGGCGTTGTGTACGTCTTCTTTAGCTGCGCTTACGCCGCGCATCATGTATCTGTTAGATGTGTCCATATTATGAGTTTTTATTTTTGATTTCTGAGTTTTGAGTTGTTGCCTGCGGCAATATATAATATAATCCTACGGCAATACAATATAATAAGGTAGGGTGTCTTTATTTGTCGCTGTGCCAGAAGTCCCAGCTTGCGAAAGCCTGCAACAGCAGCATCTCCAGTCCGTTCTTTGTGTTGGCGCCATAGCGTGCGCCCTTCTTCATGAACAGCGTCTCGTCAGGATTGTAGATGAGGTCGTAGAGTATGGTGTGGCAGTCCATTGCCTCGTACGGCAGGTCGGGGCAGGTGTCAGCCTTCGGGTACATGCCCAGCGGAGTGCAGTTGACGGCGACGTTGTACTCCTTTATCAGTTCCGGCGTCACCTCCTGGTATGTTATGCAGCCAGGCTTCTTCGTGCGGCTCACGAACAGCGTCTCGAGTCCGAGCGACTTGAGTCCGTAGTTGATGGCGAGCGATGCGCCACCCGTGCCGAGTATGAGCGCCTTCTTATGGCAAGGCTCGAGCATTGTCTCGATGCTACGTGTGAAACCGATTACGTCGCTGTTGAATCCCTTCAGTATCACGTTCTTGTTCTTGTGCGTCACGCGTATCACGTTGACAGCACCAATGGCGCGTGCTTCCGGACTAAGCTCGTCGAGGTAGGGTATCACCTGCTGCTTGTATGGGATAGTCACGTTGAGTCCGCGCAGCTCCGGGTTTGAAGCGAGTATCTCTTTCAAGTCCTCTATCTGCGGAATCTCATAGTTTATGTAGCGCGCTTTGATGCCTTCGTTTGCGAACTTCTCGTTGAAGTAGCTGATGGAGAAGGAATGTCCCAGTGGAAAACCGATTAAACCGTACTTGTCCATAGTGTGAATGTTGATGTTGAGATGTTGAGGTGTTGATGGGTTGAGGTGTTGATGGGGTGAGGTATTGATGGGGTGAGATGGTGATGGCGTTGAGATATCTCTATTTTGTAGCGAGATATAGCGTGCAGATGCCGAGTGTCAATCGCTTGAATGTAGCTTTGGCGAAGCCCGCTGCCTTCAGTATCTCCACCATTCGTTCGCCTTGCGGGAACGCCTCGATAGTAGCCGTGAGGTACGAGTAAGCCACTCTGTCGCCCGAGATGAGACGTCCGTATATGGGCAGCACCGTGTGTGAGTAGACCTTGAACAGTTGCTTCATCGGGAACATCACAGGCGATGTCAGTTCCACGATGCAGAGATGTCCGCCCGGTTTTAGCACGCGGCACATCTCGCGCAGTCCCTGGTCGAGGTTCTGGAAGTTGCGAATGCCGAAAGCCGCAGTTACGGCGTCGAACGTGTTGTCTTCGAACGAGAGCGCCATGCAGTCTTCCTTGGCGAACGATATCACGCCGTCGAGTTTCAGCGCCTTCACCTTCTGTCTGCCCACATTCATCATTCCCTCGCTGATGTCGGTACCGGTCACTTGCTTCGGTTGCAGCGTCTGTGCCGCCTGTATGGCGAAGTCGCCCGTGCCCGTAGCGATGTCGAGAATGCTTTGCGGCTTGTAAGGCTTCAGTCGGTTGAGAGCTCTCTTTCGCCACAGCTTGTCAATGTTCCACGACAGGCGGTGGTTGAGCTTGTCATACGAGTGTGCGATGTTGTCGAACATCTGTTCCACCTGCGCGCCCTTTTCCTCTTTGTCGTTGTAGGGCTTTATCTTTTCCTGTCTGTAAACCATTGTCTTTATTTGTTTTCTTTGTTCTTTCTGTGCCCTATTAGGTGCGGTTTCTCATATATGTATATATAATAATGTAGGGTGTAGAATATCAGATGTCGCAGGAATTTGTTTCCCGACATCAGATATTCTGCACCCGTTATGCGTTGCTACTTGCGTGTAGCGAGGTAGTCAGCCACGTTCTTCTCGATGCGTGCTGCGATGTCGCCCTCTTCTACGTTCTTGTCGAACTTCTCGCCTGTGATATGCTCGTAGAGTTCGATGTAGCGCTCGCTCACGCTCTCTGCATATTCGTCGGTGATTTCAGGCATTGTCTGTCCTGGTTCGTTCATGAAGTTGTGTTCGATGAGCCACTGGCGTACGAACTCCTTAGAGAGCTGCTTCTGCGGCAGTCCCTTCTCAAACTTCTCCTCGTATCCGTCAGCGTAGAAGTAGCGTGATGAGTCGGGAGTGTGAATCTCGTCGATGAGATATACCTTGCCGTCGCGCTTGCCGAACTCGTACTTTGTGTCTACGAGGATCAGTCCGCGCTGAGCAGCCATCTCCTGGCCGCGCTGGAAGATGCGGCGTGTGTAGTCCTCCATTACAGCATAGTCCTCAGCACTTACGATGCCCTGAGCGATGATTTCCTCCTTAGAGATGTTGAGGTCGTGTCCCTCGTCTGCCTTAGTTGTCGGAGTGATGATAGGCTCCGGGAAACGCTGATTCTCCTTCATACCCTCCGGCAGCTTCACGCCGCAGAGTTCGCGACATCCGTCTTTGTATGCGCGCCATGCCGAGCCAGTCAGGATAGAGCGGATGATCATTTCAACGCGGAAACCCTCGCATTTCAAACCTACGGTTACCATCGGGTCTGGTGTTGCGAGCTTCCAGTTGGGGCAGATGTCTGTAGTGGCATCAAGGAACTTGGCTGCAATCTGGTTCAGAACCTGTCCTTTGAACGGAATACCCTTCGGCAGGATAACGTCAAACGCAGAGATTCTGTCTGTTGCTACCATTACAATCACGTCGTCGTTGATGTCATACACGTCGCGAACTTTTCCGTGATACACGTTTTTCTGACCTTCGAAATGAAAATCGGTCTTTGTAAGTGCTTTCATAACTGTTTTTTAATTTTGAGTTTTTTCGTGAGCGTCGTGAGCGTCGTAAGCATTCACGATGCGCGTCACAAGCTTATGTCTTACGATGTCTTTCTGTCCGAGTTTTACGAAGCCGATGCCCTCCACGTCCTTCAGTATGTCGAGCGCCTCGGTGAGTCCGCTCTTCTGTCCGCGCGGCAGGTCTATCTGCGTCATGTCGCCGGTGATAATCATCTTCGTGTTCCATCCCATTCGTGTGAGGAACATTCGTATCTGTGCCGGTGTAGTGTTCTGCGCCTCGTCGAGTATCACCACAGCGTCGCTGAGTGTGCGTCCTCGCATGAAGGCGAGCGGAGCAATCTGTATTACGTTCTTCTCCATCATGTCCTGCAGCTTCACGGCTGGCAGCATGTCTTCGAGCGCGTCGTAGAGCGGCTGCAGGTACGGGTCAATCTTGTCCTTCATGTCGCCTGGCAGGAAGCCGAGCTTCTCGCCAGCCTCCACAGCCGGACGCGAGAGTATTATCTTGCGTATGGTCTTCTCCTTCAGTGCGCGCACTGCCAGAGCTATGCTGAGGTATGTCTTTCCCGTTCCGGCGGGGCCGGTGGCGAATATCATGTCGTTCTTCTCGTATGCGTCCACCAACTGCTGCTGGTTCTCGCTCTTGCACTTTATCGGCTTTCCAGAAATGTTGTACACGATGACGCCCTTCACGCTGTCGGCCTTTGTCTGCTTGCCCTTGATGATGTCGAGAATGTCCTCGTCGTTGATGTTGTTGAACTTCAGCACATGTCGGCGCATCTTCTCCACGTTCTCCTCGAAGGCAGCCATCTCTTCTTCGTCGCCCAGCACGCGTATCACGTTGTCGCGTACCACTATGCGCAGCTTCGGGTAGAGCGACTTTATTATCTGCAGATGCCCGTTGCCCACACCGTAGAATACTACGGGGTCGATATCCTCTAATATGATATGTCTTTCCATAAAAATATTCAGTCTACTATTTTGGATGCAAAGTTAATGAAAATACAAGACAATACAAAACAAACAACAATAAAAACAAGAGCACATGTTTTGTATTGTCCTCGATTTTGTCTAAATTTGCATCCATTATGATGAAAATTTCTCCTAAAAGATATACGCAGGCGTTCGGCGTGGCTGTTGTTTTGCTCGCCATGTTGCGCTGTACACATCCCGAACTGGCGTTTGCGCCAGCAGAAAAGTCTGTAAGTCAGGCCGACAGCGCAGTCGTTGCCGACAGCTTGGCTGCCTCCGACTCGCTCCGAACAGAACTGGCTGCACAGTCGGCTGCCATCTCCCGAAAGGAGGTGGCGAGCGTGCCCGCGGCAGCGCCCAAGCCATTGGGTCGCCCGTCGCGCTTCTTCGCTGCCGACGGCACTCCCGTGAAGAACCGCATATACAGCGTGCCCCACTTCGGCAACACGTTCCCCGATCAGAACGACGTGCAGCTCGTGGCTGCCGCGCGCTACGGCGTGAAGGCGGTTGTTGACCGTGCCGATGCCGAGCGCCGCAAGTCGGAGCTGGTGTACGTGGGCAGCAGTCCGTTCTACCACATCGACAGTCGTATGCGCAGCAGCATACCTTATCTTGTGCCGCGTGCCGCCATATTGCTGCAGGACATAGGCCGCAGCTTCTTCGACAGCTTGCAGACCAAGCAGATTCCGCTGCATAAGGTGATTGTTACGTCGGTGTTGCGCAGCAAAGCGGACGTAGAGAAGTTGCGCCGCCGCAACTCTAACGCCACCGAGAACTCGTGCCATCTCTACGGCACTACGTTCGACATCTGCTACAACCGCTACCACACCGTGGAGGACCCCGACGGACCGCGCCGCCGACAGGTGCGCAACGACTCGCTGAAGTGGGTGCTCTCTGAGGTGTTGCGCGATATGCGCGAGCAGAAGCGATGCCTCGTGAAGTACGAGGTGAAGCAGGGATGCTTCCACATCACGGTGAATTGAGATGGTGAGGTGGTGAGGTGTTGAGGTGGTGAGGTGTTGAGATGGTGAGGTGTTGAGATGGTGAGGTGTTGACATTTGTGTAGGAGGGTATGGTATCCTGCCATACCCACGCAGCCTCAAGGTTGTAATGATATCGCAGCCACAAGGTGCATTGCCCTTCCTTCCATGCTATTATAAAAAACTTGAAACAATGGAAATAGAACCGATAGCTTTTTTTCGTTCGCCCTTTGCCACTAAGTTCGGCATACCCAAGCAGAGCGGACTTGCCGACACGCTACGCGGAACGATAAAGTTCGTGCCGAAGTATCGCAACGCCGACGCTCTGCGCGGCATGGAGGACTTCGACTATCTGTGGCTCGTGTGGGAGTTCTCTGCCAACAAGCACGAGGCTACAAGCCCCGTCGTGCGTCCGCCGCGTCTTGGCGGCAATACTAAGGTGGGTGTCTTTGCTACGCGTTCGCCTTTCCGTCCCAACCGCTTGGGTCTTTCTTCCGTTCGCATCGACCGCATCGACTACGATGCTGCCGATGGGCCGCTCATTCATGTTCTCGGTGCCGACCTCATGAACGGCACACCTATCTACGACATAAAGCCTTACGTCACTTATGCCGACTCGCATCCCGACGCCCACAGCGGCTTTGTCGATGCCACCGCCGCGCGCCGTCTGCACGTCGTCTTTCCCGATAGTTTGGCTTCAGAGTTCACAGCCGAAGAGCTTGCGTCGCTCAAGAAAGTACTCGCGCTCGACCCCCGTCCGCAGTATCACGACAACCCCACAAAGGTGTACGGCATGGAGTTCGCGCGCCGCGATGTGCGCTTTCGTGTCGAGGACGATAGGCTTGAGGTTGTGGAGATAGGGTAGAGCATCCTAAGCTTTAACCGTCCGTAGCGGAGGTCTCTGACCTCCGCAGCAAGCAATGAATACTTCATTAATGAATTGTTTTTGGATTGGTGCTGCGGAGGCCGGAGACCTCCGCTACGGACAATTTATTCCATTGAACGTTCATAAAAATCTAGTTTTATGGCTGTTGAACGTTTATAAAAGTGTGGTTTTGTTCTGTATGTTGTTGGCTTTCATGAAGTTGTAGATTACTGTGATTCTACCCAATTTTTCCGTTCTTTATTTCGTAGTCTAAGAACGAGAACTGGCGAATAGGGGCTTGATGGTGTGGGTAGGATAGTGTCTAAACTTAAAAACCTCTTTTCCCTAATCTTCTGTAATTTATTTTTTTCTATTGCTGTCCGGTAAAACTAATAATGAGGTCAAAGACGGGCTGAAAGCCCAAAAGCACATAGCCCAGGGCATCGCCCTGGGTAAGCATTATATCCCCACATCTCCATCCGCCCTGAAAGGGCAAAAGCCTAATTAATTATTAAGGTGTTGCCCTTACAGGGCGCACTACTCAATATATACACTCAATA
>OGDF01001526.1_pt1 | contig 33854 bp, 25 predicted proteins | sample 1570141 | NCBI WGS metagenome assembly OGDF01 (sample SAMEA4370581, study PRJEB24528) | human gut metagenome
TGGTTATTACATTATTATTATTCAAACTCATAACCACAGCAGCAGCCAAGATAATAACAACAACAATAGTAATAACAAGAGTAATCAAACTAATACCATATTTAAAATTACTCCCCTTGCTACCGAGTTAGTTTTGTAAAAAGTTCATAACTTCTTTTGTAACGCAACTTTTTTAAGCTTTTTTCTTTCATAAATCTTCCTCACTTTCATATAATGTAAATTATCAATTACTATGTTACTCACTAAAAAAATGTACAAAATAATAGCTAAAAATAAAAAAATTTTAACTAGTTCAAACATTTCCACATACGTTTTATTTTTTAGTTTCCATAATAATTAATATCAACCTTTCTACAATAATTTTAGCATATTTGATATAAAATTTGCAAGGTATTTTGAAATATTTGTTAAAATTTTACAAATATCCAATATTTAAATATATTATTTTCTTATAATACATTTTTGTATGATTTGCATTTTTTACAAAACTAACTCTATGGCACACCTCTAAAAAAACTACCCAAGTTAAAACTTAGGTAGCTTTTTCATTTTTTATTTTTGTAATTTAAATTTTAGTAATATATTATTTGTACTGTTGGTTTACTTTCTGGTGATGATCTTGTATAATCTTTTAGATCAACAGTAAATTTATTTGTAGTTTCATTATATGTTACTTTTAATCCTTGAGTTGCTAATAAATTTTGTGAATTTTCACTATTTAATACTTGAATTGAAGTTTGTGTTGCTGTTGGTGCAAAAGTAAACTCTTCATTTTCTTCAGTTCCATATTTTACAATAATTACTTTACTTCCATCTACTTGGCTAATATTTACCCCACCATCTGTTATTACTGTATGATCTTTTAGTACACCATTTTCTGTAGATTCGTCGCTATTTACATGTGAAGATTCTATACTTATTTTATTGAAAGCATTTATAAGATCAGTTGTATTTTTAGTCAAGTCAGCTTTTCCAGAAGTTGCGATTGCACTTAAGACTTGGTCACCTTTTGAACCTTCAGATATTGCCATTCCAATTGAATAAATCGTTGTGTCTGTTTTTTTCTTGTTATATATTGTTTTAGCATAATTACCTAGATTTGTTGGATCTGTATATTTGCCATCTGTTGGTTCACCATCTCCAATAAATATTACCATATTTGAATTATTATTTGTATAACTTTTTATCTTTTCCTTAGTTGCTTTTAATGCTGCATAAATATTTGTTGATGGATGAGTTGTAAATCCATTTATTACTGTTTTGTAGTTGTTTTTACTTACAGTTACATTATTCTCAACATCTTCTGCATAAGTTATAATGTCAACAGTTGTATCTGCATTTTTAGGATCAGAATACATTTTTTCTAAGAAAGCTATCATAGTTTCTTTTGCTGCTTGTAACTTTGTCTTATAATGATAATATCTTCTACCAACTCTAACATGATCATAATACCAACCATATTCACAATAGTCGTGATCTAAAATAGATGGTCCACTACATGGCGAATTATAATCAATTTGAGCAGGTAATTCTTTTTTATTCATACTATATGATACATCTAGTACCATTACAATGTTTTTATCAATAATTGTATCTGTTTTTTTAGTAAATCTTACAAATTTATCCTCGTAATATACTTTGTCATCAGTTGTATTTGTATTATTTCCATCAACTGTTGCTGTATTTGTTATATTATCAGCAGTAGTAGTTTCATTTACTTTTACAGTAAAGCTCTTTGATATGCTTCCATAAGCTGGAACTACTAAGTTTTTCCATGAAAGTTGTTCTTTACTTACTTTATTACCATCTACAGTAACTTCTACAGTATTTAATAACACATCATCATCTGCCATTACAAATGTTGTATTATCTGGAATAAAGTCACTTATTTCAACATTTTCTTTTTGAAGTCCACCATCATTTTTTACAGTTATTGTATATGTTATTTTACCACCACGAATAACTTTTCCATCAATACTATCATTAACATTTATACTACTTGATTTATTAATAGATATAATAGGTTTAACAAATGTATTTTCAACCTCATTAGTAAATACACCATTTACTAATGCTTTGTTAGATATCTTTTTAGCATTTTCATTTTCTTTTACTTTTACCTTAAATTCAACACTATTAATTGTATTTTGTAATACTTCTAAGTTCCATACTAATTCATTATTTTCGTTAGGAATTACGCCATTACTAGCTGATACAAATTCTGTACCGTCTGGAATATTATCTTTTATTTCTACATTTTTAGTTAATGTGTTTTTTAAGTTATTTACAGTTATTACGTATGTTAATACATCATCTTGCTTTACCAAAGCACCATTAATATCATTACCATTTTCATCAGTTACTGATTTAGAAATAAGTAAAGTAGATACTTCATTTGTTGTAGTTTCTGTTTCATCAGTAGTTATAACAGCCGTATTTTTAATAGCACTACTTGTTGTTGCGTTAACACTTGCGCTAAATGTTATAACTGTTTCAACGTCTGGTGAAACTGTAACATTTTCAACAATTATTTTATGAGTTGCATCATCATAACTTGCAGTATAATTGTTTCCTCCATTTTGAACATTTATTTCATAATTTGAGTCATATTGTAAATTTTCATCTAAAATGTCAGATATACTAGTTATTCCTTCTAAATTTCCATTATTTCTTAATGTAATTTTGTAAGTTAAAATATCTCCTATTTTAGCTGCCTCTTTATCAACTGATTTTGTTGCAGTTATAATGTAATCTTTTACAGTTGTGACTACTTCATTTGATGGAACATCATTTACATATGCTACATTTATAATATTTCTTCCAAGTTCTACATTATCTTTTACTCTTACAGAGAATGTATATTCTTTTGAAGAATTTGCACTTATAGTTTGATTTTTCCATGAAATTGTATTTTCATTTATGCTATATCCACTTGTAGCCAAATCTAAGTTATCAAACACAGCCATGGTAGTTTCGATACTGTCTGAAACTGTAATATTATCTAAATCCACAGCACTAGTATTTTCAGCTAAAATTTTATATGTAATAATACCACCTGGTTTTACACTATCTACTCCAGTTTTTGTTATTTTAACGACTGATGTTTCAGTTGTTTTCGTATCATCTGGTGTAGTTACAGTATTTTTTATACTGCCATTTGAAATTACTGTCACACTATATGTAAGAGTTGCACTCTCACCTACTTCAAGTTCTACATTCCAATTTAAGTTTGGTGATGTAAATAAAGCTTCACCCTTACTTGCAACTATTGTATTTTCAGAAAGTGTCACACCTTGAACAGGAATTAAATCTATAACATTATTACTGCCTGATTTTGTTCCATTATTAGTTACAGTTATTGTATATGTAATCTTATCTCCAATTTTTACTATGCTTCTATTTGCTACTTTATTAACAATAAAGTTAGCTCTTTCATATTCTTTTTTGTCAGTATTTGTTTCTTTATCATTTACATACGCTGTATTTTTAATTATCGTTTTTTCTCCATTTGTCATAATCTCATTTTTTGTAACGCTTACTTTAAATGAAGCCACAACTTTTGAATTTTTCTCTATATTTGAAATATTCCATACTATCTCTTTATCAGTTACAGTATAAGTATCTACACCTGAAATACTATCTGGTATAAGCTCAGTACCATCTGGCACTATATCTTTTACTATAATATCAGTTGCATCAACATCTAAAGATGTATTTGTAACTTCTATTTGATATAAAATTTCATCTCCAGTAGTTACAACACTAGATTCATTTCCATTTACAAGTGATGATTTTTGTGCTGTTATAACTGGATCAGCAGTAGGTATAATCTCAGTATCATCTGACATTACCACACCGTTTTTTATAGTTCCTGTTGCATTTTGTTTTACTGCTGCACTATATTCTAGTACTACAATACCATTTCCATTTGCATTTTTTGCTGGTACATCTACTTGCCAAGTAATTTTGTTACCTTCCACACTAGCATTTTGATCATTTGATAATATGCTTACATTTTCTAATGTATCTGGTAAAATATCTTCTACACTTACAAATTTATTTAAAGATCCACTGTTTGTTAAAGTAATTTTGTATATAACCCTATCACCTGGTAATAAAGATGTTACTTTTACCAATTCATCGTTTCTCATTATAAATGATTCTTTATTTCCAGATATAATTGGTTTTACATATAAATTATCAGTACTTGTTGGTTCATCATTTACGTAAGCAGTATTTTTTATAACTGTATTATCCTCGTTTTCTAAAACAATTACATAAAAACTTACAGTTTTACTTGAATTTTTAGGAACATCTACACTCCAAGTAATTTTATCATCTTTTACCACTGCATTATCAGAAACCTTATGTGTTGCATCAACATAAAGTTTTGTGCCTGTTGGTACCATGTCACTTACTACTACATTTTTTGCATCTGTGTCTTTTGATTTGTTTTTTACATTTATACTATATTTTATTACACTACCAGTAGTAACAACATTTTGTGCTCTAAATCTATTAGTCAAAATTCTTGAAGTAAATTCCACTTCTGAAGTTTTAGAAATATCCAAAGAAGGATTTACAGTTTCATTAGTGCTATTATCATTTACATATGCTATGTTTTTTATACTTTCATTTGCATTTACAACTTTAACACTAAATTCTAATTTTTTTGTTTCCTTTGCTTCTATAATATCAAATGTTTTTTCAATCTCACCAGATACTAGTTCTGTGCCTTCTGGTAAGCTATCTTTAACAATTACATTTTCAGCCATATAATTTCCTGAGTTTGTAACTGTTATAACATATGTTATTGTATCACCGTTTTTTATAGCGTTTGTTCCATTTAAATCACCATTTACAATGCTTACTTTGCTATATGATAATACTGGCTTTCCATACTCATTTTGTGTTTCATTAGATTTTTCATCTTTTATGTTATCACCAGTTATATAAGCAATGTTTTTTACAGTTAAATCTTCTGAACTTACCACTATATCATCGTCTACATCTTTTACTTTCAATTTAATACTTACTGTAAAGCTATTATTTACATCTATTGATGGAATTGTCCACTCAAGAGTCCCATCTTCTTTTTTGCTTGCTCCATCTAAATCTAAAATTTCAAAATACATTGTATCTATTTTATCACTAAGAACCAAATTGTTAGCATTTGTGTTTCCAGTATTTTTAGCTACAATTGTATAAGTTACCTCATCTCCAGTTTTTAGCATACCATCTTTAGATAAAGACTTAGTTAAACTAATAACTGGTTTTAAAGTATTTAGTCCAGTAGGTACTAGATTTCCATCTACCTCAACTGGTTTCCAACTTACATCTAAAGTTTCCCATTCCTTATTTGTTGTATATTCTTCTTCAAATTTTTGAAAATACACTTCATCATTTGAAGTATCATTTTCAAGTTTAGTACTTACATTATTAGAATTATTTACATTTGCCACGTATCCATTGTCTGTTACACCATTTGAATTTGTAGTATTACTTTTATCATCTGAGTTTACACTAGTAGCATCATCTTTATTTTCGCTTTTTTCTTCTTTATTAGAATTTGACACTTCATCGTTTTTATTAGAATCATCTGAATCTTTAGTATTTGAAATAACATTATTGTTATTTTTTAAAGCATCGGAATCCTTTTGTTCTACTGACATGCCAGATTTTACTAAGAAGAATATTCCAACAGAAAGAATTAGTAATACAGCAATAGAAATAGCAACTAAAACAAATCTTTGCATTCCTTCTTTGCCATTAAACTTTCTATAAAGGTTTACCATATAAAGTTCTCCCTCCTTTTAAATAACTTCTCTTGCTTTTATAACAAGTCTTTTAGCATTTCCGCTACTACAAGTTATAAGTGTTATCTCTTTTTTATCTTTTTGCACACTATTTAAGCAATCTGTATCCATTGGTGAAGTACTATACTTGTCAAATACTTGATAATCTATGTTTCTACCACTATTATCCATAATATTTATCATATCACCGATATCTAATTTATGGATTTTAGCAAACATTGTATTATCATAATAATTATGACCAGCAATTGTAATATTTCCTACTTCATTTAAATTTTTACCAGAAAATTTTATAACTGATACACTCATTGCTTCATCTTTATTTTTATTTACATCTATTATAGGATATTTAATGTTAACTTTCTCAATTTTTATAATTCCTATAACTTTATATCCCTTATATATGTAATCATTTTCTTTGTTATCCTCATTTAAATTTGAATTATTAGTATCTTTTGTCTTTTCTTCATTTAAATATTTATTTGATATAAACTCCTCTATATCATTTTCATTTAAATGATTGTTATAATATTTAGAAAAAATTTTAAATCCAAAAGCTATGGCTAGCATAAAAAGAATTATCATTAGCACATTTAATATGACATTCATTTTTTTCATCTAAATCACCACTATTTTGTTTCTTTATTTAATTTTTTCTTTACAATTAAAGTCATTACTATAGCAACTACTACTGCTAAAAATCCTCCAATTAATACAATATTTTCTCCTGTAACAGGTAGTTTTACTGCTTTTTCAACTTCTCTTACATTCTTTAGTTCTTGCACGCCTGAATCTTCCTGTCTTTTACATGTTAATACTTGTATATCATCTTTTAAGACATCACCATTTTCTTTTTGTCTTATAAGTAAAACGTATACATCATCATTAAAAGAAGTTTCTGGTTGTAAAATAGACATATCCTCTACTTTTTGCCAAGTAGCATTTTCTACTAAATTGTTATAAAGATCTCTTAGCTTTTTATAACAATTTATTAATTCATAATTACTCTTTTTTTCAGATGATTTTATACTATTTATAGCATCAATCAAGTCATCTGCAGTGCTATTTCCACTTCCAACTTTTATAAGGCTATAATCATATTCTTTAGTAGAATCATCAACTATGTCCGTTTTACCAGTTGTAATTGTAACAATTTTTTCATTGCTATCTTTTACGTTTTTAGATATTTTTTCTGTATTTACTTTTATTTTTTTAGTTAATTCATTAATATCTAAAATATCATTTTTAGTTATACAATCCTCTAAGTTTACCTTTTGCTTTAATATAACATTGTTATCATTGTCTTTAATCCATATATATGGATTAGCCCTTATATAATCAATGTCATTATTAGTTATTAAGACTACATTTATTCCATTTTCATCTACACTAGAAACATCAAAATTAGAAGGTTCATTATTTAAAGTATCAGAATACGCATACCTAAAAGTATCTTCTAAATCTTCAATATACGCTACATATGAATCATCTATCTTTACTAAAGTAAGGCTCTTAGTTTTTGCAGCATATATACTAGTAGATGCTATCAAAGTAATAAAAATAGTAATAATAAAACTTAAGAATAAAATTTTAACATCACTTTTCATAAAAACTCATCCTTTCCATGTGCAAACTCATTATATCATCGTGTAATAATTTTGTAAACATTTTTTTACAAGTTTGTTACAAAATTATTACAAATATTTTACTTGTAATACATGTGTACTATTTAGTTGTGTATATTATTACTAAAATGTGCAATTTAGTCGCTTTTTAACGCAACATAATTTTGTAAAAAACGACTTTTTTCGACATTTAAAAATTAATATTTTATGTAAAAAATTTTATATACAAACATAAAAAAAAATAGTAGAAAATATCTACTACCAAATCTATATATATCAAAATTATTTAGTTATTGAATTTATATAGGTGCCTCTAATCGAGTAAAGTTGCCAGTGTTAAACACTGACAACTTCATCTTAACTAAAAATAAATAGCTCTTGCTCTTTTGGAAATTCGTGATAGTTGCTTGAATCAACCTCGATATGATATTGATCATCATACAGGTCTTCATCAATGAGTGACGAAGAAAAATCATCTTTACAAAACCTCAAAAAAGGTGATCCTTCCCAGAAGAATAAATATCCTTCTTCTACTTTTTTAGTAGCATTAAACACAAAAAAAATCCTTCTTCTATTTAACGCATACCAAAACAACTCCACGTACGGCACACTTATTCTATTTTCCATTATTTTATAATCTCCTTAATAATTTTATTATATTATATAATATATAAACTGCATTTTTGCAGATGTGGCATTAACTCTATAAAAAAGGAGTACAGCTATATATAATTACAATAGCTTTAATAACTCTCCTGACATATTCATTATAGCATATTTAAAACATTATGTCAACCTTTTAAGTTCTTTTTAATTTTTTTATGTAAATTTAAAAATTATTCAATGAAAAAATAGTGGCAATCACAAAATCACCACTACTTTTTTTCCTTTACCTAGTTATCCAACAATTTATTAAGTTCTGATTTAAATTCATTAATATCCTTAAATTGTCTATATACAGATGCAAACCTAACATAAGCTATTTCATCTAATTTTCTTAGCCTCTTTATAACCATCTCGCCTATTTTTTCCGATTCAATTTCTTTTTCCATAGAATTATTTATCTCAAGTTCTATATCATCAGTAAGTTTTTCTAAGCTTTCTATTGAAACAGGCCTTTTTTCACATGCTCTAATAAGTCCATTTATAATCTTTTGTCTATTAAATTGTTGTCTTTCTCCATTTTTCTTTATTACAATTATTGGAGTATACTCTATCTTTTCATAAGTTGTAAACCTATATTTACACTCAAGACACTCTCTTCTTCTTCTAATTGAATTTCCTTCTTCAACCATTCTAGAATCAATTACTTTACTCTCCTCAGATCCACATTTAATACAATGCATTCTATCTCTCCTACTTAATTAAAATTCATGCTCAATTACATACCCACTTGCAAGACTATTTTTAGCTTCAATTGCTCTTTGATTGCTACTTCCTCTAAAGTCTAAGTTTTCATCTTTTAAATCCATTATAAACTTTCCATCCATTAGTACATCAGTCATTTTTAGTAAATCGATATATCCATTTTCATTTGTTGCATATTTTAATAGTTCCTCGTATTTAAATCCACTATATACCATAACTGTAAGTCGTTTATCAATCATTGAAAGAAGCTTTACAACTTTTTTTGCCTGCATAAATGGCTCACCACCACTAATTGTTACTCCTTTTAGTAAAGGATTTTTATTTATATCTTCTGCAAGCTTACTAATTTTTACATACTTTCCACCATTAAAATCATGTGTTCCAGGATTATGACACCCATAACAATTATGTGGACACCCCTGCGTAAATACGGTATATCTAAAGCCTGGACCATCAACTGTTGACTCTTTTACTACCCCTGCTATTTTTATCTCATTTTCATCTATATTTTCCATACGTATTCTCCATACTATAGCATACTATATGATACATCATGCTTTACTCTATCATGTTCTTCTGCTTTTTTAGCATTATTAAATCTATCAAGTGTTCCTACTAAATATCCTGTTATTCTTCTTATTCTTTCAAAAGGTATCTCTTCAAATTCATAGCTCATATCAACAAATTCACCATCAATTTTTAAAGTAAGACTTGCTAGCTCCTTATTTGGAAATTCATTTTTTAAGTAACTAACATAAGCATCTATTTCTTTTTGTTCCATATTTCCACCAATAACATTTACTTTCATATATATCACTCCCTATAAATACATAACACAAAAAGGTTATATACAATCATATAAACATAATGCTAATTAATATTACAAAAAACTACTAGTCTAATTTAATCTCTGTAGTATGTTTTACTCTATCATGCTCTTCTGCTTTTTTGCCATTATTAAATCTATCAAGTGTTCCTACTAGATATCCTGTTATTCTTCTTATTCTTTCAAATTGAACTGCACTCTTAGATTCTTCTCTACCACAATGAGGACATTTATCTTTTATAACCCCAGTATATCCGCAAATTGGATCTCTATCTACTGGATGGTTTATAGCTCCATATCCTATACCAGATTCTTTCATACATCTTACTACTTGTTCGAATGCTTCTAAGTTTTTCGTTGGATCTCCATCAAGCTCTACATAACTTATGTGTCCACCATTTGTTAAATTATGATATGGTGCCTCAAGTCTTATTTTATCAAAAGCGCTAATTTTATAATATACTGGTACATGGAATGAATTTGTATAATAGTCTTTATCTGTAACTCCTGGTATTATTCCAAACCTTTTCTTATCCATTCTAACAAATCTACCAGAAAGACCCTCTGCAGGAGTTGCAATAACAGAAAAGTTAAGACCAGTCTTATTACTTTCTTCATCCATTCTGTCTCTTAAATATCCAACAATTTTTAAGCCTAATTCTTGTGATTTTTCACTTTCACCATGATGTTTACCAGTAAGTGCAATCAAACACTCAGCAAGACCTATAAATCCTATAGTTAATGTTCCATGTTTTAATACCTCTCTTACTTCATCATTGCTATTTAATTTATCTGAATCAAGCCATATTCCTTGTCCCATTAAAAATGGATAATTCATAGCTTTTTTTCTAGATTGAATTTCTAATCTATCAAGTAATTGCTCTATTATTAAATCTACTTTTTCTTTTAACATTTCAAAGAATTTATTAATATCTCCATGTGCAAGTATACCAAGTCTTGGTAAATTAACAGATGTAAAGCTTAAGTTTCCTCTTCCACAAGTAACCTCTCTTGTTGGATCATATACATTTCCCATAACTCTTGTTCTACAACCCATATATGCAATTTCTGTATTATAATCGCCTGGCTTATAATATTTTAAATTAAACGGTGCATCTATAAATGAGAAATTTGGAAATAGTCTTTTTGCAGAAACTCTACATGCAAGTTTAAATATATCATAATTTGGCTCTCCCTCGTTATAATTTATTCCATCTTTAATTTTTAATATTTGTATTGGGAATATTGGTGTTTCACCATGTCCAAGACCAGCGTCTGTAGCAAGTAAAAGTTGTTTCATAACAAGTCTTCCCTCAGGTGTCGTATCAAGACCATAGTTTATAGAAGAAAATGGAACTTGTGCACCTGCACGTGAGTGCATAGTATTTAAATTATGTATAAATCCTTCCATAGCTTGATAAGTATCTCTTGTAACTTCTTTTTCTGTATACTTTACACAAAATTCTTGAATCTTAGTCGCAATTTTTTCACCAAACCTTACTGTTAACTCTTCTTTTTCATATTTTAAGTAGCCACTAGTATTATTAAGCGTTGGAACAACATTATATTCTTTGTTTATTTTATCTGTAATCTGCTTTGCCATGTCTTCTGTAGTATTTAGTTTTTCTACTAAATCTACTGTTTCACCTAAAGCTAACGCTAATTTTTTTGTATCCTTTATTTCAGATAGCCATTCTTTATTTATCTCTAAACCTTGTTTAGCACTTTTTAAAATTGAAACTGTTTTTTCTAACATAGGTAACATATCTTTATTTTCATTAATCTTATTTGCTACCATTTTAGAAAAATCACTTTCTTCGCCTGTCAAAAGCTCTATAGCTTTTTGTAAATTTTTAAAGTAAAGTTTTTTGTACGATTTTCTAACTCCAATTGCCATTGCATACTCAAAATTTGGAATTGATTGTCCACCATGTTGATCATTTTGATTTGATTGAATTGCAATTGCTGCAAGTGCTGCATAAGAGCCTATTGATTGTGGCTCTCTTAAATGACCTTCACCAGTTGAAAACCCGCCCTTGAAAAGCTTTATTAAATCAATTTGACAACAAGTAGTAGTAAGTGTTAAGAAATCTAAATCATGTATATGTATATCACCATTTATATGTGCATCAGCATGTTCTTTTTTTAATACTGACATTTGATAAAATCTCTTAGCACCCTCAGAACCATATTTTAACATAGTTCCCATTGCAGTATCAGCATTAACATTTGCATTTTCTCTTTTTACATCATTATCTTTTGCATCCTGAAATGTTAACTCCTCATAAGTTTTCATTATATCTGATTTTAACTCTCTTTGTCTTGTCCTTTCAGCCCTATATAGTATATATGCTTTAGCAGTTGCAACATGTCCTTCTTCAATTAATACTTTTTCTACAATATCTTGTATTTGTTCTACAGTAGGACAATCTTCATAGATATCTTTTTCTATTTTTTCACAAACTTTTGCTGCTAATTCTTCTGCTTCTTCATAATCTTTTCCACCAACAGAAACTGCAGCTTTATATATTGCTTTTGAAATTTTTTCTATGTTAAAAGGCACCTTTCTTCCATCTCTTTTAACAATTTTAGTAATCATAAAAAACACCATCCCTTGTATATTCTTAACATAAAAACACTATATCTTGTGTTTACAGTCAAAATTATACCTCAATAAAATTTTAATGTCAATAGCCTTTTTTTCAAAAACAGCTCAAATGAAGTTTTACTTTTTTACTTGTTTTTATGACAAATTTTTCACAAATAGAATTAGCATACAAAATATCAAAAAAACAATACATAAATTTGTAATAATTACATCAACAAAAAAACAAAGAAAATTTTTTAGGCAACATAAAAAATGCACTTTTTTTTCAGAGTTAGTTTTATAAAAAAATATTTCAAATAAAATTTTATTATTTTTTTATTAAAATTTAAAAATAGTCATAAAAAATTTGTAAAAAATTTACATTGCTAATTTTAGTATTATACTATACACTATTTCTAGTATAATTTGTACTTTCATAGCAAATTATATTATTATGGAGGGAAAATGATATGAAAATTAATACAAAATTTTGTAAAAATTTATTTTTTACAAAACTAACTCACAAATATGGTATAAGCTTAATAACATTAGTAATTACAATAATAGTTATTATCATATTAGCTGCTGCTGTTGTTATGAGCTTAAACAATAATAACGTTTTAACTAATGCTAGTAGTGCTAGATACGAAACTGATAGAGATTCTATGCAGTCTTACTTAGAACTTGCTATTCAAAAAGTTACTTTAAGACATCAAGGTACACTTTTACTAGATTCTGGTGAAGTTGCTATGGATGCTACTTCTAATGTTAAGGATTCTAAAGGTACTATTACATGGAAAAGTACTGATATTGGTAACTTATCTGGACAAATTATATTTGATAAAGGTACTGATACTGATACTACATTTTATACTGGTTACAAGTTACCTGTATATGGTAGTGAAACTAAGTGGTATGTTGATGAAAATGGTAAGTTAGTTCTCCAAACTGGTAGTAGAATATATGGTGCCGATGAAGTACCTAATACGAAACCAAATTCTAGTTCTGGGATAAATGCTACTACTATTTCTAAAGATCCACAAAAGTATTACGGTGCTTATGTTGATTATACTACAACTAACACCTTATCTGAAGACTACAAATGGAGAATATTTTATGCTACAGATACCAACATATTTTTAATTGCATCAGACTATATTAGTGTAGCTGATTTGCCAGAAACTAAAAATGGTAATAAGCCTATTAACACTAATACTTTTAGCCCAAAAGCGACCTCTTTTATTAATGTAATAAACGACTATACAGGTAGCGCTAGTATTGCTGAGGATATGAGATGGTTTAATAAAGATTATTTTAATAAAGGTTATTCTAGTACTGATCGCAGTATGAAAGCTGTTGCATATCTACTTGATAAATCTATTTGGACAGATAAATTTAAAGGTAATGGCGCTGAGTATGTTGTTGGTGGCCCTTCTCTTGAAATGATCTTTGATTCATACAATCAATTTACTAGTCAAAGTAATATGTATCAAGCTGAAGCTATAAGTGCTATAGGATATCACTTAAGTTATGATGGTGGAACAAATTGGGAATATCATATACAGGATAGTTCAAAGTATTTAACGCAAGGAGATAATCTATATAGCATCGTTAATAATTCTGATACTTATGGTTATTGGGTTAGTAGCCCATCTGCTTATACTCTTTACATTATTATGCTTGTATATTATGACGGTCATTTAAACTTAAATAGCTGTGAAGCTGAGTCCTGTGGCTTTCGCCCTATAATTTGTCTAAAATCTGGTATCTCTTTAAAAGAAGCTGAAGACGGTAAATCTTACCAAATTTAATTTCTTGCTAAATAGACTATTTCAAAAATAAATATAATTCTCAAGTACTATGATTAATTTCATAGTATTTTTTTTTGCAAAAAGAAAAAATGAATACAGCTAACCTAGCTATATTCATCTATACTTTACTATTTTATTATTAAAACTATTTTCTTTTTAAATTATCAATTAATCTTTTTAACTCATCAAGGCGAGATTGGATACTTTCTAGCTCACTTTCCTCAGATGTCTGCTTAATTTCATTTTTTACAGATGTAGATACTTCTTCTATATCTTGTTTTAACATAGAAAGAGCTTCCAAAATATCAAATCTTGTAGACTTATATTTAGGCATATTAGCATCAATAAGCCTACCATCAAACGTATACGTTTCCTCAAAATCTGGTATTACAGTATTTATATTAAATTTATCAAGTATGGCAGCTTTTAAAGCTTGCTGAGAAGCGTATTCACCATGAACTAAGAAGATATTTTCTGGTTTATTTTTCATATTCTCTATCCAAGAAAGTAATCCAGCTTTATCAGCATGACCAGAGAAAGCATCTAGATATTTTATTTCAGCTTTTACTGCTATATCTTCTCCAAATATTTTTACCATTTTTTCTCCACTCATTATTTTTTTACCAAGTGTACCTTCTGCTTGATAACCAACAAAAAGAACAGTACATTCTGGTCTAAATAAATTATGTTTTAAGTGATGTTTTATTCTTCCAACTTCACACATACCACTAGCAGATATTATAACCTTTGGAGTTTTATCATCATTTAGAGCCTTTGACTCTTCTGTAGATTCTATTAGATGTAAATTTTTAAACTGAAGTGGATTATCACCCTTTAGCAAATAATTTAGTGCATCTCCATCATAGTATTCAGGATTTTGTTCAAAAATTTGCGTTGCACTAACAGCCAATGGACTATCAACGTAAACTGGAATTTGATTTATCTTCTCAGCATATCCTTCTTTACTTGCATATTTATTTATTTCATATAGTATTTCTTGAGTTCTTCCAACTGCAAAAGATGGAATTATTAAATTTCCTCCACGTTCATAAGTATCTATCATAGTATGTATAAGCATATCTGATTGATCTTTAATTTCTCCATGAAGTCTATCACCATAAGTAGATTCCATCACTAAATAATCTGCCCCATCAATATATGTTGGATCGTTTATAATAGGCATATTTAAATTTCCAAGATCACCAGAAAACACTAATTTTTTGGTTTTTCCATCTTCATTTACAAATATTTCAACAATTGCAGATCCTAGCATATGTCCTGCATCAACCAATCTAAATGAAATATTTTCATCAATTACTACCAATTCATTATACTCTATTCCTTTAAAAAGTTGAAGAGAATCTATACCATCTTGTGCTGTATACATAGGCTCATTTTCTTTCTTTCCAGCTCTTCTTCTTTTCTTATTTACCCATTCCATTTCCTTTTCTTGAATATGTCCACTATCAGCTAACATAATACTACATAAATCTAAAGTAGCATTAGTTGTATAAATTGTTCCTTTAAATCCCTGCTTGTATAATTTTGGTATTCTACCACTATGATCAATATGTGCATGTGTTAATATCACAAAGTCAAGTTCACTCAAACTAAAAGGAAAATCTTCATAATTTAACATTTGCTCTGTTGTTTTACCTTGAAACATTCCACAGTCTATCAAGAATTTTTTATTTCCAATTGCAACTAAATGACATGACCCAGTTACCATCCTAGCTGCCCCATAAAAAGTTATATTCATATATATCTACCTCTTTCATACTTACTATTATTATGTACATATTTTATAATAAAAAAAAAAAATAATCAAGTAATGACATTAATATATTTACATTAATTAACTTTTAAGCAACTATTAACATATTTCTTATCCTATATATGTAGGGTTTTTAGTAACAGTTAAACTAACACCAGATTTTCTTTTAAGTTCATATTCATTTAACTTTTCATATATTTTTTTATATGAATTTGAATCAAGCATTGATTTCATTATTATATTTATTCTAAATTTATTATTTATTTTTTGAATAAATGGTGATTTTGGAGAATATACTTTATACAGATTATCATTATTTTTTACAAGTACATCATATAGTCTATTTGCCTCTTCTTTTACATATGAAAAATTTCTTCCACTAACTTCAAAAAGTACAATGTTTATAAATGGTGGATAGCCAAATGTTTTTCTGTATTCTATTTCCTTTTCATAAAAATCATTATAACTATGTTTTACAACAGCATCTAATATATAATTTTCTGGATCATTTGTTTGAATAAGTACCCTTCCTTTTAAATTTGACCTTCCTGCCCTTCCAGATACTTGTAGTATGTTTGAAAAAGCCTTCTCACCAGATAAGTAATCGTCCATTCCAAGCATACTATCACATCCAAGTATTCCTACTAAAGTTACGTTTGAAATATCATGTCCTTTACTTATCATTTGAGTTCCTATTAATATATCAATTTTTTCTTTTTTAAATTTATCAAGAATTTTTTGATGTGAATCTCTTGCAATTGTCGTATCAGCGTCCATTCTAATAACACTAGCACCTGGAAATAATTCTTTTACTTCTTCTTCAATTTTTTGAGTGCCTACACTATTACTAGATATTTTACTACTACCACATTTTGGACAGCAAGTAACATTTTTCATAACACATGAACAATAATGGCAATGTAATAAATTATTAGTTTTATGATACACAAATGCTACATCACAATTTGGACACTTAAAAATATATGAGCAATCATCACATTTTAGATATGATACATATCCTCTCCTATTTAAAAATATCATAGTTTGCTGACCACAAGATATGTTTTTAGATATTTCTACTTTTAATCTTGTAGATATATTATATGTATTTCCAATTAGTCTATCATGTTTCATATTAACTATCTCAATTTCTGGTAATGTAGCATTTCCAGCTCTTTTTTTCATTGTAAATAAATCATATTCACCATTTAATGCCCTATAATAAGTTGATATCTCTGGTGTTGCCGACCCAAGTACCAAAACAGCATCATTTTGCTTACATATATATGCAGCTACTTCTTTTGTAGAATATTTTGGAGTAACACCAGAATAATAACTTGAATCATGTTCTTCATCTATTATAACAAGCCCAAGATTATCTATAGGAGCAAATATAGCAGATCTTGCACCTATTACTATATCCACTTCTCCATTTTTTATTTTTTTATATGCTTCTTTTCTTTTGGCTATAGTCATTTTACTATGCAATATTGCTATATTTTTGCCAAATCTTGAAACAAATCTAGTAACCGTTTGATAGGTAAGTGATATTTCAGGAACTAAAAGTATTGCCTTTCTTCCCTGAACTAATACTTTTTCAATTAGTTGTAAATATACTTCAGTCTTTCCACTTCCAGTAACACCATGTATTAAACATTTCGAATATTTTTCATCATATATCTTAGTACCTATTTTATTTATTACTTCCATTTGTTCATCAGTTGGTATAGGCTTTGGTTTTAATTCTATCTTAATATCTTCTAAAATATCTGGTTTTACTTCTACTTTTTCTAACATAATATAACCATTTTTTTGAACTGTTGATATTACTGCTCTGGATATTCCAAGACCATCTATTATATCATTTATTAATACATAATCATTGTACATAAGAAAACTTAAAAGTTTTATGTGTTTAGCACTAGTTATAACCTCATTTTCTATATCTTGGTATATCTCATCAGGAGATTTTACCAATCTAACTAAAGTATTTTGCTTTGATTTTAAACTTTTTGAATCATTTTTTGACTTAGTTCCTGGTGGCAACATCAATTTCAAAGCATCATAAACATTACAAAAATATACATGCGAGATATATTTTGCAAGTTGTAATCTTTTTTCATCTATATATGAAACATCATCAAGTACAGATATAATACTTTTTAATTTGTATTTTCTTCCTTCTACTTCTTCTTTTGTTAGTTCTACTATTTTTACTATTATGCCTTCCTCATCTTTTGCAGATTTTCCAAAACTAACTTCAACACGCATTCCAAGTCTTGCTATATTTTCTAATTCACTTGGAATAATGTAATCATATACCTTATTTAACGTTTTTACAGATGTATTTATTAGTAATTTTGCAATTTTCATTTCTTTACCTCATATATATTATACAAAACATAAGTTTGTTTGTCAACAAAAAAAGATGAAACTAATGATTGCTAGTTCCATCAAATTTATACTTTTTTACATTATTTGTTTATATTATTTTTTATCTTTTTTTCAGTTTTTGGTAAACTTTTTTCATCACATTCAAACACATCTTCAAATTGTACACTAAATTTATACTCAAGTATTATTTTTATTATTGCAAGAACTGGTACAGCTATTGCCATTCCAATTACTCCAAATAAAAGCTGAAATACAATCAAGCCACCTATTACTATTACAGGGTGTAAATCAACAGATTTTGCAATAATATTTGGCTGTAATATATTTGAATCTATAATTTGAATCATAAGTGAACATGCAAACGTAATTATTGCAAATACTGGTCCACCTATAGTAAGTGCATAAAGTGCCATTAAAATTTCAGATATTAGTGCACCAATGTATGGTATAAAATTTAGAATCATTATTAAAATTCCAAATACAAGTGCATAGTCAATTCCAAGTATCATACAAGCAATTGTTGTAAGTACACCCACAATAAAACTATCAAGTAATGTTCCTCTAATATATGCCATAACTGTTTGTTCTATTTCAACTAACATTTTAAATTTTTTACTGCCATTTTTACTTTGAGTTATTATTCTTTTTACACCAGATTTAAATCTTCCCATATCTTTTACCATAAAAAATGATACGACAAAAGCAGTAGCTACCGTTACAATACCAGATATAACACTTTGAAGTGTGGATATAGAATAAGATAGTATACTGCTTAAATTATTAACTACCATATCCTTATTAACCACATCTTGTAAATGCTTTATTCCGCTTTCAATCCCAAGTTTATTTGTTGCAAACTCATTTATTTTGTCAACAATACTGTTATATATTGCTGGAAAATCCTTTACCAGTTCTGTTATTTGAGTAATAAACATTGGAACAACAATAAATAATAATAATACAATAACACCAACTATTATTATTAATGATAAAAATGCAGAAACACTTTTATTTAGTCCAATTTTCTTTAAAAGATTTGCAAGCGGAGTTGATATCCAACATATTATAAAGCCAAGATATATTGGTGCTAATGCAAGTAAAGCTTGAAGTAGTTTTTCAAGTATCCCTATACTTTTTAGAAAAAAGCAGATTAAAAATGCAAAAGCACAATACATCATTATATTTAGAAATTTAAAATCTAATGTTTTATCTTCTATTTTCACTTATTCTTTCCTCCTTTAGTACTAATTTCCTTTAATTATTATGTACTAATATTACGCAATATATTATGTATTAATATATAAAAATTTCTAAGTAACAAAATCACACTTAATCACACTTAGCTATTTGACTTTTCTTCAATTAATTTACCTATTTCATTTGCTAAATTTGTGATAAAATCAAGATTTTCTCCTTCTATCATAACACGTACAACTGGTTCTGTGCCAGATGGTCGTATAAGGATTCTTCCTGAGTCTTTAAGCTCATTTTCAGCTTCTTTAATTTTTTGTACAATTAAATCATTATCTTTATACACATTTTTCTTTTCATTTGGTACTTTTGCATTATACAAAACTTGCGGATAAATTGTAACTATGCTTGCAGCCTCACCAAGTAAGATGTGTTTTTCAGATAATATTTTTAGTATCATTAAAGATGTTAAAATTCCATCACCTGTTCTATTATAATCTGAAAATATTACATGTCCTGATTGTTCGCCACCAAGGTTATACCCTTTTTCTAACATTTTTTCAAGTACATACCTATCGCCTACATTCGTTTTTTCCAAATTTATACCATTTTTCATAGCATATTTTCCAAGACCGATATTGCTCATAACAGTAGCAACTACTGTATTTTTATTTAGTTTTCCTATCTCTTTTAAATAATTTGAGGATATTGCAAGTATAGAATCACCATCTATAGTATTACCATTTTCATCTACTAATAGACACCTATCACCATCACCATCGTATGCAATTCCTAAGCTATAGTTATTTGAAACAACATAATCTTTTAACATTTCAAGGTGAGTAGAACCACATTTATCATTTATATTTATTCCATTTGGTGTATTATTTATAATTTTATGATTTATACCTAATTTAGTAAAAATTTTATCTGCTACATCATACGTTGCACCATTTGCAGTATCTATTACTACTTTAAAATTAGTATCCAAGTTCTTTACAAATACGTCTCCAAATATACCAGTTATAAAAGATATATAATCATCTGCTAAGCTTGATGATTCTTTACTAATTCCAATTTTTTCATTTGAAGCAACAAGTGTATTTATCATATCAGAGTCCATAATGTTTTCAATTTCCTCTTCTAACTCATCTGGAATTTTCATTCCCTTATTACTAAAAAATTTAATTCCATTAAATTCAAAAGTATTATGTGAAGCAGATATCACTACACTTGCATCAGCATTTAGTTTTTTAGTAAGATATGCAATAGCAGGTGTTGGAATGACTCCAACAGACAAAACATTTGCTCCATAGCTCAAAAAACCAGCTGTCATTGCACTTTCAATTAAATTTCCAGATATTCTTGTATCTCTACCTATTAAAATTATTGGACTATGATCAGTATGCTTAGATAAAACATAAGCACCCGCTTTAGCTACTTTATATACAAATTCTGGTGATAAATCAGTATTTGCAATTCTTCTTATCCCATCTGTTCCAAAATATCTTCTCATATATATTCCTCCTTAAAAAAATATAAACAAAAAAGCAGCAAAGTAAACATGTACCTTACTGCTAATATATTAATTTTCTAGCCACTTAGAATACTCTTCTAATATTTTACTTGCTACTTCTTCTGGTGATAAATTAGTCGTATCTAGTACAAAATCATAATTTGACATATCATCTTTTCTTACGCCATACACGTCAAAGTACCTTTTATTTTCAAGCTCATATCTTAATTTTAAATCTTGCTTTTGCTTTTCTATAGTATCGAACTTTTCTGTACTTTTTCTATCTGGATCATTAAAAGCTCTACTGGCTGCAACATCCAAATCAACTTTAAGGTATAGCTTAAAAGAATCTGGTACAACATACCAGCCAAGTCTTGCATCAATTACAAGATTATCATGTTCTTTAGCATATTTTTCTGCGCTTTTTTCTATTTCTTTATCAATTTCTGGATGATCTTCTACATATACGTTAAATTCTGTAACACTCATATTAGCCTCTTTAGCTAATTTTCTAAAATATTCCCCATTTCTATATATAGTATATCCAAGTTTATCACATAAAATTTTAGACGCTGTCCCTTTGCCACTTGCAAGGTCACCAGCAATAGTTATAATATGCTTTTTTCCCATATCATTACTCCTCAACTATATCTGTTATTTCATCTTTTAATACACTATCTTTTTTTACGACTTCTTTATCTACATATTCTCCGTCTTTTTTTACTAGTACTTCACCATCTGCAATTTCATTAGCAGCCACATCAACAGCATCTCTAATATCGCTACTTCCTTCAACTATTCTTCTATTTTCAATGTACCTTGCTCTTTTAGCAATAGCAAGAGCTGATTCATATCTATTGCCAACTTTTGGCATTATTTCTTTTACATTTGGTTTTGATAACATAAAATTACCCCTTTCATTAACACTAATATTTTAACACATATTCTTCCTTTTTACAATAACACTACATTTAATTTGAAATATTTAAATCTAAAAAATTTATTATTAATTATTAGCTAAAACTAATCCACTTTTCTTTTTTTATACTTTCTACTCTTACCAAATAGCTTATTAAATGGTATCATAAATAATGAACCAACAATTATTGGCAAGTAAAAAGTATACACTCTCCAAAACAAAATTGACATATTTAAAGTTCCATTTTGAAATATTTTATTAAATAAAAGAGCAAATCCACCTTCGGCACCAATACCAGCACCTGGCACAGGAGTAAATGCCATTATCATTAACAAGAAAGCTTGAGCAGGTATTATATTAAATACACTAACTCCACTATTACCAAATGCCCTATAAACTGCATAAGTAATATAATAATAAACTATATATTGTATTAAAGATATAACTGACATCTTTAACACAACTAATTTTTGACTTTTCATCAAGTTAAATTTTTCATTAAAGCTATCTATACTCACCTTTAATTCTTCTAGTTTTTCATCAACATTTTTAAAAATTTTTAGTTTACCTAAAACAATATACACAGGTTTTAATATCAAAAACGCTAATTTTTTGTTAATTCCTATTAAAAATATAAATAAAATAACTCCAACATTTACAGCAAATCCAGCAATTGCAAGTACCAAAAAGTTACTAAGCAAACTCATAAAATAATTAAATTCAAATAACAACACAACTGCTGTAAAAAGAACAAGCATAGTTTGAGATATCACAAATTTCATGGCAAGTATTGACATCACATCACTCATCTTCTTACCTTCTTTTGACATTTCATATGCTTGAATTGGCTGACCACCAGAGGAAAATGGCGTTATATTGTTAAACAGTTGTCCTATCATAGAAATTCTAAATGTATCAAAAAAACTTTGATTGCTAAAAGATTTTTTTAGTGGAATATGTAAACATATAGCTTCACAAATCCAATATATAACAATACATAAAAATCCAACCATAACCCATCTATAATCTGAATTTTTAAGTAAATTTAATATATTGTCTATTCCATCAACTTTTATCATATAAATAATTAAAGCTACAAAAATTATTAGTATAATTGCAACATTTATGTATATCTTTTTACTTTTATTTTTATCTTTTACTACGACTAAACTCTTATTTTCTTCCATATTTTACTCCTATATTTTTAAATGAACAAAACCATTTGTAACTTTACTATTTAAAAATCACATATACATTATACCATATTTCAGCGTTGTTGTCAATTTATGTAAACTTCCGATTTGATTACAGATACTATTTTTTTATAATTTTATCCATTATTTTTTTACTTATATACTATTTTTAGAATTCACATATAGTAGTAATACCACATGGCAAAAACATATCACTATTTTTCTTTTTTATTCCAATTTCATCAAAATATATTTTCTTTGCTCCTTTAATTTCATATCTTGCAACATTTTGAATAATCGTACCAGATAATCCTCCAGTATATGTGTTAATCATTACAAAAAGAGGATCATCGCTTAACAACTGATTACATAGAAAAAGAAGTTCAGTTAAATTCTTTTCGATGCTCCATACCTCACCATTTTTTCCTCTTCCATAAGATGGTGGATCCATGATTATCGCATCGTATTTTTTTCCTCGCCTTATTTCTCTTTTTACAAATTTTAATACATCATCTACTATAAACCTAATCTTAGCATCACCTAACCCAGATGAATATACATTTTCTTTTGCCCAAGTTGTCATACCAGCAGATGAATCAACATGACAAACACTAGCCCCTGCAAAAAGACTTGCTACACTAGCAGCACCAGTATATGCAAATAAATTTAAGACATTTACTTCTTTACCATCTTTTTTTCTTTTTGAAATCTTATCTATAATATAATCCCAATTTACAGCTTGCTCTGGGAAAAGCCCTGTATGCTTAAATCCCATTGGTTTTATGTTAAATACCAATTCTTTGTATTTTATTTTCCAATCGTTTTTTATTTTTTTTAGTATTTCCCAGTGACCTCCACCGCTACTACTTCTAATATATCTTGCATGAGCATTTTTCCATAATTGCTCATTTTCTTTACTTTTCCATATTATTTGAGGATCAGGTCTTATTAATATGTAATCTCCCCATCTTTCTAACTTTTCGCCATTTGCCATATCAAGTAACTCATAATCTTTAAAATCTTTACTATAACGCATATTTTTATCTCCTATTTCATAAAATTTATTAATATTACAATTAGATCTCTACATCCAACTTTCTACACCACTTCAAAATAATGGTTTGTAACTAGCAATAACTATTTTAATTACGCACCAATCATTTGAAATTTAAAACTTTAATTTTTTTAGTAGAATATATAACACCTTACTTAGTGAAAATTGCTTTAGGTCATATGTGCAAAACACATATTCTAATGCATAATTGCAAGTAGCCCAATATACATACATTGTTTTATTAAATAAAACGTTATCTATATTAATAGTGACTATTTGCATTTTTATTTTTATTGTTATTATTTAATAGATGTACTTTCATTATAAATATTTCATCAAAGACATTATATAATAATTACTGTTGAAAATCAATATTTTGATAGCATCCAAACATAACAATAAACAAAATTATACTAAAAAATATTCTTTTTGCTATTGCTAAATGTTACAAACAACCAAAGAAATATATTACAAACAAAAATTTACAAAATATTTTTGATATATATAATTCTAATAACAAAAATATCACCCTAGAGAGGGCAAATGAAAGGATTTTAACTATGAAATGTTTTAAAGTTTTACAATTAAAAAAAATATTTAAGCTCTCTATATTTTTCTTAATACTTACTCTACTGCTTGTACTATCAAAGCAAAATTATGAATGTGTGAAATTAAGTGTTAATCTTTTTATAACCTCTATAATGCCATCATTATTTCCATTTATATTGTTTACAGAGATAATCTTAAAAACAGATATCCTAGATATTGTATCAAGAATTTTTGGAAAAATGTTTTCAAAACTATTCAATGTTTCAAAAAATTCTTCACTAGCCATAATTATAGGGTTTATATGCGGTTTTCCAATGGGAGCAAAAGCTACAAATGAGCTATATAAAAAAGGTAATATAACCTACAATGATGTAGTAAAGCTTTTAAGCTTTGTAAATAATTGTAGTCCTGCATTTATACTTTCCACAATAGGGGTAGGAATATTCTTTAATATAAAAATCGGTGTTATACTTTTGATATCTCACATTTTATCGGCAATAATTATTGGAGTTATTCATTCTAAAAAGTGCCTGCCTAATACTAAAGAAAATGACATGAACTCATTATATATTCTTGATAAAAAAACTGCCAATATTATAACAGTAAATAAAGAAAAAACAAAGTTGAAAAAAAGTAATAACCCAAAATTTCAAAATAGTTTTTTTAAAATATTAAAAGAAAGCATACTTGGAAGCTTTAAAACTCTTTGTAATATTCTAGGTTTTATAATAATATTTAATCTTGCGTATAATATAATTAGTATATTTCTATTAAATATACATTTAAATAATAATGTTATTAAACTACTTTCCCCTATTTTTGAAGTAACTAAAGGAAGTTATGATATATACTCATTAAATCTAGCACTAAATGCCAAAATAATTTTAATATCTATTATGCTTGGATTTAGCGGATTATGTATAAATTTTCAAATTTTTTCATGTTTAACAGACATACCATATAAATTTAAAACGTTAGTAAAAAATAAAACAATACATGGTATTTTATCAGGAATTACAACATATATATTATTAAAATTAAATTTTATTCAGGAAGCTACTAACACAGTATTTTCAAATAATGATTATACTTTACAAACTACAAGTACTTACTATATAGAAAATATAAGAAAATCATACCTAGTTTCAACATTTGCTATAATTTGTATGCTAATAATATACTACATATTATATAAATACAAAATACACAATAAATATAAAATATAAAATATAAATAAATATAAAATATAAAATATAAATAAATATAAAAAGTAGTTAAAAATATATTTTAACTACTCTACATCAAAGGAGGGGGGAAATCTATATATTAAAATATATAGCTTAATATTATTATTAACATTTTTTTATTATTTATTCATAAATATTATATAAATTAAATGTACTTTTAAGGAGGTGTATCATGGATAAATCACAGCAATTTTTCGATCCATATAATTTTAGCACACCAGGAAATATTCCACATCAAAACCAAATGCCAGATCCTAATATCTCAAATATTGAGCCACCTATGAATCCTGCTATGTATTATGATCAACAGTATATGTATTACAAATATCTTACTCAAATGATTGAATACAAAATTAAATTAAAAGAGCTAGAAAAACTAAATAACGCAAAATAGCAGTTAAGCTGCTATTTTACGTTACTTTTTTTATTCATTTAAAATTTTACTTTATCTTTTACTTGTACTCTATTTGATAATTCAAAGTCTAAATAATGTATTTACGTTATTTTTAGCAAGTGTTCTTTCTGGTTTCTTTGAAAAATAAAGTTCTAACAAAGGATTTAACATTTCTACCTGATATAAACTATTTTCTAGGATTTCAAATTTTTGAAATTTTTCAACAAAAAGAATATTAACCTTTTGATCATGTAATTTCAAAGTACACCAGCCACTAGAACTTAATATCAATTGAAACTTTTCCTTTAATACATCCATTGCTTTCCTATTTACTAAAATAGAAAGCAAATTACACTCTCCTACAAGACCTTTCATGCACTTTGCAGATTCACCTAAAATTATAAAGTCCTTCTTCTCAATTTCAGCTTCTTGTAAAAAATTAATAATTTGTTCTTTTGTCATAATTATCCTCCAAATAAATATAATATATACTATTTTTTATTATATCATATTTGTCAAGATAAAAGATTACATAAACCAACCACCATTTGGACTGATAACTTGCCCTGTAATGTAACTTGCATCTTCAGATGCAAGAAAAAGTGCAAGTTTAGACACATCTTTTACACTACCTATTTTTTCTAATGGAATTTCATATTTAATATTTTCAATATCACTATCAGTAAGATTTTTTATCATAGATGTATCAATAATACCTGGAGCAATTACATTTACACGAATATTTGACGGACCAAGTTCTTTAGCAAGAGCTTTTGACATTCCTATAATTGCAGCTTTAGACATAGAATAGTTTACTTCACATGAAGCTCCAACAATTCCCCATATAGATGATATATTAATAATAGTTCCACTATGTTTCCTTAACATATAATTATTTAGCGCCGACTGAGTTGTATTAAAAGTACCAACAACATTTATTGAAATCATCTTTTCAATTTCTTCATTTTGTATATCACAAAATGGTTTATACTCACAAATTCCAGCATTATTTATTAATATATCAAGTGAGTCAAATCTTTTAATGCAAAAATCTACCATCTCATCTACATTTTTTCTATTTGAAACATTGGCTTTAAATATCTCCACATTGCATCCTTCATTAATTAATAATTCTTTTAGTTTTCTTGCTTCATTTTCAGAACTGTTATAATTTATACAAACGTTATATGATGCCCTAGCAAATTCTTTTGAAATTGCCTCTCCAATTCCCTTAGCACCACCAGTTACAAGTACTGTTTTTCTATTCATTTTATTTACCACCTAATCCAAAAATGGTACACCTATAATATAAGTGTACCACTAAACACATTATTTTAACAACTTATCTACATCAATTGTTTCGCCATTTTTAAATATTGAATCTGGATCTATTTGATTTTTTTGTTCATTATGTACATCGCTCTTAGCCACTTCGTCTTGGCTATTTACTTGCTCATTTAAATCTTTAAAACTTTCATAATTTTTTTGAAGATTTGCTTGAAGCTTCTTTTCTTCATCATATGTAGCTAACACATCAGTTGCATCCTTACTACGAGGAATAAAATTAGAAGCAATAGATGAAAGTTCACCAATAAAATTATCGTATTTTTTAAATCTTCCAAATAATCCTTTTGATCTATCTACTTGTTGTTTTGCATTTCTTACATTAATTGCAGAAATTAAATATTTATCGATACAATCTATTGACTTAGATAATTTAGCAATTCTTTCTTTTTTATCATCTGGAAGTGCACTAAATTCTTGTCTTCTTGCTTCATCATCCATTTTAGTATCTCCTTTTGTTTCAGTCTCAATTTTCTTTCTTGCCAAATTAGTAAGTTTAACAATGTCAGTTAAAGAGTTACTTTCACTACTTTTAATATTTTCATCTAAAATATGTACGTTATATGAAGACATAGAGCCATACATAGATTCAACAAAATCATTTATTCTATCTTTACTGTACCTATCCTCTGGTTTTTTGGCTTTCATTATAACTTCAATAGAATCTTTTAATTCTTGTTTTATATCCTTAGATACTTCTTTTCCAAAACTACCTCCATCATTTAAAAGTAAAAAGTTTTTGTAATTAAGAAATTGTTGAGTTGTAAACTTATGAAGTTGCTTTTTAAATCCTATCTTTGACAACTTACCACTATTAAATAATTTTGAAATGTTTCTTGAAATTTTTGATATAAAATCTGTATTTTCAGGAACTGATTTATCTAAATTATCAGTATTCTCTTTTAAATATTTAATTATATCTTCTGTACTTTCTGCAGGTAAAGAATTTCCACCAATTTGTTTTTTCTTTGGCGTAAATGGTACCTCTTCAAAATCTGGATCATTAGCTGTTTTACTCTCTTCTTGTTTTTGCTCAGCTTGTTCTGGCTTTTTACTCTCTTCTTGTTTTTGCTCAGCTTGTTCTGGCTTTTTGCTCTCTTCTTGCTTTTGCTCAGCTTGTTCTGGCTTTTTGCTTTCTTCTTGCTTTTGCTCAGCTTGTTCTGGCTTTTTGCTCTCTTCTTGTTTTTGCTTAGTTTGTTCTGGCTTTTTACTTTCTTCTTGCTTTTGCTCAGCTTGCTCTGGCTTTTTATTTTCTTCTTGTTTTTGCTCAGTTTGTTCTGGCTTTTTACCTTCTTCTTGCTTTTGCTCAGCTTGTTCTGGCTTTTTATTTTCTTCTTGCTTTTGCTCAGTTTGTTCTGGCTTTTTACCTTCTTCTTGTTTTTGTTCAGCTTGTTCTGGCTTTTTAGTACTATCTTTATCTAGCTTATACTCTAATTTAACAAAATCTTTAGTGTCAATATTTACTTTGTTTTCTTCAAATCTAGTTGAAACCTCCTGTATTGAATTTACTAATCCGTTATATTTTTCAATATTAGATTTTAGTTGTTTTTCAACTTTTCGTTGATACTTACGTGCATCCTCAACTCTTCTTATGTAAAAAGCATTTTCTTTACCATACTTTTTTAAGTTTGCTTCATCACTTTCTATCATGAGTTTTAATCCACTAATTTCTTCTTCAATTTGTGGAGCTAATTTTGCTGCTTCTTGCATCATAGGACGAATCTTCTGATTAATTAAGATTTCAATACCTTCCTTAGCTTCTTCCCATGGATTAAAAGAATCTCTTCCACTAACTATACTATTTAATTTTGATCTTGCACCAGATAAATTTGCAAGTGCTGTTGTACTATCTATTAATCTTTCATTAATGATACTTTCAATTTCACCAGCGCTTTTTGATAATTCTTCATCAGATAAAGTAGCAATGCCATATTCGCTACAATATGCCTCCATCTTATCTTTTAAATCATACTTTCTTTTTTTTACTTCTTCAATGACTGCATTTATTTTTTCTATATATACATTAATATCATTATAAGTTTCGTTCATAACAACAAATCCCTCCTAAATTAATCTTTTTTTAATGATCCAAATGCTTCTTCCGCATTTTTTAAAACTTCCGTACATTTTTCAACATTAGTTATTAATTCAGATTGTCTTGCGATAAGTTCATCGATCTTTTTTTGTTTTTCTTCCATATATATTACCTCCATATTAAAATATCAACTATTTAGTATGATTACTTCTACCTTTAGTGTTTCTAGACTGTTGATTTATATTTTTACTATCATCAATTTTTTCATACGCTTCTTCAGGTTCAACACCATTACGTAATTCATTTATAAAACTTTCTGCCTTATCTTTATCTTTTTGTGATAAGCCATTAATACTTTCTTCAGAAAGCTCATGTATTCCAGAATCATAGCCTTTATTTTTAGAAAATCTTGATGCAAATGTTCTACTTTTTTGAACTTGTTGTTGTGCTTCCTTTAAATTAATTGGCATTATTAAAGTTTCTTCAATAAGTTTAATTTTTTCTTGTAATTTAACTATTGCATCTTGTTTTGTAGAATCATAACTCAATTCTTTTGCTTTTTCAGCACTTTTTGGAATAACACTTTTTCTTTTAGTATTTAATGCTTTAATAAGATCTAATATTTTTTGTTTATCATCACCAGAAATTGGTTTACTCATAAATGAAACCTTAGATTTATCATCACCATAAATGTTATCTAGTAAGCTATCCATATCAGCATCAGAAACATTTGGTAAAAATTCTTTAAATGCTTCCTTTACCTCATCAAAATCTCTAGCAGAAAGATCAACATTTTTAGCTGTTACACTTTTTTCTAAAATTTTAGAAATCTTTCCTTTATTGTTAAATCCTGTTACATTCTTTAGTGCATTTTGTGAACTAGCACACATAGCCAAATTCATAGCTTCACTTTCATCTTTTATGATATATGAATTTTTTGCGCTTTTATCCTTCTTTATAAGTTCTAAAAGTTTTCTTGCCTTTTCTACATCGTTTAAAGCAGGTAACATACTCTCTTGCTGAGCTTCTGCTTGAGGTTGTCCATTTGTACCTTGTACAGCACCCCCACCATTTCCTTGTTGTTTTGGAGTAGCCACTTGTTGTGTTTTTGGTTGTTGCATTTGTGGATAAGAATAATAAGGCATTGGCTGTGGAACTACTGGTGGAACTTGTTGCTGAGATTGTTGAGTTTGAATTTCTTGTTCATTTTCTTCATCATTTCTTTCAGCATTTTCATCTTGGTTACTACCATCTCTACCATTTTCTTCTTTACTACTTGATTTTTTTTCTTTGTTTGGATCTATTATAACAGTCGTATCAAGTTTTATTCCTTGAAACTCCAAACTTTTCTTTAAGTCTCCAACAACTTTTTTAAATGCATTAATTGAATTCATTTGTTCTTTTAACTCTTCAGTTAATTTTTTTATATTCTCTTCGCATTCTTTGTGTGAATTATTCAAAGTATCAAAGTCGTCAAAATCTGGATCAGTAGTTGCAGGATCATTACCACCATGAGCATTTTTTATCTTTTCGATATCTGCTTCAATACTACATAACTCACGTTTTAAATCCTCGATCTCTTCTGTTTTTTCTTCTTTTTTATCTTCAATTTCTTTTATTTTAAAATTAGTAATTCCAATTGTTTTTTCAACATTTTTACGATACTTTTCATCAAACTCTTTTTTTGCACTATTATTTTCATAAATTTCTTTAACTTTGGTATTAATATCATCTACCTTTCTATCATGATCAGGGTCAGTATCAGGTATTTTAGATATAAGAGCTTCCTTTACCTTCTTTTGTCCTTCATCAAAATTAACATCACTCATATCAAACGAATTTGCAGTACAAAATGCAGTAACTTCTGTAGTTATTGTAGTGTTTTTAGCTGATATATTAAATTTAGTAATGATATTTTCTAAGTATTTTTTGCAACCATCTATTGACTGTGCATCATATTTATTATTTTCTTCCATAATAATCCTACCTTTCAATACTTTCGTATTCCATCATAATATTAATTATAGTATATAACATAATCTTTGTCAATAAAAACTTAAAAAAAATAGTAAAAAAGTATAATTATGTTTCTTGTAATTGTGCATGATTTTTATATATAATTTTACATAATACTCATATTTTTAAATTTGTCTTTCTTCACTACCTTTTGCTCTTTCTTTTCCACGTTCTTCATTAGCAGATTCATATGCTATTTTTGCTGCTTCTTCAGCAGAATATACATCTTCTTCTAGTCCTTTTTTAAATTTATTTGTAGCAGTTTTTTCAAAACTAGTTAACCCTACTCTAGAATATTTTGACAACTCACTAACACCGGAATCTAATTTTCCTTTTTTAAAAATTCCCTTCGTGCTTTCAATTTTTTGCAAAGATTCCTTTAAATTTATTGGTGTTATTAATGCTTTAGTAATATTTTCTATATTATTTTTATCATTTAAAAATTTATCTTTGTTTCCTGATTCATTTAGTTTACTTGCTTTGTCTTCATTTTGTATATAAGAAAAAAGTTCATTTTGTTTTCTATTAACATTTTCGATTATATCCATTAGTATTTTTTTACTATCACTTGATAATTTATTTTCTAAAAATTTAGTTTTACTAGGATCATTACCATAAACTTCTTTTAATAATTCATCTATTTTAGCACCATCTAAATCTGGCAAAAATTCCTTTATACACTTTTTTATATTATCTTTTCCTAAGCTAGAAATTTCATTTTCATTTTTTTCAATACTTGATTTTAATATATTTTCTAGTGTATTTCTGTCTTTTCCAAGCTTTTTAGCAAATTCATTATCTTCTAAAATTGATGCAATAATGGAAATTTCATTATCATCATTTAATGTATAACTTTTCCCATTTGACTTTTCTATTATTGCCATTACCCTTTTTTTCTTCTCTTCATCTGATAATTCTGGAATTTTTTCTCTAAAATTGCTAATTACTTGATTTTTTACTTTTTCAGAATTTTCGGCTTGATCTTGATTTTGAATTTGATTTGTTGGCATATTAGGCTGTTGATATGCTTGATTTTGTTGTGGTAGTTGAATTTGCATTGGTTGCATTGGTTGCATTTGATTATTATCTATCTGCTCAAACTCACTATTTTTAACACTTTTATCTTTTTTATTTTTCTCTACATTTTTCTCTTTTTCCTTTGGTGCTAGTGTCTTAGTAATATCGATATCAATATTATGCTCCTTTAACTTATTTTTTATATTTTCTACTGTCTTTTTATAAAGTAAAATCGCATTTTCCTGATTACTAAATTCTGCTGATAATTTATTTATTCTTTTTTCACACTCTGCATATGACTTACTAACCTCATCATATTTTGCAAAATCTTCATCTTGTACAGAAGGTATATTACCACCATGTGAAGCCTTAATATCATCAATTTCAGCTTCTAACGTACTCTTTTCAAGTTCTATTAAATTTATTTCATCTTGTCTTTCTTGCTTTTTTTCTTCAAACTCCTTTATTTTATAATTAGCAGCACCAATCATAGATTCTATAGATCTACGTTTTTCATTATCAAAGTCTACCTTTATTTTTTTATTTACGCCATCATAAATTGAATTAATGTTATCACTTATTACTTGAATTTTTGAATCTCTATCAGGATCTGAAAGAGAAATCTGCCCAATAATATCTCCACTTACAACTAATCTTTGCTCATGACTTCCATCAAAAGCTTGGTCCATTATATATCCATTTTGAGTACAAAAATCATTTACTCTTAACTTTACATATTGGCTATACTTGTTAAAATCTATTGCGCCAAATACACTATCTAAACTTTTTTGAATTCCTGCAATAGAAATATTATCATAATTTTCAATATCATCCATCATATATTTCACCTCTACATATGTATAATCAGATTATATTATATAAAATATATTTTTTCAAGGAAATACAAATATTTAATTTCTTATTTAATGTATTTTTTAGTTACTGTTTAGAATAAGTAAAATTTTAAAATTATAGAAAATGTACCAAGTAAAGTTACAAGTCGTTTTGAAATAGTTATTGTAATTTTAACTAGTCGTAGTCTAAATAATAACATTTTCTACTATTATCATAAACACATAATTATATTTAAGCTTTAATTTTAGTTTACATAATTTAGAAACCATTTTCAACGGTTTCTCTTTCTTCCATTTTGGCTTCATCTTTTTTTATTTTTTCTT
>OGDF01001527.1_pt1 | contig 33835 bp, 23 predicted proteins | sample 1570141 | NCBI WGS metagenome assembly OGDF01 (sample SAMEA4370581, study PRJEB24528) | human gut metagenome
CTCAGTTGATAGAGCGCCGCCTTGCCAAGGCGGAGGTCGCGGGTTTGAGCCCCGTCTCCCGCTCCATTTTATATTATTTATATTTTTTGTCATAAAAATTCATTTGACTAATATAATATATTAAGAGAATGATATATGGCGCTATAGCCAAGTGGTAAGGCACGAGTCTGCAAAACTCTGATCCCCGGTTCAAATCCGGGTGGCGCCTCCAATGATGAATTTGTTTTAAACGTTTAAAGAAATTCTAATTATGTAAGAACAATCAGATTAATTCTGGTTGTCTTTTTTTATTTAAACTACGACATAGTGTGAACTTTTTACATAATTTAATTAAACTTATTAGAAATGTCATACGTTAAGTCACTTTGAAAATTTATATAAATTGGCATACATTTTATACATTTTTTTATTAATAAAAAACAAATTAATAGATATATACTAAAAAATGTGATATAATAATCATATATTGAAAGGTGTGTATGTATCTAGTGAACGAAAAATTAAAAAATATAAAGTATGATGAAAATATGCCTGTAAATAGAAAAAATAAAACTTTTTTTTCGGCTGCCAAAAATGCAATAAATGGAATAATTCATGCTTTTAAAACGGAAAGAAATTTAAGAATTGATTATATAATTGGAGTATTAGTTTTTGCATTTAGTCTTTTTTTTGACTTTACTAAAACTGAGTATATATGTCTAATCCTTACTATAGGTTTTGTTATATTTGCAGAAATGATAAATTCAACAGTAGAGTACATTGTCGATTTGATAACAGAAGAGTATAATTTAAAGGCAAAAGCAGCAAAGGATATAGCTGCAGGTGCAGTGTTAGTATCTAGTGGAATATCTGTTATAATAGCGTATTTTTTGTTTTATGATAAAATAAGTCAGGCGTCTACTAAACTTTTGACAGCAGTTCTTAGTTCTAAGATACATATTCTGTTTACAATACTTTTTGCTCTTGTCATATTAACAGTGATATTAAAAGGAATATTTTCTAAGACTAGAAATTATGTAAAATCATTTCCAAGTGCTAGAGTATCGCTTAGCTTTGCACTTTCAACTTATCTTTTTGTAATAACTAAAAGTTTTGTGGTGGGTGGAGTTGCTTTCTTTCTTAGCTTTTTAGTATCTTCGATGAAACATGAAAATGATAAGGCGAGTTTTTTACATATATTATTTAGTGCAATGCTTGGAATATTGATTGTCTTAATAGTATATCAATTAACATTTTTTAAACCAATATTTGAAAATATAAGGATAAACTTATGGCCGTAAATAAGTTTTATGTTACGATAGATGGAAAAAATGTTCTTGTAAATATAAAAAGCAATAGTATGTCTAAAAATATCACAGTAAGATATTTAGAGAGTGAAATTGTTATAATAAAACCGACAAGAATGTCAAATACAGCTTTAAAAAGAGTATTAGAAGATAATAAAACAAAGATAGTAGAAGAGTATATTGCTAATTTAAGAAAGTCTTCTGATAAAATTGGTAAATTAAATACTATTTTTTATGATGGGAAAGAGTACACACTAAAAATTATTAAACAAGATGAAAATAGATCAAATGTTACAGTTAGACTAGATGAAAAATCTTTGCTAATATCTGTGCCAATTAAAAATTGGGATGAAAAGAAAAGTGTTGCTATATATGCTTTAGATGAATTCTTTAGGGAAAGTACTAAAAGGATGCTAAAGACGGAACTTGTAAATTGGAGTAAAGTTACTAATATTAGTTATAATAAAGTTAGTGTAAAAAGAGCAAAAACAAGATGGGGAAGTTGCGTTAAAAATACGAGAAATCTTAACTTTAATTTAAAGCTTTCTATGATGCCACAATATGTTAGAAGTAGCATAATAGTACATGAACTTTGTCATATAATAGAAGCAAACCATGGTGCTAACTTTTGGAAGCTTGTTTATAGCTATATACCAAATTATGATGAGTGCAAAAAATGGCTAAAAGATAATTTTGAAAAATTAAGCTATGATTAGAAATATTTATTTGTAGTAATTATATATATCATTAAATTCAAAATTAAGAAGGATTTATATTATTAAACCCTTCTTTAATTTGTTATAATATTATGCAAATTAGTCCACCACTTCCTTCATTTATTATTTTTTGCAGTGTTTCTTGTAATTTCATTTGAGCCTCATCTGGCATTCTGTATAATTTGTTGTGAAGACCTTCATTTACAAGTTCATGAAGCGATTTTCCAAAGATATTTGATTGCCAAATCTTTTTAGGATCACTTTCAAATTCTGAAAGAAGATATTTTATTAAATCTTCTGATTGTTTTTCACTTCCAACAATTGGTGAAACTTCAGTTTCTATATCTGCTCTTATCATATGGATACTTGGTGCACTAGCCTTTAGTTTTACACCGTATTTGTTACCTTGTTTAACGATTTCAGGTTCTTCTAAAGTTAATTCATCAATTTGCGGAGTAACAATACCATATCCTTTTACACGCACTTCTTCTAAAGCCATAGCTATTTTATCATATTCTTGTTTAGTTTTAGCAAAATCTTTTAAGAGCTTAAATATATCCCCATCAGATTTTATATCAAAGTTTGACATTTCACTTAGTACTTTATAAAACATTGAAGGTTTAATATTCATTTTTATTTTAATACAACCATTTTCTAGTTTGGCACTGTCTACAATTATACTGTCAAATATTTCACTTTCTTTAGAGAGTTCTTGTATTAGTTCGTTTATCTCACGTAGAGAGTAGTCTTTTTCAAAATTTTCTTTTACAGTTGAAATTACATTTTGTTTTAGCCAGTGATCAAAATCTAGTATTGAAAACCACTCTGGAAGACTAAATCCGATTTCTGTAACGGGGAATTCGTCTAATACTCTTTTGAAAATATTACTAAGATCATTTTGAGATAAATTAGCTACATCTAGTGGTATTACAGTGCTATCATATCTTTGTGACATTTCGCTTGCAAGAGTTCTTGTTTGCTCATCATCTGGATGAGTTGAATTTAGTATTATAACAAAAGGTTTATTTAAAGTTTTTAATTCATTTACAACACGAGATTCTGCGACTACATAGTCGTTTCTGCTAATATCTGTTATACTGCCATCTGTTGTTACAACAAGACCAATTGTTGAGTGATCTTTTATAACTTTATGCGTACCGATTTCAGCAGCTTTAGCAAATGGCATTTCTGATTCTGACCATGGTGTTTTTACCATTCTTGGCTGATCATTTTCAAGATGACCAACAGCTCCATCAACTAAATATCCAACGCAATCAACAAGTCTAGTTTTCATTTTTACGTTGCCATCTAAATTTATTTCAACTGATTCATTTGGCACAAATTTTGGCTCAGTTGTCATGATAGTTTTTCCAGAAGCACTTTGGGGAAGCTCATCAAGGGCCCTGTCTTTTTTGTGCTCATCTGATATGTTTGGAATTACAAAGTTTTCCATGAATTTTTTTATAAACGTAGATTTACCAGTCCTAACAGGACCTACTACACCAATGTATATATCACCATTTGTTCTAGATGATATATCTTTGTAAATGTCTATATTTTTCATTTAATACCTCCATTAAAAATACAATTCTAATACAAATATATTAGAATTGTTACTATTTATGCAAAACTTTTAAAAAAATGATAGATATTAAATATTAAATATAATCTTGTATTAAGTTAAAATGGTATTTTAAAATTGTTATTTTAAATATTCTTTAAATAGTAAAATAATATATACAAGTTACAAGATAAAGTACAGAAATTATATAACGAAAAACAAAATTTTAGTAGACTGAAAAACAAAATTTTAATAGACCTAAAAAATAAAAAACTAATACTTATATGTTATACTAAGTATTAGCTATAAATTTATGAAAAAAGTATGTTTTTTCCTGAAATAGCAGATGCAATTAGCATTACTAGAAGAATAAAAGCAGCTAGTAATATTATTCGTAAAGAAAAATCAAATACTGTTTTTAAAAAATAATCTTTAATAGATTCTGGTTGCTTTTTTTCAAAATTAGTATTTACATATCTATTGTTTCTATCAAAAATAATATTTCCATATTCATCACTTGGAAACTCACTATATATAGTATTTAAAATTTGAGTTTTAGTAAACAATTCTTCTTTTAATCTTTCATTTTCTTCTTGTAAATTTTTAAGAACTGGAGAAGAATTTTTAGAGGCTAAAGTATAATACTCAAGTTCTTCATCAAATTCTTTTCGCTTTATGTCGTTTGACAGTACTTCATAAGCTTCGTTTAATATCGTAACTTTAATTTCAGCTTGTTTTTTCTCTTCACCAGAGAATAAGTCTGGGTGATTTTTTTTAATTAAATATTTATATACCTTTGAAATAGTGTCTTTATCAGCTTTATTACTTACTTGAAGTATTTCATAATAATTTTTCACGTTATCACCTATGAAAATTTTACAATAAAAAAATTCTAAAGTCAAGGCTATTTACATATTAAAGAATATATAGTATAATTTTTGGTGTAAGGGGAGATGAATTATGGAAGCACTCGATCATAAGTGTCCTTCATGTACAGCAACATTACCATTTGATCCAACACTTCAAAAATGGAAATGTAGTTATTGTGGGAGTGAGTATACACTAGAAGAACTAGAAAAATATGAAAATGCAAAAAATGCAGATAATAGCGAAAAAACAAATCCATCAAATGATGTAAATTTAGGTGAAGATTCGACAATAGATGTGGATGTGTACGAATGTCAAAGTTGTGGTGCTAAAATCTTAACTGATGAAAATACTACGGCTACGTTTTGTGTTTATTGTGGCAATACTGCTATAATTAAAAATAGGCTAACAGGTACATTAAGACCAACAAAAATAATACCTTTTAAAAATACAAAAGAAGAAGCTATAAAAACGTTTGTAAATTATAGAAAAGGTAAGCCATTTGCGCCAAAAGATTTTAGTAATAAAGAAAATATAGAAAAAATAACTGGAGTGTATATTCCATTTTGGATTTATGATTGTGAAGTTGCAGCTAGTTTAGAAGCTGTTGGAAAAAATATTAAGACGTGGACATCTGGTGATTATCAATATACTAAGACTGATACGTATAAAGTTTTAAGAGAAGGTAATATGAATTATGAAAAAGTACCAACTGATGCATCATCAAAGTTTGATGATGATATAATGGACTCTATAGAACCATTTAATTACAATGATTTGGCAGACTTTAATATGTCGTATTTATCTGGCTTTTTATCTGAAAAATATGACGTTGAAAAAAGTGAAGCTTTTGAAAGAGCTAAAACTAGAGTTGTAAATTCAACAAATGAAAAATTAAAAGAAACGATAATTGGATATAGCACATATAATGTTGTAAGTAGCAATATGAATATAAATTTGAAAGATTCAAATTATATATTATTACCTGTTTGGATGCTAAATATAAATTATAGGGGAAAGGTAAGAAAATTTGCAATGAATGGTCAAACTGGAAAAATGGTTGGAGATATTCCTATTGCACCATCTAAAGTTATTAGTACTTCACTTGTTATATTTATTGTTAGCTTTATTATATTGCTTATTTTAAATATTATATTGATAGGAGGTATAGGATAATGAAAAAAAATAAATGCCTCAAGATATGCTTAATTGTTTTGTTTTTTACCATATTTGCTATAAATTTAAAAAATAATGTTAATGCGTCTACTAATACTTATCCAAGGAGTGAGTCTGATTTACAGATAAATAGTAGAATAACTAATATTACAGAGCAAAAAAAACAAGCAATTTTAAAAACACCAAAAGTAGATGAAACTGAAAAAGTTTATGATTTTGCTAACTTATTATCTGATACAGAAGAGGTCATGTTGCAAGAAAGTATAAAAAAATTCATTGATAGCTATGATTTAGATATGGCAATAGTAACAATATCTACTAATAATAAAAGGTCGACTCAGGTATATGCTGATGATTTTTATGATTACAATTATTTTGGCAAAAATGATACTTGTGACGGGTTACTTTTTTTAATTGATATGGCAAATAGGCAAATATATATATCAACTACAGGAAAAGCACAATTAGTGTATGATGATGCTAGAATTAATTCTATACTTGATGATACATATAATTATATATCAAAGGGTAAATATTATGATTGTGCAAGTGCATTTATATCTAGTTCGGCAAAATATGCAAAGCTTGGAGTTCCATCTTCTAACAAAAATGCTAATATTGATAGTAGTGGTAATTATTATGTAGATACTACAACAAAAACAAAAGGTAAGATACATTTTGTTGTAATCCTTATAGTTTCAGGAGTTATAACCTTTCTTATAGTGTTAAGTTTATGTTCTAAGCACAAAGCTATAAGAAAAGCAACAAGTGCTAAAACGTATATGGTAGTTGACTCTTTTTCTCTTAGTTCAAAATTAGATAAATTTTTAACTACAAATACAGTAAGCAGATATATTCCACCAGCAAATGATTATAGCAGTGGCGGTGGAGGTTCATCTACACATAGTGGTAGTAGCGGTATAAGCCATGGCGGTGGCGGAAGAAGTTTCTAAATAACATTAATAAGGCTAAATTTTCAAATACGTATTAAAACTGTATTTGATAGTTTTGCCTTTTTTATTTGCTAAATTAAATATAATGGGCTTTAACGTTAAATAAATACATAGTATACATAACATTAATTTGTAAGTAAAAAAATATAAAAATAAAAAGAATTTACTTGAAAAAATAATAAAAAAATGTTAGAATATATTTGTAGTCGTTAATAGGGGTGTAGTTCATCGGTAGAATAAGAGTCTCCAAAACTCCAGAGCTAGGTTCGACTCCTAGTACCCCTGCCATATTTGAAGTAGATACGTTTTTATGTGTCTGCTTTTTTTTATTATTAAATAAGTCTATAATTTTTAATCAATATATTAGAGTATATGCTAGTAAAACTATATGTAAATCTAAAATATTACATTAAAGTTACAAAAAAGTTACAATTACAATAAAGAGGTTAAAATTTCGATAAAAAAGTTGAAAAAAAATTTAGCATAATGTAAAATATATGTGTAATTAATGAGGTAAAAATATGATAAAAAATAGTGAGTTTTTAACAATAATAAAGAAGTATTGTGATTTTTGTTGTATTGTGATAGATAATTAAAGCTAGTTGAAAAAAAGTTTGTTTTTTCGACTGGTTTTTTGTACATTTTTGCATGTTATGATATAGTGTGGAGGAATAGTTATGTTAGGTAATGGTAGATTAAAAAATAAAATTGATTCATCAAAAGATAATTTAAGTAAAACGGATAAAAAAAGTAGAGTTAAAAATGGTATAAGCTTGGTAGTATTAGTAATAACAATAATTGTGATAATAATAATATCAGCAACAGTAATAATGAGCTTAAATAAAAATGATGGAATATCAAATTCATCAAAAGCAGCATTAAAGACAGATATGCAAGCAATGCTTGATAAGCAATTAGTAACATATCAAGAAGCACTATATAGCGTGGATGGTGATTCTTCAAAGCTAGATAATAGTGCGTTTAGTGACGTAGTACCAGAAAAGTATAAAGAAGAATTTGAAGCAACTAAAGGTGGAGTAATATATAAAGGAGAAAATGAGCAAGTAAAAGAAATAGCAAAAGAAGTAGGAATAATAGTAGTAGATAATAAAACAGTGGCAGAGGGAATAGACAACTTAGAAGTAGAAACAACAACAAATAGTATACAGGTAAGTGTAACAGCAAGTAATGAATATGGGAAAGTAGAAAGTTTAAAGTATTATTATAGCAAAGATAATGGAGCAAGTTGGCAAAGTAAGGAGTCAAATAGGCTAGTAGAAACATTAGATAAGTTAAGTCAAAACACAGGATATAAAATAAAAGTAGAAGCCAAAAGTGAAAGTGGAAATACATTAACATCAAAAGAGATGGATGTAAAAACGAAGGCATTAGAAATAGGAAAAATAGAGCTAAGGGAAGAGGATGCAAGTGGAAAAGAGTATGTAAGTGGAAATTGGACAAATAAAGGAATATATATAGGAATAGTAAGTAAAAACACAAAAAGTGAAAGTACAACATATGAAGTAACAGGAGCAAATGAGGTAACAAGTAGAGAAGAAAGTACAGTAATAAATAAAGCAGGAACATCAAAAGTAATAGTAAAAACAACAGATGGCACAAATACAGAAAGCAAAGAGTATGAGGTAAAAATAGATAATGTAGCACCAAATGGAAGCTATAGTAAAGTAGTAGGAACAAACGATATAAAAGTAAGCGTGCAAAATGCAAGTGATGATTTATCAGGGATAGAGGGTTATAGCTATTATATAGATGATATATTAAAAAGCACAAGTACAACAAAGACATATACATACACAGGATTAAATACTGCGGAAAAACATATAATAAAAGTTGTAATAAAAGATAAAGCAGGAAATGAAAAAGAAATAGAAGAACAAGTAGCAGCAGAAGAAGTACCATCAGCAGAAGGAAATGTAGAGTATGTAATAAGTCCAAGTGGAGCAACAACAGGAAATGTAAAGGTAACAATAAAATACAAACAAATAGAAGGAATGACAGGAGAATTTAGTACAGATGGATATACATATACTCAAGTAGGAAGTACATATGAGTACACAACAAATAAGAATATGACAGTGTACGTAAGATACAAAGATAGTAAGGGACAAACAGGTGTAAGAAAAGAGATAGTAATAGATAATATAGTAAAATCCAAACCACTAATAAGCATAGAACCAAATGGAGGAAAATATGTAATACCAGAAGGAAAAAATGTAGCAAAAATAAAAGCAAAAGTAACAATAACAGATAGTGGTGATAGTAAGATAAAACAAGATAGCTTAGAGTATGTATGGACAAAATCTCAAGAAGCACCAGATAGCGGATATAGTAAATTTACAAATATGCAAACAGTAGAAAAAAGTGATGCAAGTGAGGGAACATGGTATTTGTATATAAAAGCGGAAAATGAAGCAGGAAGTAAGACAATAGAAAAGTCAAATGGATATGTGATAGGAAGTGCAAGTGAGGAAGATAATGGGATACAAGTACTTGTATCCCCAAGAGGATATACAAATAAAGATGTAACAGTAACAATAAAATATGGAAGGAGTTTAACAAAAGAACTAAAAGCAGGATATGGAGATAATATACAAGCAGCAATAAAAGATGCAAATGAGACAAAATCAAATGGATTTACAGTAGGAAAAAATGGATATATATATGTAAGTGGAAAAGATGAAGCAGGAAATGAAGTAACCAAAACAGTAAATGTAAATAACATAGATAAAGAAGCACCAAAAATAGAGATAAGTACTAAAACAGCAACAAATGTAAAAAGTATAGATGTAACAATAAAAGTAAGCGATAGTGGAGTATCTGGATTAAGTCCAAACAATGTATATGAATATGCACTAGGAAAAAGTAACAAAGAAGCACCAAATGGAGTATGGAATAAATATACAAGCGGAAGTAGTATAAAAATAGGAGAAGGATTAGACGGAAAATATTACTTATGGGTAAGAGAGGTAGCAGATAGAGCAACAAACGTATCAGAAGATGGAGAAAAAGTAGGAAAAAATAATGTAATAGGAGAATATGAGTTTAAAAATAACGTAGAGGTAAAATTTGATGCAAACGGAGGAGAAACGCCAGATCCAAGTGAAAAATATGTAGCAAATGGAAGCATGTATGGTAAACTTGCAACAACAAAAAGAGAAGGATATACATTTAGTGGGTGGTATACGGAAAAGCAAAATGGAATAAAAATAGAAGAGACAACAATACTAAATAATAAAGGAGATCATACGTTATATGCACATTGGCAAGCAAATAGTTATACAGTAAGCTTTGATAAAAATGGTGGTGAAACACCAAATCCGGTAAGTAAGCAAGTAAGATATGATGATAATTATGGAGAACTTGCTACAACAAAAAGAGAGTATACGATAAATTATGTATATAATGGTGCAACTGGTGGAAATACAAAGCAAAGTGAGCTAGTAAAGTATACATTTAATGGATGGTATAAAGATGAAGAACATACTCAAAAAATAGTAAGTACAACGAAAATGACAACGGCAAGTAATCATACTTTATATGCTGGCTGGAGTGATGGAAGTACGACTCTACCAACACCTATAAAGTCAGGATATAATGTAGAAGGATGGTATGAAGATCAAGCGCTTACAAAAAGAGTAGGAGGAGCTGGAGAAAAGTATGTACCAACAGCTAATGTAACACTTTATGCAAAATATTACTCATCTGGGTATATAGTAACATTTGATTCAAACGGTGGCGATAAAGTAACACCTGCTACTAAAAATGTAGAGTATAATTTTAAATATGGTGAACTACCAACGCCAGGAAAAAGATTTACAGTATATTTTAATCCAAATTATGCTGGTGAGGCAACTAAACAAGCAATATCAGAATTCACATTTAATGGATGGTATTTAGATAAGAACTTTACAAATAAGATTGATAGTAATTCAACAGTTTCAATAGCAGCTGATCATACTCTTTATGCAAGCTGGCTAGGTGGAGAAATTCGTTTACTTGATATGAAAAGGGACGGATATACTTTAGATGGATGGTATAAAGAGAGTAATTTAGTAACAAGAGTTGGAGCAAAAGATGACCCATATACACCAACTGCTACTACTACCTTATATGCAAAGTGGACGAAAAATAATATAAAGGTAAGCTTTAATCCTACAGGTGGTGATAAAACAAATCCAGAAGAAAAAAATGTAAAGTATCAAGAATCATATGGAGAGCTTCCTACAACAAAAAAAGAATTTACAGTAACATATGAATATAACGGCGCAACAGGTGGAAATGACAGGAAAAGTGATAAAGTAAGTTATTCTTTTCAAGGATGGTATACAGGACTTGACTATACTCAGATAGTTACTTCAGATACAATAGTAACAAGAGTAATAGATCATACATTATATGCAAAATGGGCAGATAATAAAGTTGCAGGTGGTTTACCATCTCCAACAAAATCTGGAACAAAGTTTTTGGGATGGTATGCTGATAGTGGATTTATAACTAAGGTAGGAGATGCAGGATCAGACTACACACCAACTACTAATATAACATTATATGCAAAATGGGAAACAAATGGGTATACAGTTTCATTTGATTCTAATGGAGGAGAAAAAGCAGAACCTGCAAGTAAAGTAATTAAAGCAGGTGAAAGTTACGGTAAACTTCCTGTTGTCTCAAGAGCATATAGGGTAACATATAATGATAATTATACTAATGGAAAGGTAAAAATAAATACTTTATCGTATACATTTAACGGATGGTATACAGAAAAGCAAAATGGAACAAAAATAGAGCCAACTAGTGTTCTTACAATACTTAAAGATCATACGCTATATGCAATGTGGACTACAAATTCTATACCACCTGAAGATAGAACTAGAACAGGATATATATTTGGCGGATGGTATAAAGAATCAAGTTGCATTAATCAAGTGCTAAAAGTTGGACAGAGCTATATACCTGCATCAGATATAACATTATATGCAAAGTGGACACCAATTACGTATGAGATAAAATATAATGGAAATGGTGCAACATCTGGTTCGATGGTAAATAGTAAGCATACATATGATGTAGCAAAAGCATTGACAAAGAATGCATATGCTAAAAATCATACTGTAACATTTAATTATAACGGTGCGACAGGTGGAAATGCAGAGAAAACTAGAAATAAAAATTTCTCGTTTAATTCATGGAATAGTATAGCAAATGGTGGTGGAAATAGATATACTGATGGACAGTCTGTGGTAAATTTATCAAGTACACAGGGAGCTATAGTAAATTTATATGCACAGTGGAATATTCCAACTTATGGAGAGTTACCAAAGCCTACTAAGAATTATACAGTAACGTACAATCATAATTATACTGGAAGTACTGATACAACTGCAATTTCTACTTATGTATTTGGAGGGTGGTTTAAGGAGCCTGGACTTACAAATGTAGTAAATAGTGCAACTCAAGTTCCTACTAATAATCATACTTTACATGCAAAATGGTCTGGTGGTTCAATAGTTTTAGAAACTCCAGTTAGAACAGGATATATATTTGGAGGCTGGTATAAAGAAGCTGCTTGTACAAATAAAGTTGGAAATGCAGGTGAAAGTTTTACACCAACTACATCATATATAACATTATATGCAAAGTGGACACCAATTACATATCAAATAAAGTATAATGGAAATGGTGCAACATCTGGTTCAATGGCAAATAGCACTCATATATACGATGTAGCAAAAGCATTAACTAAAAATGCATATGCTAAAAATCATACTGTAACATTTAATTATAACGGTGCGACAGGAGGAAATACACCTGCTAGTAAAAATATAAATTTCTCATTTAATTCATGGACAACACAATCAAATGGAACAGGTAATAAATATACTGATGGTGAGTCTGTGGTAAATTTATCTAGTACGCAAGGTGATATAGTAAATTTATATGCACAGTGGAATAATAATACATATGGAGATTTACCAAAGCCTACTAAGGTGTATACTGTTACATATGCAGATAACAATTCTAAAGATACAGCAGTACACACATTTAATGGATGGTATAGAGATAGTACTAGAGTAACTAACACAACTGATGCTCTAAAGTCAAATCATACATTAACTGCTAGCTGGACACCTAAGTCAATAACATTACCAAATAGAACAAAAACAGGATATACATTTGGGGGATGGTATAAAGAGAAAGATTGTATAAATAAAGCTGGGGATGCAGGTGCAAGTTATGAGCCTAAATCAGATATAACATTGTATCCCAAATGGACAGCTAATACTTATCAAATAAAGTATAATGGAAATGGTGCAACATCTGGTTCAATGACAAATAGCACTCATATATACGATGTAGCAAAAGCATTAACTAAAAATGCATATGCTAAAAATCATACTGTAACATTTAATTATAACGGTGCAACAGGTGGAAATACTATTGCTAGTAAGAATATAAATTTCTCATTTAAGTTATGGACAACACAATCAAATGGAACAGGTAATAAATATAATAATGGTGAGTCTGTAGTAAATTTAGCAAGTACACAAGGTGCTATAGTAAATTTATATGCACAGTGGAATAATAGTACATATGGAGATTTGCCAAATCCTACTAAGGAGTATACTGTTACATATGCAGATAACAATTCTAAAGATACAGCAGTACATACGTTTAATGGTTGGTATAATGGTAGTACTAGAGTAACTAGTACAACTGATGCTCAAAAGTCAAATCATACATTGACTGCTAGCTGGACATCTAAGAAAATAACATTACAAAATAGAATTAAAGCAGGATATGCATTTGGTGGATGGTATAAAGAGAAAGATTGTATAAATAAAGTTGGAGATGCAGGTGCAAGTTATGAACCTGAATCAGCAGATATAACATTGTATCCAAAATTTACAGCTAATACTTATCAAATAAAGTATGATGGTAATGGGGCAACGTCTGGTTCAATGGCAAATAGTACCCATACATACGATGAAGCAAAAGCATTAACTAAGAATGCATATTCTAAGACAGGGTATACATTTGTTGGATGGAATAGATCAAATACTGCTACAACAGCTCAGTATACAGATGCTCAGAGCGTTAGTAATTTAGCAACTGGTGGAACAGTAACACTTTATGCAATATGGAAAAAGACTGTTACAATTACATATGATCTAAATGGTTGTACTGGTCCAATACCACCGCCACAGTCAAGCACAATATATAACAATCAGGTGGCTAGCATAAAGATTACTTCAATAAGACCAACACCAGGTACTGGATATAAATTCTTAGGTTGGGATAAGAATAAGTATGCAACAACAGCTACTTATCAATCTGAATCAACATATCAATTTACAGATAGTACTACATTATATGCTGTAACTGGTAAAGGTAGGTTTACATTAACATTTGATGCAAATGGTGGAACTGTATCACCTGCAAGCATATCAAAAGAATATGATTCTAACATAACTCTTCCTACCCCAACAAGGACTGGATATACATTTACAGGATGGTATACAGCTAGTAACGGTGGTACAGTAAAAAATTATACTAAAATGCCTGCATCCGATGAGACATTATATGCTCATTGGGATGTTAATACATATCAAATAAAATATGACGGAAATGGTGCAACATCTGGTTCAATGAGTAATAGCACTGATATAAAATGGAATAGTACTGTAAGTTTGACTAAAAATGCATATGCAAAAAATCATACTGTAACATTTAATTATAACGGTGCAACAGGTGGAAACACACCTGCTAGTAAAAATATAAATTTCTCATTTAATTCATGGAATAATAGGGCTGATGGAAAGGGCACGCCATTTGTAGATGGTGCTCAAGTAAGAAATTTAACTTCTACTAATGGAGATACGTATACTATATATGCACAGTGGAATAGTAATACATATGGAGAGTTACCAGATCCTACTAGGAATTATACAGTAACGTACAATCATAATTATACTGGAAGTACTGATACAACTGCAAACTCGACATATACATTTGGAGGATGGTATAAGGAAAACACATGGGTAAATAAAATTGAAAGTACTACGCAGGCTCCTATGAATGATCATACAATATATTCCAAATGGAATAATGGTGCTATAAGTGGTGGATTAGAAACACCAACAAGAACAGGTTATACATTTGGAGGATGGTACAAAGAGAAAGATTGTATAAATAAAGCTGGGGATGCAGGATCAGACTACACACCAACTACTAATATAACATTATATGCAAAATGGACAGCTAATACATATACTGTAACGTATAATGCAAATGGTGGTAGTGGAAGCATGAGCGCAGATAATCCAAAGTACGGATCTAATTACGTTACAAGAAGCAATGGTTTTACCCCTCCAGTAGGGCATAGTTTCAAAGGATGGAATGAAGATAGGAATGGAAATGGTGTGGATTGGACTGGATATATTGGAAAGAATTGGACTTGGACATATATGAACAATGTGACTTTATATGCACAGTGGAAAGCAAATACATATACTGTAACGTATAATGCAAATGGTGGCGATGGAAGTATGAGTCAGGATAATCCAATATATGGAGAAAATTATGTTGCTAAAGACTGTACTTTTACTAGAAAAGGTTACACATTTGCTGGTTGGAATGAGCAGAAAGATGGAAAAGGAAAAAGTTGGATTGGATATACTGGTGCAAATGGGACAAAATGGAAGTGGAATTATACGTATAACATAACGTTATATGCACAGTGGACACCTAACAGATATACAGTAACGTACAATGCAAATGGTGGTAGTGGAACGATGTCCGTAGATCGTGATATAGCATATGGTTCTAATTATGTCACAAAGGATAATGGATTTACAGCTCCAAATGGTCATAAATTTGCAGGATGGAATGAAAAATCAGATGGTACTGGTATTAGTTGGACAAGTTATATTGGAAAAAATTGGACTTGGACATATACAAACAATGTAACGTTATATGCACAGTGGGAAGCAAATAAATATACAGTAAAAGTAGATCCAAATGGAGGAAGCTTTAATGTAGCAGATACGTCTATTACCAAAAACTCTGATGGAACAGCAACTTTTAAAACTACATATAACGAAACATATTATTATGCTTTAGGAATTACAGCTTCACGCTCAGGATATACTTTTGATGGATTTTATACTGCTAGGAACAGTGGAATTAAAGTGTATGATAGTAATGGAGTGTGTATAAGTGGAACGTATTGGAATACATCAAATAGATGGATTTATACTGGTGATGTAACATTATATGCACATTGGACACCAATTGATTGTAATATTACATATAGTTTGACTACACTGTCAGATTCTGAATATCCTTATACAAATGAATCTGGTAAGTATAATGTATATGGACCAACTAAGCAATATGTATATTATTGTGATACTGATTATGGAACAGGTGTATCTGCAAAATTTAGTAGTTCTTCTACACAAGGTGGAATTTATTATAGTGATCATAGGTTGAGCGTTGGAAAAAAATATACATGGACTGTAAAGTTTAAAGTAAATTCTGGTGGAGTGAAAACTTTAAATATTGGTCAAGAACAAGGTGGAACAAAAATTGTAAATGTAAAAAGTGGTACATGGCAATATGAAACTCTTACATTCATTGCAGGGGACACTCAATGGAATTCATTTGTATTTTATGTTTCTAGCGGTCAATGGAATAGTGGCGATACAATTGAAATACTTGATTTATCTATAAAAGAAGTTGGAACTGCAAATTTGGAAACCCAATCTAGAAAATATGGTGCTACTATTGGTACATTACCAAAAGCGCCTTCAAGAACTGGTTATACTTTTGAAGGATGGTATACAGATCCTTTTGGTGGAACTGAAGTTACTACTTCAACTGTTGTTACAGGAAATGTGACATATTATGCTAGGTGGAAAGATTCTACAGCTCCTACTGCTGAATTGACAATAACAAGTATTGGTTGTCAAGATATTACTGTTTCAATGTCAGCTTCAGATAATGGTTCTGGGCTTCAAAAAGTAGAATTATATATGTGGAATGGTTCTTCGTATGTTTTACAAGAAACTTATTGGACAAGACAAAATTTTACTGGAAGAACAAAAAATTTCTCAGGACTTAATGATAATACTAAGTATTGGTTTAAGATAATTGCTTATGATACTACACTAAAGTCGGCAGAGTCTGAAAAGGCTGGTACTACAACAGAAGCTGTTTGTCTTAGAACTAGTGATAATAGAAAGTATGCTAGTGTTCAATCTGGTATAGATGACAATACATCTGCAACTTTAAAACTGCTAAAAAACCATACAGAGTCAGCCGTTGTTGATAATGGAAAAGATATAACTTTTGATCCTGGTGGTTATACGTTAACTGGAACTAATAGGAATTTTAGTGGAACCATGTGGGATATTGCTTTTACAAATTATGGTGCTTTAACATTGACTGGATCAGGTACTATTAGTAGTAGTGGTGCAACTAATTCTTATGCAATATGGCAATCAAGTGGTAAACCGTTTAAAATGAATGGCGCTATAATTTCAGGTAAAACAAATGAAACACTGGTTCATATAGCTGATGGAACTGCTGAATTTACTGGAGGAAATATAGTACTTGAGGACGATACGTCAAATAATATAAATGGTAATGCTATATTTGCTAGTGGAACAGGTAGTTTTGAAATAACAACAGGAAGTGTAATTCAAGGAAGAAACGGAGGAGGTAGTTCACTTGTAAAGTCTAGTAGTGCCTCTGAATGTAAGATTACAGGTGGATATGTAGGCAAATTCGGAAATACTAGTGGTAGTTTAGTATACAATGCTGGATCTGGTAAATTAAGTATAAGTGGTGGTAAATTTGATATGTTTGGCTTGGGTTCAGCTGTGATTAATGACACTGGAACATTAAATATAAGTGGTGGTACTATTAATCTTGAAGTAAAAAAGGGCGGAGCAAAACCAGAAGAAATTGGTGGAGTTTCTGCTGTTGCTAATACCAAAACTGGTAATGTTACTATTAGTGGTGGAACAATAAGTGCTGGAGGTAGTGTCGCAGTAAATAACTATATAAATGGTTCAATTACTATATCTGGAGGAACAATTAGTAATTCAACTGCTTACTCTGTACCTGAGACAGGTGGTCCAAACGATATTATGGGTGCAACTATTGCTGGAACTACACTGAAAAGCTATAAAGACACAACAAATCGAGGGACTATTTCAATAAATACTAATGCTACAATTTCAAATACAGGTGGTGGTATTGCTGTTTATACTAGTGCTTGTGGTAAACTTGAGTTGCGTGGTACTGAAAAAGCTTCAATTAGTAGTACGGCTTCAAAATGCACCTTATATTTTGGTAGCTCAAATGGATTTTATGCTGTTGATGCACTTAAAAGAAATCTACTATCTTGTGTCTCATGTCATAATCCAGATTATTGTTACTTCTATGCTGATAAGAATGTATATAATGGTACAATATTATTACTTAATGAATAGTTCTTATTAATATTATCTAATGAATATTTAATTGTTTTAAGACATATAATTTAAAATTTTGAGTAGACTAACTAGCATTACACTAGTTAAATAATAAGGGATGGATTCTATATAATATAGAATTTATTCCTTCTTTTTTTTTACTTTTATATAGCTACTATATTATTAGTGTTAATTTACATTTTCTTTAAGTTTATAGTATATATATTTAGAATTAAAAATTATTTTTTATTCTTGTTTATATTTTGGGTATGTGATACAATGTTTGTAGGAGGAATAAGATATGCAAGAAAGTAGGAAAAATTTGTTTAAATATATACAGGAGATATATAAGTTAAAAACCAAAATAGTAAAAGATTATAAAAATTATGAAAAAGTAATAGATACAGCAAATCTTTTAGAAAGTTATTCTAATATAGCCCAAATGCATGATTTTACACCAGACTTATCAGGTAAAAATGAGTATTTTAGTATAAAATATATAAAAGATTACTATGAGCTTCCAAAAATTCCAACTGCTTTAATGCCATATATTGTATGCGTAGATAACGAAATAAAATATAGAGAAGGAATTGATGAAAATTTTAAAATAGAAGATGAAATCCAAACACAAATAAATGATTTTTGTAAGTTATTTAGTAGTATAAAAGAAAAAAATAAACTTATACAAAAATATAATGATTTATATGAATATTTGTATGAGCTAAATAAAAGAATAAATGAATTTGAAGAAAAAACAGAAATAATGATTGTTAAAGGTGTGTTCTTTTATAGTACAACAAAAGATGATGGCGCTGACGTTATAAGAAGACATGTGTTTGAAGCTTCACTTGACATACAAGTAGATGTTAATCAAAATATAATATATTTAAAGTTAAATAGAGAGGAAAAATGTAAAATTGTATATAATTTCTTATCGATTATTGATGGATATAAAATAAAATCAAAAGAGTCACTTTTTGAGTTAGAAGAAAAAGTAAACGAGTCATATTTAGCCGAAGAACCTATTAATTTTCTTGAGTTATATGATGAGTACTTAAATGATATAACACTAGATTATGAAGTAGTTAAATCTAATATAGCAGTACAAAATAATAAAAGCTATATATTTCCAATTACTAATATAATTGTTAGAAAAAAGCAACCAACTATTTGGCTAGATGATTTAAATGCAATAGATGAAAAGTTAGAAAATAATGTTGAAATAAATAACAATTTTATTGATTTAATGCTTGAAACTGAATCAGATAATATAGATAAATTATTAAACTCAAAAGATGAGGATTATAGCAAAGTACTATTCCCACTTGAAACTAACGAAGAACAATATAGAGTGGTAAATCAAGCAAAAAATAGTAATCTAGTTCTTGTACAAGGACCACCAGGAACTGGTAAATCACATACTATTGCAAATTTAATTTCACACTATGTAGCAAACGGAAAAAAGATTTTAATAACAAGCGAAAAATCAAAAGCTTTAGAAGTAATACGTGAAAAATTACCAGAAAAAATAAGAAAGCTTAGTATTGCCATATTAAATGATTCAAAAAGTGATAATGAAATGTTAGACTCAATACAAACAGTACTTGAAAGATATAAAGATAAAGACTATTTAGAAAATTATTTGGTTGAAATTAATAACTTGGAGATAAAGCATGATGAAATTTTAACTAAAAAACAACAAAATGAACAAGAAATATTAAAAATACTTATAAATGACACAAGAAGTCTTCAAAATGAAGTAAGAGAAATATTAAATATTGATTTGCCTGGGTGCACTATAAGTGATATAGCAAAATATCTTACTGTAAATAAAGCTTTAGACATTATAAATGATGAAAATATTCAAAAATCATATTTTGAAGTAACGTTTAAAGAAGATTTACTTATAAAAATAATGGAAAATATTGAAGAATTAAAAAAGTATTATGATATATTAAAAAAACATGAAGTAGTTTCGAGTAAAACATTGAATTCTAATGATTTTTCACAGTATATCGAAAAAATAAATGAATATAATGTAATGCTAACTCAAGGAGCATTAGATGGAATAAACAAACAAAAAATATTAGAGATTGATATTGAAGGCTTAAAAAGTACACTAACAAATATGATAAAAATAGAAAAAATATGTAATAAAAATTATATATTAAAAAATTATGACTATTATCCATTACTAAAAAATATAGAAAAACTTATTGAAACCTTAAATACTAATAAAGAATTTTTTGAAAATACAGAAACAGAATTACTCGATAAAGAAATAGAATATGATGAATCTAAAATTCAAGTATTAAAGCCTGCTGTTGAAAAAGTATATGAAAAGTTACAAAATGATGGAAAAATTACAATATTTGAAAAAGTTCAAGTGTCAAAAGAACTTGACTTAATATCTAATATTAAAATAAATGAAAATATGTTGGTTGAGAAAAACGTAGAACTGGAAAATGTTAAAAATGTATTAAATAGGATAAATTATGACCTACAAGTTAAAAAGATAGAAAAGACAATTGAAACTATATTAGATGGAAATGGATTAAAAGACAAAATAGATGAAAAAGAATTTTCTAGATGTATAACTGAAATAATTGATATATTAAATACATTTATAAATTACAAAAATTATGTAGAAAGCACAGAAACTGCTATTTTAAGTATTATAGATGATCAAAATCAAATTTTAAGTTCCTATATAAATGAGAAAAACTATGAGGGGATTTTAAACTATGTTAAAGAAATGGAAAAATATATAGGAGGATTAAAACTAAAAGAAGAATTTTTACAAAAAATAAGTGATATAAAAAGTGAAGTCAAAGATTGTCCTGCTATATATGAACCAATTTTAGATGCTTTAGCAAATTTGGATATAGAAGAATTTTTAAAGCAAAAAAGTGAATTGGAAAAACTTATAGTTGCATCTAACATGTTAGAAGAACTAAAGCAAAATTACAGCAATGAATTTAATAATTATTCACAGTTTATAGAAGAATTTATAACTAAGTTTAGTGAAGAAGAAGAAAATGTAATTGTTAAAAACTTTCATGTAATTTTTTCATATTACAAGTTAAAGAAGTTTTTTAATGAAAAAGAAAGAAAAAACGGAAATTTATCAGAATTGTTAACAAATAAGGTACGATATCAACAAGAAGAAAAAGAAATAGTAGTAAAATTAATAGAAGTAAAAAGCTGGTATAATCAAATAAATAACATGGATAATGCAATATGCAGATCACTTTCAGAGTGGTTAAGCTTAAAAACAAAACTTGGTAAAGGAACAGGAAAGCGTGCAAATCTTATAAGAAAAGAAATGCAACAAAATATGCAAACAGCAAAAAATGCAATTCCAATTTGGATAATGCCTGTAGATAAAGTAATTGAACAATATCCATTTAGTGAAATACCACAATTTGATATAGCAATAATGGATGAAAGTTCACAATCATCAATTCTTTCTATTACTGCACTTATGAGAGGCAAAAAACTAGTAATAGTTGGTGATGATAAACAAATAAGTCCTATTTCAGTTGGTATTCCAATAGAAGACATAAAAGATCTACAAAATAAATATTTAAAAAGTACACGATTAGGTGTTGGTTTTGATATGGAAACAAGCTTATATGATCTAGCTCAAAATGTATGTGGAAGTAAAAAGGTTGTATTAAAAGAACATTTTAGATGTTTACCAGAAATAATAGAATTTTCAAATATTAATTTCTATTCTTCTCAAATAAATTGTCTTAAAGTAAGAAGCAATAAAAATAAAATTAAAAATCCAATAAAATCATATTTTATTGAAGATGCAGTAATAAAAAACGCTGGAACTAATTTAATAAATGAAAAAGAAATAGAAAAAATTATAGAACTTCTTAAAGAATTTGAAGCAAACGAAGATTATAGTGGGAAGACTGTAGGAATTATAGTGCTTCAAAACAGTAATGCTCAAATAAAAGCAATAAATAATAGTATTTGGAAAAATCTTTCATCTGAATTTATCAAAAATATTAATTTAAAAGTTGGAACAACTTACGACTTTCAAGGTGATGAACGAGATGTTATAATTCTTTCAATGATAATTGCATGTAAAAATGAAGAAGGAGAAGAAGCAAGATACATTGCTCTTACCAAAAAAGAATTTGCAAGATCTTTTAATGTAGCAGCATCAAGGGCAAAAGAACAATCAATTTTAATTTATTCAGTTCCTTTAGAAAAACTTAGTCCAGAATGCTATAGATATAAATTGATTAGCTATTATAATAGTGATGTAGAAATAAATAAAAAAGTTGAAAATATAAAATTTAGCACAGAATTTGAAAGAGATTTTTATACATCCGCGCTCGAAGATGGAATAGAATTAAAATACAATTTTAAAATAGGAAAATATGAAGTTGACTTTGTATATGAATCTAAAAATGGAAGAAAAATAGCAATAGAGTGTGATGGAGACAAATACTTCACTCAAAAAGAATTTGCAGATCAACTAACAATGCAAACAATACTAGAAAGATGTGGCTGGAACTTCATAAGAATACGAGCAAGTTCTTATTACTACAACAAAGAAAATGTAATAAAAATGGTAGAAAATTATATAGAAAAAATTAATGAGCCATTTTAAGAGTTAGTTTTATAAAAAATTGAATGACAGAAAATTGGCAAAAAAATTTTTTGTGGCGAAAAAATATTTATTAAAGCTTGGAGAGATAATATGGGAAGAATTTCAGATTTTTTTAAAAGAGTTGGAAAAAGTAAAGAAAGGGAAAATGTTGTTGAGAAAGAAAAAAAGAGGAAGTACCTAAGATAGAAAGTTTAGAAAGTGCAAAGGTTATAAATGCTGCAAATGCTATAATTACAAAACCTGAATTAATGGAAATATTTTGGGATTGGCGAAAATATAAAAATGGCGAAGTTGCAAAGGAAGATATTAGGCCGGTTACTGAAAAAAGTGAAGAAATATTAAATAGATTTTTGTATGGAGAAAATTCAAAGCAAATTGCAAATAATATATTAGATAGTTTACATTCATTTAGAGAAAAATATCCAAATGACGAAATTCTTAAAAACTATTTAACATTATATGAAATAGATTTTAGAAGATTAAATTATTCTACGCCTGGTGATATTGCAGACGATGAGAAACTAAAAAAGTATGAGGAAATCGTAGGAAGTCTTTGTTCTAATTTAAGAATGAGAGAACGTCAAATGGATAGAAATTTAGAAAACTTCATAAAAACAGAAATTGAATATGAAAGAATAATGGCTGAAGAAGAAGAAAAAGAAAGACGCAAAGCTGAAGCAATTGAAAAGCTAAACAATAAAAAAGCAGAACATAATGATGGACCATCTCTTTAAACATATCGAGTTAGTTTTATAAAAAGTTGTTATAACAGCATTTTTTGAGTAAAATAAAAGTGGCAGGTTAATTATCTAACTTGCCACTTAATATTTAATTATTAATTTGAGTCAGTTTTTTCATTTTGAATTTTCGATGTTGGAATAAATTTTTCTACAAATCTGTAATTGTCACGATTTTGAATATATAGCATACCAAATATTGAAAATACAACTGCTCCTAAAAAATTAACCATCAAATCTTTAATTGTATCATTTAAGCCAATATCTAAATAACCACCATGTATAACTACTTCTTGAGGAGTACCTCCTTTTTCATAATGTATTACGGTATCTGTAATGTTTTCAATTAATACAGGTACATTTTTTCCCTCTTCATTTAGTTCAACGGATGAGATGTAATGAACAATTTCATCTTTTTGAGTATCTGATTTTAATACTATATCAGTACTATATTCAAAAAACTCCCACAATACTCCAATTGTCATAGAAAAACAAAAAGAAACAAGTGCCACAAAAACAGGACTTAAGCTTATATGAAACTTCTTCTCTCTATTTAGTATGTCAATTAGTGAAAATCCAATAGCAGCACATAAAAATCCATTTAAGGTATGCAACATTGTATCCCAATGCGGAAATATACCATAAAAATTTTGAATTTCACCAAGAATTTCAGCAGAAAATATAAAAAGTAAAATAATTGATTCTAATAGTGTGGGCAAATGAATGTTTAATTTTTTGTCTACAATTATAGGAATCATAAATAAAATTAATGTTAAAACACATAAAAATACATTATTCCAGTTTTTATTGAGAATTTGTAGAATCATGCAAACTATAACTAAGAATCTTAAAATAAAATATAATGAAATGTCAATTTTGCTATTTTTTGTAATTTTTTTCATTTCTATCACCACCTTAATTATAATATATTTGAGAGTTAAAATCAATTTTTTACTTGAAAATAATGGATTATTAATATATAATCATTTTATGAAAGGATTGTGATAATATGAAAATTGCTTTGATAAATGAAAACTCACAAGCAAATAAAAATAAGATAATTTGTGATACTTTAGAACAAGTCGTTAAGCCACACGGACATGAAGTTATAAATTTTGGAATGTATTCTGGTGAGGATGAGTGCAGTCTTACATATGTTCAAGTGGGAATTTTAGCTGCTATATTACTAAATACAAAAGTAGTGGATTACGTTGTAACTGGCTGTGGTACTGGTGAAGGAGCAATGCTTGCATTAAATAGCTTTCCAAACGTTCTTTGTGGACATATTGTTGATCCATCAGATGCCTATATGTTTTCTCAGATAAATGATGGAAATGCTGTTGCACTACCTTTTGCAAAGGGATTTGGATGGGGAGCAGAACTTAATTTAAAGTATATTTTTGAAAATTTATTTTTGTATCCAAGTGGAAATGGGTATCCAAAAGAAAGAGTAATCCCTGAGAAGAAAAATAAAAAAATTTTGGATGAAGTCAAAAAAATTACTCATACTGATATGTTATTTATTTTGAAAAATATTGATAAAGAATTACTAAATGGAGCAATTAGAGGTAAAAAATTCAATGAATATTTTTTCAAAAATTGTGAAGACGATGAAATAAAGGAATACTTAAAAAGTGTAAAAAATGAATCTTAAAGGAGAAAATGAAAAAATATGGAAAAAGTACTGTTTAATGAAATACAAATTAGTAAGGCACTAGAAAAGATGGCAAAAAAAATTGATGAATATATAATGTCACTGCCAGAATTAACAAGAAATGATGTAATTATTGTTGGACTATTAAATGGATGCATTCATTTTGTAAGTGATTTAACAAGGAAAATAAAGTCTGATCATAAATTAGCGTTTGTGCGTGCAAGTAGCTATATAAACAATAAACAGGGAAATTTAAGTATTAGTGGAGACATTCCTGATTTTTCAAATAGCCACGTTATAATATTAGACGATATATGTGACACTGGTAAGACTCTAAAAAGAGTAGTTGAGATAGTAAATGAAGATAATCCATTATCAGTAAAAACAGGAGTTTTATTAAATAAAAAAATTCCAAATAAAGAATTTGAAGTAGACTATAAAGCATTTGATATAGATGATGTATTTGTTTATGGATATGGATTAGATTATGATGAATATAAAAGAAATTTGCCAGATATAAGAATTCTTGTTTAGCATTGTTAAAAATGATATTTACTTAGTCTAAATACAAGTAAATATCTTTATTATAGTGTTTATGTAAAAATTAATGATTGAAAATAATTATATTTTGTTATATAATTAATTAAAAGGTGGAGTATTAATGTTAAAACAAAAAGTTTTTAATTATATAACGGTAATTTTTGCAGTACTTACTATTACACTTGCAATAGCATCTGATAATCATATATATAGCATTATTTCTTTGATTATTACTTTGATTATTTGGTTTTTTAGTAGAAGATTTAACAATGAAATTACAAGGCTTACAAAAAAAGATAAAGACTTTTTAGAAAATAGTAAGTATATAAAAAACGATAAGGAACTTGTAAAAAAAGAGTTAAGGAGAAAAGTTGAAGAATATAAAAAAAGAAAAAAGGAGATATCTTGATGAGTGCAACGCTAGAAGAATATTTAAAAATAATGTATATTTTACAAAAACAAAATGGCGCAATTAGAGTAACAGACATTGCAAATGCTTTAGAATGTAGTAAACCAAGTGTTAATAGGGCAATAAAGGTTTTGTGCGAGGATAAGCTTTTAGAATATGAAGTGTATGGTAAGATTTTTCTTACTGAATCAGGAATAAATAAAGCAGAATCTATACTTAGGACGCATAATATTTTAAAAGCATTTTTTGTTCAAGTTCTTGAACTAGAAAGCGAAAAGGCAGAAATAGAAGCAAGTAATATTGAACATGCCATTTCTGAGACGACTGTGCAAAAACTAGAAAACTATATATCTAGTATAATAGATGTTTCAAATCTAGGGTGCAATTATGATCCAAATTGTTTGAAATGCAGAAATTGTATTAATAAAAATACAAAGTTAAGATTTAAATTGAAGAATAATAGGTGAGTTGTGTGATAAAAAAAGTAATATTTTCTATTTTCATATTTTTAATTTATTTGCCAGTGAGTATTATTGCAAGTTATAGCTCATATTTGTTTTTAAACAGTATAATAAATATTTATAGTTTGGCTTGGGTTAGTGTAATTTTTTTAATCCTACTTCTTGCAATGCTCTTATTTTTTATGTATATGCTTGTAGTTATAATTAATAAATTTTCGGATAAAGTAGCTAGTATAAAAAGTAAGAAAAAGTTTATGTTTTTTACAGTTATAATTCCTGTTATTTTTTTATGTGCAAGTGCTATAATACTAAACTATTCAGTATTATATGATAAGACTATAGAAAACAGTATAACTAGTGCTAAAGATATATTTGCAATTGGAACGTCACTTAATGCGATATCTGTGGTGTTAATAGTTTTTGCAATTTGCTATGTAGTAGCATTAGTTTTATATGAGATAGCTAATATTATATACTTGAAAGTAAATAAAAAATAAAAATTACATAAAAGATTTTGACATTTTAAGTTAAAAATGTTAAAATTAGTTGACAAAATTGCGTTAGGAGGGACGTGTATGGCAAAAAAAGTTGTAGCAATAGTTGGTAGACCTAATGTTGGAAAATCAACTTTGTTTAACGTATTAGCAGGTGAAAAAATATCTATAGTAAAGGATATACCTGGTGTTACAAGAGATAGAATATACGCTGATTGCAAATGGAGGGATACAACATTTCAAATAATAGATACAGGAGGTATCGAACCAGAATCAGATGATATAATTTTAAAACAAATGAGAAGGCAAGCAATACTTGCAATGGATATAGCAGACGTTATAGTATTTATAACAGATGTTAAGGCAGGTGTTACTGCATCAGATGAGGAAGTAGCCACTATTCTTAGACGTACTAATAAACCTGTTATTTTGGCTTGTAATAAATGTGATAAAATAGGAGCACCTCCTATGGAACTTTATGAGTTCTATAATTTAGGTCTTGGAGAACCTCTTCCAATTTCAGCTAATGGAAGGCTTGGAATAGGAGAATTACTTGATGAAATTTATTATAAATTTGAAAATATAGAATCAGAAGATTATGGTGATGAAACTGTAAAAATTGCAATAATTGGTAAGCCAAATGCAGGAAAATCTTCTCTAGTAAATAAGATCTTAGGAGAGGAAAGAGTAATTGTATCAGATATTGCTGGAACAACAAGAGATGCAATAGATACTTACTTTGAAAATAAACATGGAAAGTATGTATTTATAGATACTGCAGGAATAAGAAGAAAAAATAAAGTATACGATGAACTTGAAAGATATTCAGTTTTAAAGGCTAAGGCTGCTATTGATAAAGCAACTGTATGTATTTTGTTAATAGATGCAACTGAGGGAGTTACTGAGCAAGATGAAAAAATAGCAGGTCTTGCCCATGAATCTGGAAAAGGAGTTATTATAGTAATAAACAAATGGGATTTAATTGAAAAAGAAACTAATACTATGTCAAATTATAAAAAGCAAGTATATGAAAAATTAGCCTATCTTTCTTATGCACCAATTCTATTTATTTCTGCATTAACAGGGCAAAGAATACAAAATTTATTTGACGTTATAAATGAAGTAAATAGACAAAACGATTTAAGAGTTCCTACAGGGCTTCTAAATGATACACTATCAGAGGCAGTAGCCATTACTCAGCCGCCTTCAGATAAAGGAAGAAGATTAAAGATTTACTATATGACACAGGTTTCAACAAGACCACCTACTTTTGTGGTATTTGTTAATTCTAAGCCTTTAATGCATTTTTCTTATGTAAGATACTTAGAAAATCATTTAAGAAAAAAATTTGGGTTTGTTGGAACACCAATACATATGATTATACGAGAAAAAGGCCAGAAAAAGGAGATGTGATGTCAATGTTAGACCTTTATACTATAGCTATTTTTCTAATAATGTATCTTATATGTAGTATAAATCCAGCAATTATTATATGTAAATTAAAAACAGGTGAGGATATAAGAAAACTTGGAAGTGGAAATGCAGGAAGTGCTAATGCAATGAGAGTGCTTGGAAAGCCTTTAGGGCTTGTTGTTGTAATATTTGATGTGTTAAAAGTCTTTGCTGCATATTATATTTGCGCATGGATTGCTAAGATATTTTCACATAGTCAAGATGAAGTTACATTTAAAGTAGTATTTATACTTGCAACAGTTATAGGTCATGTATTTCCAGTCTATTACCATTTTAAAGGCGGAAAAGGAGTAATTGTAGGTGTGACCGTAATTTTTATACTTGAACCACAAAATGCCATAATCTGTATTGTAGCTTCACTTTTAATTTTCTTGTATACAAAAACTCCAGCTAAAGCTACTTTATCAGGACTTATTTTATATGTTATTATATCGCTTGTTAAAGGACATGAGTATTTATTGCCGGTTTTGATATCTTCAGCTATTATAATGTTTAAGCACAGATCAAACATATATAGAATTATTACTAAACAAGAAGAAAAAATAAAATTTTAATTGAAGAAAGGAATGGAATTTTTTATGAAGAATATATTAGTTTTTGGGCATAAAAGCCCAGATACAGATACTATAACCTCGTCTGTTGTTATGGCAAATTTAGAAAAAATGCTAGGAAATGATGCAATAGCTTGTAGGTTAGGTAATCTTAATAAAGAAACAAAATTTGTTTTTGAATATTTAGGAATGGAAGAACCTAAATTAATAGAAAAAGTTGAAAAAGGACAAAATGTAATTTTAGTTGATCACAATGAATCTAAGCAAAGTGCCGATGGAATAAATGAGGCAAATATATTAAAAGTTGTAGATCATCATAGCATTGATTTTAAAACAGGATATCCTTTGTTCTATCATGCTGAACCAGTTGGATGTACGGCTACAATACTGTATAAATTATATAATCAAAATAACATAGAAATTGAAAAAAATATGGCAATTTTAATGTTATCAGCAATAATATCAGATACACTTCTTTTTAAATCTCCAACATGTACTAATCAAGATAAAGAAGTAGCACAAAAGTTAAATGAAATAGCTAAACTTGATATTGAAAAGTATGGTATGGAAATGCTAAAAGCAGGAACTGATTTATCTGATTTTTCTGAAGAAGAACTTATAGGCTTAGATGCTAAGGAATTTGAAATAGCAAATAAGAATGTGGTAGTTGCTCAAATAAATGTTGTAGACATCAATGATGTAATGCTTAAGAAAGATAAATTAGAGGCAGCAATAAAAAAAGTAATTTCTGAAAAGAATTTAGGATTATTTTTCTTTGCTATAACAGATATAATAAACAGTAATTCTCAAGTAATTGCTATTGGAGAAATGGCAAGTATAGTTGAAAAAGCGTATAATGTGAAATTAAACAACAATACTGCACTTCTAGAGGGAGTAGTTTCAAGAAAGAAACAAATAATTCCAGTATTAACACAAAGTGCACAATAATATAAAGAAAAAGGGGCATACTACTTTTATATTGTAGTATGCCTCTTGTTAAAGCTCAAGTATTCCTATGACGATAATTAAAATTGCAGAAATTACATTTGAATATTTACTTATAAAGTTATTTGATTTTGATTTTATTCCAATTAAATTTCCAATAAAAATAAATATTAAGCTAAAAATAAACGTAAACATTGTAGCAAATAGTACATTTATACCAGAAATGCTAGCAGCAATACCAGTAGCAATGTTGTTAACAGACAATGCTACAATTATTTTTATAATGTCTTTTCTATCGATTATATTTGGTGTTTCATCTTCAAATTTTACAGCTTTTTTATGTTTTAGTTCATTTATTAATGAATTTAATCCCAAACATATAAGGGTAAAAGAACCTATTATGTTTGCAAAAGTTTCAGATATGATTAAATTTAACAGTTTGCCAATTAACATCGACAAAAATGTTATGATGCAAGTTGATATACCAATCAATAAGTTAATTTTTGAAGGGATTTTTGCATTTTTTAATCCATATGTTAATCCTATGATCACGTTATCTAGATTAGCAGAAAAACTATAAATTATAGCATATATTAATTGTATCAATCTTTAACACTCTCCTACATTATATTTAATGAAATAAATAAAATAATGTAACTAAAGTTATTAAATTTCATATAATAAAATAATTATTTGTAGGTGGTATTATGTTTGAAAACAAAAAAGTGGGATTAGCATTAAGCGGAGGAGGAGCCAAGGGAGCTTCGCATATTGGAGTATTACAAGCACTTAAAGAGGCTGGCGTTGATATATTTGCAATTTCTGGAACAAGTAGTGGAAGTATAGTAGCAACACTTTATGCATCTGGATATACTCCTTATCAAATATTAAAATTATTTAAAATTTATTCTAATCAAATTATAAATTTAGATTCAAAAGTTTTAATAAAAATGTTTACAAAAAGCTTTGGAAATAGAAGTAATTTTGTATCTATTGCAAGTGGTATAAACCTTGAAAGCGTAATAAAAATGAATTTAAAGTATAAAAATATAACAAGTATTAAAGATATAAAAATGCCAATTATAATACCATGTGTAGAATTAGATTATGGAAAGATATGTTATTTTTCAAATATAGATGAAGTTGAATGCTATGAAGAGGAATGGATAAACTATGGAAATATTTCAAAAATCGTAAGAGCAAGTTGCTCTTTTCCTGGAATATTTGATCCAGTTATATATAATAACAAGATATTGGTTGATGGTGGTTTAAGAATGAATGTACCAGTAACTATTTTAAAAAAGGCAGGATGTGACATAGTAATTGCAGTTTCTTTTGAAAAAGATTTTGAAAAAATAAAAAATTTAGAAATTTTTAGAATTGGGATAAGATGTATAGATATAATGGGAAAGGAAATAAGTAAAAAAGAAATAAATGAAGCCAATTATTTGATATCGCCAAATATAGGAAACACTGGACTTTTAGATTTTAATATGACTGATTATATTGTAAATCAAGGATATAACAGTGCAAAAATGTTTCTTGAAAAAATAAAATAGGGGACGATATAATTGCCCCCTAAGTTCATTTACCAATGAACATTACAACTATAACATAACCATAGGTATCACTTTTTTCTACACCTATGCCAACAAAATTGTATGCATTAGATAAAATATTTGCTTTGTGTGTATCAGAGAGTAACCATGAATTTACAGCTTTTTCAACACTTGAATTTCCAGCAATATTTTCACCAGCTGTTTTAAAAGTTATTCCAGCATTTTTCATCATATTAAAAGGTGAACCATATGTTGGCGAGTCGTGTGAAAAATAGTCATTTGTAACCATGTCTTTTGCTTTTGCTTTAGCAGTGCTATCTAAAAGTTCTAGTGTTGATAAAGGAGCCATTCCATTTTCAGCTCTAGCATTATTTATTAAAGAAAGAACTGTTTCTGCAGTGTTTGGAAGATCTGAGCTATCACTGTTATTATTTGAATTTGTTAATATTAAGTCTTCTCTTATCATTCCGATATAATTATCTGATGTTACAACTATATACCAATTATTTATTTTTCCAATTACTTCTAATTTATCACCTTTTTTTAGTTTTTTATATATTTTAAAATTAGTACCAGGACCACCTCTTAAATTTACACTATTTTCAGTTATAGTTCCAAAAAAATGTTCGATTTGTTCATAAGAACTCACGTTCGAATCACTACCTATAGAAGTGTAATCTTTTGAAGTTAAACCAATTTGATTATTTTTTAGTAAAACGATGTAAAAATTATCTATATCTCCTAGTACCTTAAAAGCAGTATTTTTAGGAATTGTTTTTACTATAGAGCTAGAATTAAGATTAGCCGCTTTTCTAAAATTTATTGTTTCAGATGAAGTTCCATCTTTTGGTGTAAAAGTATTTAAAGTATAACCAAATATTTTTGAAAATAGTATCATCATTACAACAGTAATTGAAATGACTAAAAGTTTTTTCTTTGAAAAGTCCATAAAAATCACCTCTTTTTTATTATGTTGTGCAAATTTAAGAGTTTTATTCTGTTTTGGTATAAATTGTATAGAAATGGAAATTATAAAAGTAAAAGAGGTGAAATTTTTGGAGGAAATATATTGGAAGAAAAAATCAAAAATTAAAAAAATATACCCATATTTAGCAGATGACATTAGTCCTGAGGTTTTAATAATTGGAGGCGGAATAACAGGTGCATTAACAGCCTATTTTATAGCTAAAGAGGGAATAAACGTTGCAATAGTAGAGAAAAATATAATAGGATATGGTTCTACAATAAAAACAAATGCAATACTAGAATACCAATCTGATGCGGACATGCAAAAGCTAGAAAAAACATCTGGAAAAAAATGTGCAAATAGGACATATAAATTAAGTCTTGAAGCTATTGATTTAATAGAAAAAATTAATAATGAATTTGATAATATAGCGGAATTTAAGAGGCAAGATGCTATATATTTTACAAATAAATTTATGCAAAAATCTAATATGGCACGAGAATGTAAAATTAGAAACGAAGCAGGGTTTAAGGCGGATTTACTAGACTCGCATAAAATACTTAACATGACCAGTGGAATAATCACTCAAAATGCCAGTGCTACGATTAATCCATACATGTTTGCCCAGGGACTATTTGAAAATTTAAATCATTTAGAAAATGTTCATGTATATGAAAATACTGAGATAGTCGAAGTTAACCCAAATTATGATAATGTTGAATGTATTACTAAAAATGGATTTAAGATTCTATCTGACAGTGTGATTTTTACTTCTGGAATAGATACATTAAAATATTTAGAAATACCTGATTTAGAAATATACAAAAATTTTACAATTGTCACCAATTCACTTAGAAACGAAAACTTTAATTTTACTGCAAGAGATTGTATTGAACCCTATTACTATCTAAGATTTGATAATGATGGAAGGATAATTCTCAGTGGTCAAAATTCTAAATTTACAACAAAATTTACAGACGAAAAATATTTTGAAAATTTTGCTAGTGAAAAATATAGAAAATTAAATACCGCCCTTGGAAAAATATTAAACAATATTTCAAATATAAAAGTAGAATTTGCTTATTCATCTACATACGTAACTACCAAAGATTCACTCCCCATCATAGATGAAATACCAGGAATGCCCAATTGTTTCTGTAACCTAGCCTTCGGTTCAAATGGAATAATATACAGCACAATCCGGAGCCAACATGCTAAAAAATGCAGTAAAAGGACTATACACAAAAGACATGAACATGTACTCAATAAGCAGAAATATAGCACCATAGCCCCCCACACACAGAGTTAGTTTTGTAAAAAACTAACTCTGAAGCGTATATGTGGCTGTAACATTT